>ULWV01060963.1_pt1 | contig 12933 bp, 11 predicted proteins | sample 1960651 | NCBI WGS metagenome assembly ULWV01 (sample SAMEA4835820, study PRJEB28245) | human gut metagenome | biome: gut microbiome; material: fecal sample | place: Denmark | collected 2008
CGACCAACCTTATAGGCGTGATCCGCTGTTAATGTAATTCCGGCTTCTCCACGGAAGCCATCTGTTCCAAAATATTTAGCCATTGTTTTATTCCTGTTCGTCAAGTTTTCTATTTCAAATTATTTCACGCTTTTCAGAAAATCATTCATATTTTCATACGGCGGATTATTTTCTCTTAACTTTTCATAGCTGTATTCTGCATTTCCAACAAGTTTCATCATCTTTTTCCAGCATTCAGGAAGTTCGGTATCTCCATTTGTAAAAAGCCAGAAGAACTCGTGCAAGGAACTTTCATCTGCCTCTTTTCCGTAATGCTCACGATACAACCTTACAAGTTCTTCCGCTTCTTGATACTGTGCCGCTTTGCGTTTTTCATAATACTTATCTAAAGGCATTATCACTCTTGCCGGATTACCAGCAACAACACAGTTATTTGGAATATCTTTGTTAACAAGACTATTCGCTCCAATAATAACATTATTGCCCACATGAACGCCTTTTAGAATCGTTGTTTTCATTCCAATGAAAACATTATTTCCTATCTGTATACCCCCCCCCGATCCTAAAATTTCTCCATAGACACCCTTCAAAACTGCCCAGTCATAGCCGTGTGTTAATAACGTAACACCCTCCGTAATTTGAACATCGTTTCCTATATCTATTAGCCAAGGCCTTGTCATATCAATATTTGTTGTTTTTGGTGAAAAAACAGTTACCCTATCACCAATTTTTGCTCCTCTGCTCCGCATATAAGAAATATATGCTTGTTATGAAGACCGTTCTTTATATATAATTTTTCGTACTATATCTTTAATCCACATCTAAAATATCCTTTTGCTTTAACGCACCCGCTTTTCTAATCTCTTTACAATCACACAAATTGTATGAAAATTAAAAAGAACAGAAACCAGCAATGCAATTATGACTGCCACCACATTCAATGCTTGATTATTAATATAAAACAGTGTAAGGAGTGCAACAAATACTGTAAGAATGCCAGCATCATTCTTTTCATACGCATTAAAGAGCTTTTTCATTCTATACTTTCTATATAAATAGAGGAAAAGAGACGACGCCAGCGTAGATATTGCAGCAGCATATACACCAATAAACTTAAACAACACCAAATCAACTGCCAGATTAATAGCAGCTGCATAAGTAGAAGTCGTTCCTAATATCTTTGTTTCCTTATATGCCGAAAACACGCCTCCATAAAATGCAGACAAAGAGGTATAATATATACTTATGGCCAAAATTGGAACATAAACGATGCTTTCCTGATATTGGGCATTGATGAATATTGGGTAAACATATCTAATAGCAGCTATCAACAAAATTGTAACTGCAAAAATTGCAGCCTTGACCATTTTGTATATTTTTTTGAATTCGTTAATATCATTATCCCTTACAATTTTCGCCGATGTTTCTCTCCAAGCAATACTAAAAAAGCCGTAAAATGTACTAATCAAATTTGGAAATTTATATGCTATCGAGTACAAGCCATTGGCTGATGCTCCCAAAAAGTTCATAATAACCAGTCTATCTGATGTGTTAATTACAGACCAACTAATTGTATTCGGAACAAGTGGAATTGAATACGCCAGCATTTTTTTCGTTGTACTGCTTTTATAATTTTTTATGTCAATATAACTCCAAAACTTCAGCCTGGTTAAGACAAATAATGCAGCAATAACATTTGCAACACACGCAGAAGCCACTAAAGCATAAAATCCCTGATGAAACCCCAAGATTAAAATTAGGTTGAGAAGAATGATTGTAATGCTAACAAAAAAATTGGATAGAGAATACAAGCCAATATGCCCTGTTCCCCTAGCCAGTGCATTTGACAATGCAATAAAAAGGCTCGAAATACAATATATTAGAATCGAATATCCAATGCTATAATGGAAAATCCGGCTTGCCCCTCCAATAATTAGACTCGTTATAAAACCGCTAAAGAAGCAAAACAGAAAAGTGTGACTAATGATTGTCTTTTTTTCTTCATCCGTCTGGCTATCAATAAGGAATCGAAACATCGACTCTTCCATAAGCATTGTCATTAACGGAACTAAAAACGATGCAATGGTCGTCACATAATCAAAATTACCGTATGCTTCAGTTGTTAATTTTGCGGTATAAAGCGGCAAAAGCAAGAAGTTAACGACCTGTGTACCCATTTTACCGATGGATATAATAGCCGTATTTTTTAGTAACTCGCCAGATTTTCCCATTAAATTATTTCCTTCCTATGATTTTCTTAATCGGCCTTGCAATCGCACTACGCATTTTATAATAGAAAATCACCCGTCTTTGTTTTCTATTAAATTTCTCCTGTTCTGAAAGATTTAAAGACGGATTTGTATCCCATAGTTTTCCTGATAGTGCAGTATGCATAGTTTCATTAAACCACCCAGCTTCAGGTCGATCTCTCAAACTACAATATGTTCGTTTATCTCCATTATCTATTACTCCCTGTGACATAAAGTGGCTTGAATTCAAGCAAAATGCACACCCACAATTCGTCCCGATTGGCTCAAATACAATCGGCTTGCAGGGATCGTCAAAAATTCTCTGTGGCTTTGGGTCTGCATAGCATTTATGAAGCGTTCCATTGGCCAAATTCAATGTTCCAGACCTTTGACCTGCATAGCAAAATTCTTCTCTTTTAACGTTAAAATTTTCGATTGTATAATCAAACAAAGGAGATTTAAACTCTCTTCCTCGTGCAATATACTCCTCATCGCTTAATTCTGTTAAAAATTCAATCTTCGTAAGATTTGAATTTTCCCTTCTTGTTGCCGCTACTTGTGGCCATGCACCAAGTTTACTTTCGCAAGTGGACTTAATTTCATCAAGATATGGAATGTACTCATCGCACAGGTTGATTTGAACAATAAAAGAGCAGCCTTGTTTTTTTACAAACAGCACGTCTTCAAAAAAAGTTTCTAACAAATTCAGACGTTTCAGCTCCAAATAGTGAAGTGAAAAGCTAAAATGCAGTCTTTCTTTTTCTTCTTGCGTAAAGTTTTCAAGTTCTCGAAATCTATTTTTCAATGTGCCATTTGTAGTTATATTTACAACATGCCCATTTCTAAGAAGTTCCTTAGCAATTCTGAGTGTTTCAGGTTGCGCAAGTGTTTCTCCTGCGCCACATATTGAAAAGAAGCACTCCCCCCCCAGTCGCTCTTTAGTTAAACACTTTCCAATATGCTCTGGCGTGTACTTGAGTTCAGCCAACTTCATATTACGATAATCCCGCTGAATTACATAGCAGTAACTACATTTCAGATTACATACTGTAACCGGAATCAAGCATTCAAAAAAGCGTTTCACATGTATTTCCTTCATTATAGTTCCCCTTTCACAACTTTCCGAAGCGGATCAAATTTTTCGTCCAGATTGACGGACATATATTTGCTTTGGTTCATCATATCATCTATTAATTGGTTAAGTTCTTCTACTCCTCCAGAGTTGAAAAGTCTTACTATATTCTGTCCTTGCAACCATGTATTGTAAGTAGATTTAATTTTTTGATTATTGTTGTCAAAAACAATACACGGTGTTTTTGCAATGTAACTCAATATCATTCCATGAAGTCTATCTGTTATCACAAGACTTATAGATTGCAGCCGCATTAAATAGTCATCTAATAGTTTTTGTGCGTTGTCTTCTTTATATTCTACATCGCAGGTATCCATATATTCCACTTTATCAAAACGCTTTTCTACTGATTCGATTAAGTCTCTTTGAAACTCTACATCTAGTGCTTTTTCTTTATCATCTCTTAGTACAAAAGCAACAGAATTTGCTTGTCTGCTTCCTCTCGGCTTCACATATTTTTCATAAGAGAACACTATATCCGGCGTAAGTAAAATACGCGCCTTTGTATTGTCCGCATAAATTTTATCCGAATTTTTTTCTCTAGCTACAAGGGTTAAATTTTTACATTTATTAGCAACTTTAAAAAATTCAGTTTTGACTGCAAGTGCTTGTTCACTATCATCAAAAAAAATCGTTTGTGGAAAGGAAATTATCCTATAATTTTTAAAATGCTTAAGTATAAATCTCCGAGGTATTTCTATAAAATCGTATAGTGATCCACTATTCCCTCCGCCGATTAATGTGATAAGGACATTTTCCGAAGGCAATTTTTTTATTTCACCAATCCAATTGTATGTGTCAGCCTCATTAATTTTTATAACGGTGTATTCTTCCCCTATTAACGACATCAGAAATTTCTTCTGGGCTACTGTTATTGCTAAGTCGCCAAGATTGTTATAGTCTGCCGCAAAAAAAATAAATGCATATTTTTTCTCCGGGTTCAATCCATGGTCATACTTATTATTACAAACTAACTTCTTAGATTGAAAATAGTTCCGCTGTATTTTCAACTTTTCTTTAAGGTAATGCATCATTCCAATTCTACACTTCCCACCGTATTCATTATTTCTTTTTACCGACGATTCGATAAAGCCAGCCACAATGCACTAAGAGGAAATACTTGATTTTATCTTTTGAATCAACCATATCCTTACATTTTTCAAAAGTTCTATTTGCCGCATTTGCCCATTCATATTCATTCATCTGACTAACCAACTCAGGATACGTTTCGAGCAAAACACAAAAATAAAAAAAGTCATTTTCCCTTAAATCAGGGTAAACATCTTGAATTTTCTCATAGCGTTCTCTCGACAATTCAAACTTGTCCCGATAAAAATCAAGATCGACTTTATGCAAGATACTATCTTCACGTTGAAAATAGTAATAGAGAACTTCCGTTGAATATGCTATTCTTTCGGCTTTGAGTAGCAACTTATATGTTGTTCCCAAGTCTTCCATTTTCCTTCCAACTGGGAATTTAACATCTTCAAACAGATCGCGTTTATACATTTTATTCCATGCATAATTAGCAAATGTATCATTGGAAAAAAGTTCTTTTAAAGCGGCTTCTCCCTCAAATACAATATTTTCTGCATGTGATGAGACAACATTCTCCTGATTTATCGAAGAAACTTCTTTTAATGAAACAGCGGATATATCTGTATTGTACATATGGATCAGTTCATACAGTGTTTCAACAAATTTCGACGATATATAATCATCACTGTCTACAAAGCAAATATACTTTCCACATGCCTTTTTTATTCCTGCATTTCTTGCGTCCGATAAGCCACCATTTTCTTTATGTATAACTTTAATACGAGAGTCTTGTAAAGCCCATTCATCACACAATTGTGGGCACCTATCGGGTGACCCATCATCAACAAGAATAATTTCAAGATTTGCATAGGACTGCCTTATAATACTACTAACACATCGATTCAAATATTGTTCCACTTTATAGACCGGAACAATTACCGATACAAGATTACTACTCATATTCTATTTCCCATAAATCAACCGACACATTTTGAATAAAAATACCACATGTGAAGTAACAGTTCAAATTGCACTTTTACTTCCTTTTAAGCGCAATCCAAAACATTTTATTTTCATATTTTACTTTTTACATATGAAATCAGCCATAAAAGATAATAATGTTTTTCTTTTATTAATCTATGCATTAATTTCAACTTTGGTGTAAGATTTGATTCATCATATTTGCTGCAAATCTCTACTACAAACGGATTATTACATATATTTTTTATATTAGAAATAGACTTTTTCAAGCCAACATTTCTGTACTTTTGTTGTTCTCCTTGAATAATAGCTCTCACCCAAGCCAAATACGTAGAATATATTCTTTGTTCGCACAGATCAAAAATTCCAATATTTTTTGTCAGATTTATAACATATTCTGTAAAAACAGTTTGCTTATCCAATCTATCTTCACGGAAAGACTTTGATAAAGATCCCTCTGTATACCTATAATAGTATTCGCATGAATCCGTCGTGCACACTTTGGTAACATGCTCTAAAAAATCAACATTAAATATCAAATCTTCACTAATCAACTCTCTTTCCGAGTGAAATCTGATATTGTGTTTTTCCATTATATTTCGAGAATATATCCCCATACATACTGACATTTGTACATCATCCGTTGTGTGATAGTCTAGCTTTCCAAACAAATGCGGCAAAAATTCCTTGATGACATCTGTTCTTTCATACACTGCATTTTTAAGAGGATTTTCCTTTATGGTATATTTTTCTCCGGCCTGTTGACGGTATCCACCATAGCACGCATCTGATTGGGTTTTCCTTAGACAGGTCATTAAATTTTCAATGTGATCTCGTCCAATAAAGTCATCACCATCAACAAATGCGATATAATTTCCTGTCGCATTCTCTATTCCCGTATTTCTAGCAATGCCCAATCCTCCATTCTTTCGGTGCACAACTTTAATATTTTCATACCTTTGGGCATACTCATCACATAAAGCACCACATTCATCTGGAGATTCATCGTCCACCAATACAATCTCTATATCTTTATATGTTTGTTTTAAAATGCTTTTCACACAGTTTGGCAAATACTTGTAAACATTATAAACAGGTACAATTACAGAAACCAATTCATGCATTATTATCTCCACCTCAATTTCTACTCTTTAATGCACATAAGTCCAATAATATCCCTCTTGAAGCATTTTCTTTTCGAGAGCACAATAAGTAGGCCAGCTTGGTTCATTCCAATTCGTTTCTTTGCGATATTTTTAGATTTTTCCATTTTTAGAAAGTTTGATCATAAAGTATTTATCTAATACATTTTTCGAGGCATCGTTCAACAATTTCTATCCAAGACACTTTTTTCACCTGAAAGAATACGGCAATATAGAATTAGCGTTATGCATAATAACCGTATAAAACCATATACAAAAGAAGAAGAAAACAATCAGAGCGTTCCAAACCCATTTAGCATCATTGCGTCCAATTTTGAACTGAATTAAGGTTTTAACATCTGGATAGATTGTAATCATAAACGCTTGCGGATATAGCAGCAACCTTGATGCTACATAAACCTTTTCGGTGAGCGGTTGATAGCATACAAAAATCAATGACATACTAATAAGTAATCTATTCCACTTCCCATTATTCTTTTTAGTGGCAAGACAAATTATAGCAAGTGCAATAGTGCCGCATATTATGCTTATTTCATTTCGTTCACCCGCTTTGCCATATACTAAATAATCAGCATAGTTACTCCCCCATATTGCCACATGGCTAAATATATCAGAAAAAATTTTTCTCCAGCTAAAATTCAGAACAATTGAAAACGCAACAATTAAGATATTTATAGCCCTATATATTCTATCTTTATCTGCCATAGCATATATCATTAGAATCACAAGTGCAATACCTGCTGTTGTATGAAATGCAATTGCTACCGCAAACAAAGCCATCGTTGTTATATATTTTTTTTCCGAAAAACAAACCGTTGCGAGTAAGACCAAACCTATTGCAACGGACTGTCTAATAGCATTCAATGTACCACCATAAATGAAGAAATAAAAAATCATCATGCCGACTGCAATATTTTCTTCTCCGCACTTCTTTCGTATTGCTTTATAAAAGCAGTAGTTGGTGATCAGCTGCATCGTTCCCAATACAAACGAAAACGAATTTAAATATTTTGCGCCAATATATTCAACAAATAAAAATGCCGGTTCAATCCCATCATATCCAATCAACTCGCTAAAATGTCCTGTATTTTTAGCCACTTGAAACACTGGGTATGCATACGTTCTGGTATCCCTGCCAACATCAATTCCCCGCATCGCAGAAAGCAAAACAGGTATCATTATCGCCACAAAACATGTGAATTTTTTTGCGAGTTCGTTTTTTTCATGTTTAACAAGTTGAAAAAGAAATCCACTCAGGCAAAACGCAACTAAATATATCATACGCAACTCCGATAAACCCTATACAAGCATTCCGCTGTATCATGGATATCAAACCCATTTTCTTTCACCAACCTTGCAGCCGTGTCTCTATTATTAACACTTAATTTGATATGCTTTATCGCATCTGCCCATTTTTTCGGAGATTCTATATCAACAAAGCACGCAGTATTTAAGATACCAGCTTGTTTTGTTATAGTACTTGCAAATAAGCATGGAAGGCCATTTGTCTGCGCCTCCACTCCAGACACCGGAAGGCCTTCAAATCTTGACGGCATAACAAAAACATCCATAGCATTCAACAATTCTGAAACATTTCTCCGACCAAGAAACACCACCTTGCCAGAAAGTCTGTTTTGTATAACATAATTTTCAACTTTTTTCCTGCAGGGGCCGTCACCAATAAAGAAAAGTTTATATTTATCTTCTAAATACTTCATCACATCGCAAATAAACATTGGATTTTTTTGATAGTTCATATCTCCGACAACCGCCATTGCGATGGTTTCTTTATCAATCCCAAGCTTTTCACGATGCCTTTTTCTCATCTCTTCATCAAATTTAAATTTTGAAATATCTACTCCATTTTTTAAGAGAACCGCTTTACTTTGCATCTTTTCCGGGTACATCCATTTTGTTGCCAGATCTGAGCAGCTCAAAAAACGGTTTGCAGATTTACTGATAAATGGCCTAAAAAATTTATGCATAGCCGTCTTAATTCTTCGATAGTTGCCATTCATTGCTGTAGAATGCGAATGTACTATAATATTCTTCACTCCCGCAAGCTTTGCCGGAACAGAATACATTTGAAGAAGATATGCGCTATCGCCATGTATATGAACTGTTTCAACCTTATTTTCTTTACAATATTTATAAAATACTATTGGTGTCCGAATAAAACCGATCAATCTATTATGCCTCAAATCTGCCGAATAAATTTTTCCTCCCATTTGCTCGATATCGGCGATAACTTTCTCATTTTCAAACTTTCCCATACTAAAATAATCCAGAAGAACATCTGTTTTTCCACACTTATAAAGCTCTTTTTGTATGCTATAGATAAGCGAGAACGCACCTCCCGAATCAGTCAGATTTGCTTCTGTCACTCTCGATTTCATTTTTATTCTATCCCCAAAATCCTTTTAGATTTATTTCTGTTATATGTCCTTTAAGAAAATTGTTTGTCTCTTGAGCTTCAATCCATTCTTAAACAGTCTTTTTTATCAACTCAACTTTAATTTTTACAATTCCTTTGCCATAATTCCATGCCTTTTTTTGTTCCTTTGAGAATATTTTTTATATAGTCTTTTTTTTCAGGAAACAACAATATAATTTTCACCCACTTATACAAATAAACAAAAAACGCTTTCGGCTTTTTATATCTCTTCCAGCACCAAATCAACTGCCTTGCCTGCATATAGTATCGATCCGGCGATGCAATTCCATATTTAAACCCAAGAAAGCTTTTTGTTTCCGCCGGGTGATGGTTGATAACAGCTTCACCGCATTCAACAACTAGATATCCATTTTCATGAGATTTAAAGCAGTAATCCATATCTAGCCCGTCAACAAAGAGTTCTTCAAAAAAACCATTCTGCTTTTTAAATATCTCTATATTGATTAGCCAGCCTGACGTCATAGACCAATCAATATTTTTATATCCTTGATACGGAGTAGCATTCGATCGATCAAACAAATGGACCGGTGCAAATAGTGCCACTGGTTTTCCTTTATGGTCTTCTATTGCTTTTTTATATACGGTTACAATATCAGAGCCGAGTTTGCTGTCCGCATCAAATAAAAGCGCCCATTCGCACCCTTTTTCTTTTAAAATGTCTACTCCAATATTTAATGCCTTGCATAGCCCTAGATTTACTTGCTTTGAAACATACTGTATCTTATTTTTATCGTAGACAAGTGTCTCTACTAATTTTTTATTGCTATGTGTAGAATTATCAACGATGACGGCATAGTCTACACTTGAAAGATATGTGTTTATATTTTCTACTTCTTCTTTTGTCGGATTATACAGAACCACAACAGATCCAATCATTTTAACAGTTCCTCATAAAAGTCGGTCAGCTTTTTCGCTTCAACCTCAATATCAAAACCTGCTTTTCGCAGTTCCGTACTTGTGTCTTTTTTCTGATAATGAGATGTACTCTCTAAGACAGCCATCGCCCAATTCATTGCAGATTCTTCAGGTGAAACAAACGCTGTTGACTCAAGAATTTTTGTTTCCGGGGTTACTACATCAGCCATGACACAGGGCACACCTGCTGCCTGAGCCTCTACACCAACGACTGGAAGCCCTTCATATCGAGAAGGCAAAACAAAGCAATCCATTGCTTGATAAAATTTGCTTGTATCTTTTTGCTTGCCCATGAAACGGACGCTATCCTCTAAACCCAATGCCTTGACTTTGTTACGAATATCCTGTTCCAGTTCACCTTCTCCAATCAGAAGCAGAACCGCATCTTGCCGCCGCTTGTGGACTTCGTTGAAAATGTCGATCAGGAAGTCATGATTTTTCTGGTAACAAAATCTACCGATATGACCAACAACGAGCTTATCTTCCAACCCTAATTCTTTTCGCACAGTAGCAGCTTTCTGCGGGTCGTAGGAATAACGGCTCAAATCGATTGCGTTGTTGAACACCTGAAACTCTGTGTTTTTTCCATAAAGCCATTCACCTGCATATTGTGAGCAAGCGCACAACTTTGTTGGATAGATTTTAGCAAACGGTCGGAGCGCATATTTAATAATGTTCTTCTTCGTCTCTCCTTTACCGGCTGTCGAGTGGTTGTGCGCAATCCTGTTAGGAATACCTGCTTTTTTAGCCCCCCACAATGAAAAAACGCTAAGTGTATTCATATGGGAGTGAACAATTTTGTATTGGTTCTGCTTAAAAAGCCGAATGATTTCCTTCTCGTATTCCGGAAGATGCGTATACTTCGGCACAATATAAACCCGTCCGCCGAGTTGTTCGATTTCTTCTCTTTGAGGTACTGCCGAACCTTCCAATGCAAAAAAATCAAACTGAACCTTTGTCCTATCAATGTGTCGGTAATAGTTCATAACCACCATTTCCACACCGCCGTAGTTCATATCGGTCATCATTTGCGCTACTCTTATCGGTTCTGCCATCTTTATAATCCTTACACCAATTCTTTTTTTTCGCAGTCTTCAAACCAATCCCGGAAGCTTTCTTCCAATGTATAGTGAAACTTGTACCCACTGGCTGCAAGTTTTTTTCCGCAGATATTTGTACTCACCATTAGCTTTTTAACTCGTGCCGGATGAATGCCAACTTTCTTTCCTCCGATGGGACCCAAAATCGTTGCTGCAAACATGAGCAATCCACCGGAAACAAGTGGAATATGCCGCTTCATGCCTGTAGCCGCCTGCATTGTTTCACAAATCTGCTCAATTGTATAAGCCGGCTCAAATGTACAGTTATAAATATCAACACCCGGAAAATCGTGATCGACCATTCGATACTTAAAGAATCGAACCAGCTCTTTTACATAGATACATGCCTTGACGGTATCTTTGCGCCCAGCATAGAAAAAATAGCGTTTTTTCTGGCCCTTATAAAGCCGGGTCATATTGCCATGTTCGCCTTTCCCATACACAATGCCCGGCCGCACAATAGTCAGCTCACGCGCTGGGTCTTTTGCTTGCCATATCTGATGGATTTTCTCGGCCACTAATTTACTAATGCCGTACGGCGTATTCGGTGTAGGAAGTGTTCCCTCCGTTTTCAACTCTTCAGCTGCACCGTAAGGTGCAATAGAACTAGTAAACAGGATCTTACGGATTCCATATTTCTCCGCAAAAGCCGTAACATTCTCCGCCCCACGGATGTTTGTCTCAAAATACGCATGATCCGGATGGCCGGGAGTCCGATGCACTGCTGCCAAATTGAAAATCATATCATCTTTCGTGGGTTTGAAGTCAAACTCAATCGGTTTCCGTACATCCAAGCGGATATACTCTACTCCTTCATTTTTCTCGACAACTCCCGGAACAACGCCCTCTTCCCCAGGCATTACAACGTCCAGATCATAGATTTTGTCGCCGGGTTTCACGCACTCGTTTTTCAGAAGATGAATCAGATGCGTACCAATAAAACCTGATCCTCCAAAAATAATGTAGTTCATGCCTATCTCTCCTTATTTTTATCATATTATCTATCCAGAAAGATCCGTCGTTCATTCTTCGGGTAAGAAAATATGAACTTCGGGTCGCGGAGCTTTTCATTCAATGCCGTGCTCTTGGTCCCTATTATGACAGCCGCGTTATTCCTCTTTTTTCTTTCATGCACTCTCCGGCAAAGCTTTCTTCCGCTCCCCTTCCAGCACTTCTTCCAATTTCTCAACCTGTTCCGGCTTCAGCTTTCCCGGTTCCTCCCGCAGCAGTTTTTTCTGCAGATACCACCATCTGCCCAGCCAGAAGCCCTCATCCGTTTTATACTTCGCTGGAATGTTCAAATCACCATACTTTTTTTGATATGCTTTCACGCATTCCAAGCGAGCCTCCCACTGCTCTTCCCGGGACAATCGAACCGTTTTCGCTTTTGCAGTCGGCTTTACCCACTGCATCCCGATGGTATCCAGCATTGCAATGCGTTCCGGAGTCAGTTTTGTGCGGACATCTGTCTGTTTCTTTCGGGCATAACGCAAGGTTGCGATCCATTTTCCAAGCTTGATGCCATCCTCAGTCACATAATTTGCTGGAACATCCAAATCGCCATGCACCTGATAATAGCGTTCTGCCGCGTGATATTGCTCCATCCAGCGGCGGTAGTTCCGTTCACCCCAGTTCATGCCGATCTGCTCCAAACGGCGGATCTGCTCCGTACTCAGCAGCCCTTTCTGGTAAGCGTCCTTCTGATAGGAGATCCACACGCCAAGCTTTAAGCCACTCTCGGTGATATATTTCGTCGGCACTTCCAAATCGGCATACTGCTCATAGTAGGCCGCCGCTTCTGCATAACCGCGCTCCCACTTGGCACTGACTGCATTCCACGCCATTCCAAGGGCATCCAGCTGGCGAATTTCTTCTTCGGTCATCCGGCCATTGGAACGAT
>ULWV01020812.1_pt1 | contig 12845 bp, 14 predicted proteins | sample 1960651 | NCBI WGS metagenome assembly ULWV01 (sample SAMEA4835820, study PRJEB28245) | human gut metagenome | biome: gut microbiome; material: fecal sample | place: Denmark | collected 2008
GATTTTAGCTTTATATCCTAATTTATTAAATGTGTCTTATTTCTTTATAAAATAAGAGATTTTCACTTCCCTGAACACCTCTATCATATTCATAAATACCTTTTAAATTCTTTGAATCTGAGACATATTTTTGAAACATTATCACTCACTCTATTTACTGATAAAGACTATTTAATTAAATGTTAATCCTTATTAACCTTTATTGTAATGACATTGTGTAGATATTGAACACATTCTTGAATATAATTTAAGAGAACGGAGATGTTTTATATATCTACAAGAAATTTAAGCACTAGAATAGATCAATCTATTAAAAATCAAGCGGAAGAAATTTTTAATGAACTTGGTATAAACATGACAACTGCAGTGAACATTGTATACCCTTTGAATTAAAGTTAGATATGCCCAACAAAACCACAATTGAAGCCATCGAGAAAGGAAGAAGACTATTGTCTGAGCCAACAACACCGAAATACTCCAGCATTGATGAGCTTAAAGCGGCATTAGACATATGAAATATGGCATAGAATTTACAACTCGTAGGTACGCATCCCGACTTATTTTAATAATAAACACTCTATTAGTATTCACGCTTAATTAACATCAAAGAATCCAAATACATTTAGATTGGTTCTCCTTGTTCGGAGGGCCTTTTTGCTTGTCAAATATCAAAAGGTGGAGTCTCACTAATTAAGATTCCACCTTTTCATAGGTATTATTAAAAAATCAAATCTGGCAAGTTTTTCTGTCAGTTGTCGACAATGATTAGACATGAGCGTTTACCGTCTCTCATCAGACCACAACTTTTATAGATGCTTACCACATCTAAAGGTATTGCTACCTTCAATAGGATTATACCAATAATGAACCAAAAATCAATCAATGCATTCTCAAAAAAAATATCTCACCTGAAATCCAAAATAATAAACAAAATGATAATATATTTTTCTCATATTCAAACGTAATACCCAACTCACAAACAGAGTCATTTGAAAAAAATTCGATTTTATTTCAAATCTTTGATTCAACAATATCCCTTTCATTGCCTGAGTACACTTGATCAAGCATGTTTTACCCGCATTATTTGGTTCATATATAGCCGTTGTCTTATTTGTTGGATCCAATGAAAATACAATTTGATTATTAAATACAAAACAATTCTTAACGCTCAATTCAATAATAATAATAAACTCCTTTTGTCTTTCATTAAATCACCTGAATCAACACTATGAATGTCAAAATAAAAATGAACAAGGCTACCCCTTGTTCATCATTAAGTTTAGACAGAAGTATTCAAAACCATCATCCTTATCGATCTTACCCATTTTCATTTGTTGATCAAAGTCAGCAAGTAAAGATAGATTATAAAGTAAGGTTTCACTTGAAAATCGCATGGCCTTTTGCATATTGAGTTTAACCCTGTATGGATTTGCCTTTAACTCTTGGGCAATTGTAGCTTGTGCCTTTCCTTCATCCATTAATACGCGTACTTGAAATAGAAAACGAATTTGACTAGCCAAAAGAGCAACTATAGCTACTGGCTGCATATTCAGCTTTCTAAAATTACGATAGTAAGCTAATAATAAGATTCCATTTTGGCTAAAGAAGGCGTCTACCATTTTAAAGATATCATTTGTAGGTTCTACGACAAGTAAATTTTGTACATCTTCAAACGTAGGATTTTTTGAATAGATTGAAATCTTTTCTATTTCATTTTGAATACACATAGGATCTAGTCCCATTCTTGATGTCATCCAATCTAATGTTTTAAAATCCACCTTGGCACCAAACTCTTTGAGTTTATCTTGCACATAGAACTTTTGGGACTTGTCATCCAAAGCTAAACAAGAATATAACGTCGCACAACTGCTGATTTCCTTAACCTTTTTCTTTCTTGTATCCAATTTATCGCTTGGACAAATTAGAACTAAAATCATTTCGGTATCTTTTCTTAAAAGAAAAGGATCTACTTCATAATTTGTCGTATTCTTACTCGATAAAAAGGTGCAATTATTGACAATGATCATCTTGTCATCATCAAAGATCGAATAGGCATCTAGATCTTGCAAGACATTTGAAATCTCATCCGTTTGTGCATCATATACATTCACATTTTCTTGAATAGAATGTCTTTTTTTAATGGCCTCTAACTTCATTGAAACCATGCTTTTGTCTTTTCCATATAAAATATAAATCATGCTCTTATTATACCAAACAATCCATCGTTTGTGACAATAAAAGCAAAGTGATGCAAAGAATAAATCGCAATACTGCCATCTGTACTTGTACAAAAAGTATGAATATTTAAATGATCTAATGTCTTTAATGTTTCCGTACTAGGATGATCATACTTATTCTTATAGCCTGCACTAATTAGGGCAATCTTACAATCTAAAGAATCCAAAAAAGCTGCGTCTGAACTTGTATTTGAACCATGATGTCCTACTTTGATCACATCCGCTTTTAAATCATATGCGTCCATCAATTGTTTTTCGATTTCTTTACTCGCATCGCCCATAAAAAGATAATTTAAATGATCATATGTAAAATAAGAGATTATACTTGAATCATTTTCATCTTTCGCCTTCCTTTCTTGAAGAAGTAAATAGAATGGATACTTCACATTTACCTTATCTTTCGAATCCTTGATCACCTTTTTAATTTTAACCTTTTCTTTTAAACGATCATAACCACCACTATGATCGAAGTCATCATGTGTTAAAATCAAAGTATCGATTGTATGAATATTCTTGTTTTCTAAAAAAGGAAAAATGATACGTTCTACATTATCTCGATATAGGCTTTGACCACAATCAATCATTACTACACTTTTATAAAAAGGTTCTACAATGACACTACAATCGCCCTGTCCTATATTTAATGTATAAACTTGAAAGAATGGATTACAAAATACTTCTAGAAACGGAAGGAGGAAAAGGATCATATATTTCCATTTAAAATGTTTAAGACATTGTATATAAACAACAATAAAGGCCAAAATAAATACATATTGTGGAGCATAATGAATCGTTAGAGATGGAATTTTTAATGTCACAAAATCCGGAATAAACATTCCCAACAAGAATACACATCCATAAAACTTTCGAAGTAGATTAAACAACAAGAACGAAACTATATCGACTTTCTTAAAGTAAATGAATAAGACGCTTATTAAAACCATCTTTTGTACGATCCACTTATAATCCGTACAAAAATAAGATACAAGCTGCAAAAGAATGGGTAGCACAAACGATATGGACAGCACTTGGGTTGGATACAGAATAGAAAAGCATAAAATGGTAAATCCAATTTGATCGGATTTGGATTTAAAAACTAAGTAAGATATTTGATACAAAATAAATCTTGTCAATGAAAGTGTAAACACAAAGAAAGAACCAAAGAGTATACTCAAAATCAATAAACTTATGCGAATCTTTTTATCTTCATACTTTCTTTTTAATAGATTAAACACGATAAAATAAGAACTAATATATCCATAACCTAACATGGTATAAATTTCATCAATTGTATCTTCATGAATTCCATAATATAAAGATAATAATACTTTTGAATTTTTTTGACTCGCTATATAGGCATATAGTTTGGATTTCAATGAATTGGATTTCTTTAAAATCCTTATGGATTTCGTTTTATAAAATACATTTTTTGACGCATTAAACTTTGTAAAACTAAAGAGTGTAAAATTGTCATCGGTATGAATCGGTTCTAAAGAATTGACTTGAATCTGATCGTTAAAATTTAAATCTAAATCACTCTGTACAAGCACCCTTGTCCTTTGATTTTTTGCGACATAATAACTTTGTTTGATTTCGGATATAGTATAAATTCCTTTTTCAGCCTCTTTACAAGGCTTAACTAAAACAATAGAGAATAAAGAGAGTATCGTAAATACAATCAGAATTCTTTTACTATGAAATCTCTCATTTAAATACAATAAGAAACAAAAGCTAAAACAAAATATACAAAGAGGATCTTTTAGAATAATACAGGCCAAAAAGCCCAGACTTACAATCAACATCATAGGCAGATCTTATCCTTGATCTTATTAAATAAAGCTTCGCCAATGCCTTTTACATCTTTAATTTGTTCTAAAGTTTGAAATGTGTTTTCTTGCCGATAGTCTATGATTCTTTGCGCAATGCTTGGACCAATGCCAGGAAGCGTTTGAAGCTCTTCTGAAGTAGCACTATTTAAAGATATAAGTTTGATTTCTTTGATTTCTGGAATGATGACAACATCTTTATCTTGAAGAATATGCGTAAAACTTATACTTGAAGTATCTGCATTCTCTAATAAAGGGCCACTCATTTTAATAAGTTTTGAAATAGAACTATTCCGTTTGAGTGTATAGACACCTGGATTTTGAATGGCTCCTTTAATTTCAACTTCCATCAATGTGGGTTTTGTTTCTTTTAAAGTAATTGGTGTATATCGGTTAAAGCATGTAAAGACAAAGAAAATGATTGCACAAAAAAAGAGAAGAGTTCGTTTCATAAATATCACCCTTCTCTTATACGTTATTTTTTGATGTTTTTTTATTTTATTTCTAAAATTTTTACATCATAAGGTTCTTCAACACGTTTTACAGTACAAACATCCCCTACTTTGTGATCCATAATCACTTCAGCAAGTGGAGTTGTGTTTGAAAGCTTACCATTGAATGGATCCGCTTCAATTGTACCAACGATATTGAATGTTACTTCTTGATTGTCTGATAAATCTAAGATCTTTACAGTCGATCCCAATTTTACAACCGTCTTTTTATCTTCTGCATCAGCAGATTCACTAATGATTTCGGCATTTTTGATCATTGCCTCTAATTCACGAATACGACCTTCGACTTGCGCCTGGTGTTCTCTTGCAGCATCGTAGTCCGCATTTTCGGACAAGTCACCTTGTGCACGAGCTTCTTGTAACTCAACGATAACTTCTTGACGCACTTTATGAACTAGGTTTTCATGTTCATTGACTAAATCATTATAACCTTCTTGGGTAACGTAAAATTTTTCATTTGCCATGTGGTATCACTCCTTGTATTTAGCACAAAAAATTATAGCATAATCCTTGAATTATGCAAAACATTGTTACAGATTTAATCCTAATTCTTCGCAAATCTGTTGATGTTCTTCATATGTTTTTGAATAATGGACTTTACCATCCAACTTATTGTAAATATCGGCCGCAAAGAATAGATAATCTGTCTTTTTAGGTGCAAGCACAGCCTTGATTGCGTCATCACCCGGATTTAAGATCGGCCCAATTGGCAAACCTTCATGTAGATACGTATTGTATGGTGAATCGATTTCTGGATTGGTTTCACAATCTTTAGGATCTTTAAAATCATCATATAATGCATAACATACTGTAACACTCGATTGAAGTTTCATGCCTTGTTCTAAACGATTATGGAAAATACCTGCAATCATTTCCATATCTTCTTTTGAACTCGCCTCAAATTGAACCACACTTGCCAAACTGATGACTTGTTGCACAGAATAATGACTCTTTGAGAACAATTCCTTGTTCTCTTTATACATCACTTCAAAGCGGTCTAGCATAATCCGAGTGATTTCATCAATGGAATCCTCTTTTCCTAAGTAATACGTATCTGGGAATAAATACCCTTCTAGTTTTACTTTGTAGTTGGAATTGTTTAAATCATCCACATGGATAAATGAATAATCTTTCGCTAGTTTTTGAATATATGAAATATCATTCCATTGATTTAAGATTTCTTCAGACGAAAACTTTCCATCATATAAATTGGATATTTCAGCCGCTATTTCTTTTGCCCATTTTCCTTCTGGTACCTTTAATATCAACGCATCCTTCTTAAGTTTTGTACTATCTTGAATATACGATAATATTTCTTTTACACTCATACCATCATTCAACTCAAATGTTCCGGCCACAAAATTTGTATTGTGACTTGCCTTGGCATACAACTTTGTCACTGTCGCATTTGAAATCAAATTTTCATTTTCTAAATTTTCTACAACCTGATCAAGCGTATCTCCGCTTTCAATTGTGAATACTATATTCTTATCCCCATTGCCCGTACTTGACAAGTCTTTTTTAACCACAAAAACACCTGCAAGACCAGCGATAATTAAAATACATACAACGACTAATAAAACAACTCTTACAGAATTGACTTTACGCCTAGTCGGCATTTTCCTCGTCCTCAACAAATGTGTTGATTACTTCTTCAACCATATCCCATTCTGCTTCACTTTCGATTGGAATCAATTGACCCTTGTCATCATAACGAGAGGCATATACTTCACCTTCATCTAAATCTGGATCTTGGAAAACAACATATTGACATCCCGTTTCATCACTATCAAAAGTGAATAGAATTGTCATCTTTTTTTCGTTTCCATTTTCATCTTTAACATATAAACAATTTGAATCTAACATACATTACTTCCTTTCAAAAATAAAGGAGGACATTAAAATCCCCCATTTTGTCTGTCCAAAAAACTCTGTAAAATTTGAACCGCAGCCATTTGATCAATTACTTTTTTACGTTTCTTTCTAGAAACATCCCCCTGAAGTAAAATTTTCTCAGCTGCAACTGTTGTAAGTCGCTCATCCCATAGATGAACTTTAATTCCAGAAGATTCTAATTTCTTGGCAAATTCACAAGATATTTCACCACGAATTCCGATATCTCCATTCATGTGCTTCGGTAAGCCTAAAACTACTTCTTTTACTTTATTTTCCTGAAGCAATTTCAAAACTTCTTCTAAACAAGCATCATAATCATCCGATTCAAAACGCACAGTCGTTAAAGCACGACACGTAATATGAAGCGCATCACAAATCGATACACCACACGTTTTCGAACCAAGATCTAAACCAATGATACGATCCATTATTTATCCAAATATGCACGTACTAATTCTTCAATGATTTCATAACGTTCGATCTTTTGAATCAAGTTACGAGCATTCTTGTGAGAAGAAATATACGCAGGATCATTACTGATCAAGTAGCCAGCAATCTGATTTTCTGAATTATAACCACGTTCTTCCAAAGCATCACTTACTTCACGAAGAATCATCTTGATATTCTCACGACGAATCTCTTCTGTAGTAAATGTCATTGTTTCGGTAATGTCTTTCATAATTTCACACTCCTTAACACATTTTTATTATATATGAATCCTAACCAAAAAGAAAGCGATTTAGTAGAAAATGGGATGTTAAACACCCCATATACAGTAAAAGTAATCACTTTTTTGTTGAATATCCTCTAAGATAAAGATCCATTTCGAACAAGTAGAAATGTTATGTTTCCTATTTTTTACTTCAACAATCGTTTCAATTTGTATTTGAAGCATTCTTCTTTCAAAATCCTCGTATGACTTATTTAATACATCCAATCCAAAGATTTCATACATCGCTGCATATTCATCATCTTTGACTCGATTTAAATCTACAATGATCTTACGCATCACTAAGCCTCTTCAAATTGCGCATTGTATAACTTCGTATAGAAACCATTACGCTTCATCAATTCATCATGATTTCCGACTTCTACAATGTCACCATGATCCATCACAATAATATTATCCGCATCACGAATCGTGGATAAACGGTGCGCAATCACAAAACTTGTACGTCCCTTCATCAGTTCATCCATACCTTTTTGAATCAAGACTTCTGTACGTGTATCCACACTACTTGTCGCTTCATCCAAAATTAAGATTTTAGGATCCGCTAAAAAAGCACGGGCAATCGTTAATAATTGTCTTTGGCCTTGACTAATATTACTTGAAGATTCATTTAATACAGTATTATATCCATGATCTAATGTATGAATAAAGTGATCGACATGAGCTGCCTTAGCAGCTTGGATTACTTCATCATCTGTAGCACTTGGCTTACCAAAACGTAAGTTTTCTAAAATACTACCCTCAAATAGCCAGGCATCCTGTAAGACCATACCAACCATATTACGCAAACCACTTCTTGTATATTCCGTAATATTATGACCATCAATATAAATGGATCCTGCATTCAATTCATAGAAACGCATCAATAATTTGACAATCGTTGTTTTACCAGCGCCTGTAGGACCAACAATAGCGGTCGTTTGTCCTGGCTTAATATACATCGAAAAATTGTTGATGACAATTTTATTTGGATCATATCCAAAACATACATTTTCAAAAGTCACTTGACCTTGTACATCTTTTAATACAACTGGATTTTTTACATCACAAATTTCTTCTTCAGCTGCCAAAAATTCAAAAACACGCTCTGCAGCTGCAGCTGTACTCTGCAACATATTCATCGATTGTGAGATTTGAGAGATAGGTTGCGTAAAATTACGTGTATATGTAATAAACGATTGAATATCTCCCACGGCAATTTCTTTATGAATCGTTAAATATCCACCTAGAATACATACACCGACATAACCAATATTTCCAATTAAGTTTGTCAAAGGCATCATAAGTCCAGATAAGAACTGTGATTTCCAAGCACTCGTATACAATTGATCATTATATTCTTTAAAAGTACGCAAAGAATCTTCTTCCCCATTAAATGCCTTCACAATTGTATGTGCCGAATACATCTCTTCAATATGACCATTCACTAAACCCAATGATTTTTGTTGAGCCTTAAAATAACGCTGACTCTTTTTGACAACGACCATAACTAAGATCAAACTCAATGGAATGACAATTAAAGCCATAAGTGTCATCTTCCAAGAAATACTAAGCATCATAACTAAAAAGCCAATAATTTGTACAAAGCTTGATACCATAGTGGATAAAGATTGGTTTAACGATTGTACTAGAGTATCTACATCATTGGTAAATCTTGAAAGAATATCTCCATGACTATTTTTATCAAAATACGATAATGGAAGTGTATCAATCTTTTGATTCATTTCTTTACGAAGCTTGTATCCCATTTTATTAGAGACACCACTCATCAACCAGCCTTGAAGATAAGAGAAGGCTGTACTCAAAGCATAAATCGCAAGTAATAAAGCACATGTTTTTTGGATCGCATCAAAATCAATGCCACCTTTACCTTGCACTTTATTCATAAAGCCTTGCGCAATTTCGGTAATAATATTTCCTTGAATCTTAGGTCCAATCACCATGATACAAACGGAAACAATGGCACATAATAGACCAACTAGAAATGAGAATTTAAAGGGTTTGATGTAGTTTAAAAGCTTCTTCATCGTTCCCTTGAAGTCTTTTGCCTTTTCGCCGCCACGCATACCATGGCCCATAGGACCTCTTGGACGATTATTTTGTTTCTGATTAGACATTGGCAAGTTCCTCCTTTGTCAATTGGCTAGACGCAATCTGTTGATAAACCTCACAAGATTTCATCAATTGGGCATGTGTTCCTTTTCCAACCATCTTTCCTTCATCGAGTACAATGATTTGATCGGCATGTAAAATACTAGAAATACGTTGTGCCACAAGTAATACGGTACTCTTTGTTTCTTTACAAGACTTTGCCAAAGCCTCTCTTAGTTTAGCATCCGTCTTAAAATCCAAGGCACTAAAGCTATCATCAAAAATATAGATTTCAGGCTTTCTTACAACGGCACGGGCAATGGAAAGTCTTTGTCTTTGTCCGCCCGATACGTTTGTACCTCCCTGATTGATTTCACTCTTGATTCCTTCTGGTTTTTTAGAAACAAACTCCGTTGATTGAGAAATAGATAATGCATTAGAAATATCATCCTTGCTTGCATCTTTCTTTGAATACAATAAGTTGGATTCAATATCTCCCGATAGTAACATCCCCTTTTGTGGAACATAACCAATACGACTTCTTAGATCTGCCTGTTTCACATTCCGAATATCAACTCCATCCACTAAGATGGAACCACTTGTTACATCATAGAAACGTGGAACTAAATTAATCAATGTCGATTTACCAGATCCAGTACTTCCAATAAAGGCTGTTGTTTCGCCTGGTTTGGTTTCAAAACTAATATTACTCAACACTTCTTCATCGGCACCTGGATATTTAAACGATACATTTTTAAAAGATACAACTCCTCGCATAGAAGATGAGAAATTGATAGGATTTGATGGATCTTTTATAGTAATTTCACTACTTAAGACTTCATGAATACGCAAAGCACTTACATTAGCTCGAGGAAGCATGATTGTGACCATTGTAATCATTAAAAAGGCCATGATAACTTGCATCGCATACTGCATAAAGGCCATGATACTACCTACTTGAATCATTCCTGAATCGACTTGTTTCGATCCAAACCATAAAATCATAAGGGTTGTACCATTCATTAAAAACATCATGATTGGCATCATAATAGCCATTGCTCGTGTTGTGAATAAGGAAATGGAAGTGATGTCTGTATTGGCTTGATCAAACTTTTTTTCTTCAAGATTTTCATTGTTGAAAGCACGAATGACTAACATTCCATCCAACAATTCACGAACCACACTATTCATTTTATCGATCATTTTCTGCATGATCTTAAATTTTGGCATCACAATCATAAAGATCAATAAAACAACGCTTAAAATCACAACGACACATAAAGCTAGAATCCAAGTCATATTTGCACCTGATTCAATGACGTGTAAGATGGCTCCTACACCAATGATTGGTGCATACATTACGATCCTTAAAAACATAACGATTGTCATTTGAAGTTGTTGAATATCATTTGTGGTACGTGTAATTAAACTCGATGTACTAAATGTATTCAAGTTTTCATTTGAGAAATGCGTCACCTTTTCAAACACTTCTTCACGCAAATCTTTAGAAAAGCCTGCGGCAATTCTTGAAGCTAAAAAACCAACTAAAATCGCACATACAGCACTGCCTAAGGCATATCCTAACATCTTAAGTCCTGAATAGATAATATAGTCTTGTTGCATCTTTTCCATATTCATACCAAGATCAGTATATTCTTTTTTAAGGAATTGAGAACTCATACTCGATACGGTTGAATCTCCCAATTTAGAAATCTCGGATTTTGCAGCTTTTCTATATGAATCTATACCATTCATCATAAGAAGTTGTGGAATTTGTACATTCTCCTCTTTAGCCGATTTACTAACCTCCACCATTGTCATTTGAAGTAAGGTCAAAGTGGAAGAAAGCTTTTCTTCCTTTTCTTCACCAATATCTTTTAATACATATACATTCTCGGTTTTCAAAGCGGGAATTTCAGTTTTTTCTTTCTTTGTTGCCTTACTTGGTGTAACCAACTTATATGAAGATGTAATCAAATCCTTTTCAGAATCATTCGCGAACATTAAATAGGAATTTAAAGTCTTTTCACGAATTTGTTGATAAACCCCACTTTCAATACCCGCATTCTGAATTCCTGTATTGACAATATTTTGCATATAATCCGGCATTGTTAGTTCACAAGTCGCTTGTCCAAACAACAAACCAAACGCAAGTACAATCGATAGCCAATATGGCTTTAAATATTTCAATATCTTTGTCATTTATTTTCCTCCATATAACGAGCTGTCTTTTTTAAAATATCTCTTAAATGCGCACAGTCTTCGGATCCTAAATAATCCAAAAAATGATATACATTTTCTACATGTGTATCCATTCTTTTTTGAAACATTTCAATGGCTTCAGGGACAATTTGAATATAGACCGTTCTACGATCCGTATTCGAATGCACCCTTTGAAGCAGCCCCTTCTTTTCAAATCCAGCAATCATCTGTGACACAGCTGCAGCAGATACACCCAATATATTTGCCAGTTCGCTCATCGTAATCTGATGATTTTCTGCTTTATAAATCGTTTTAAACAACATCACATCCTTTATTCTAGGACCATCTTTACAATGACGGTTATTTCGAACATAGTTCGTGACTTTATACGTGAGATCAAACATCAAATCGAGTACTTCATCTTGAACTTCCATAAGAACCTCCAATTTATTTAAGTTACTTAACTATATACCTACTTAACTATTTAGTCAATAAAAAAGATATGCATAAAACATATCTTTTAAATGGACCTATGAAACCCTTTAATCGAAAGCCAAAAGATTTAAAGAGAAATTCCAAAGGCTTCTCCACTAATGATTATATCACCTTTAACAGAAATTAAAAAAGAGCGATTTCAAAAGAAAACATTTTAACCTATTATCTAAATTCTTCTAAACATCTAACAAGTCTTCTTAATTAATTAGATTATTCGCATATAGTCTTTTCTAAAAAATCTTTTCTTCAATTTGTTTTTTTAAGTTGTCCAATATACCATACAATTCCTTTTTGCAAGAATAATAATCTAAACCAAAGGTTTTTTTAGTTAATCCTTTTAAAATATCGTTATTATCAATTTCTGACTCTCTCATGTATTGTCCGAGTCCATAATGTGCAAAACAATTTCTTAAATTCCTTTTTTTCAATTTTTTATCTATTTTAAAATGTGTATTATTTTTATCATTCAATCCATCTATAAAATTGCATAAATAATAGTATTGTAAATACGCAAATTTAAATTTTTGTGGTATCTCTTCAACAAAATATGTTTCAATAAACACTGTAATAAAATTGATACTACACAAAACACTAAATAAAACAAATCCTAAATCGCTTTTTAATTTAATCGGGCAATTCTTGTAGAAATGATAATCTTTGTATGTAACAACATTGTTTATATCATCATATTTAAATGGGTCCAATTCCATATCACAAATATATCCAACTAATTTTCCAGTAATAACACTTAAATCTTTTATTTTAGGACCTGCTTCTTCTTGAAAACTATTGAAGGGGTTATACATTGCACATAAAATGACTATATAAAAATAGTTAGGGTCTAGATACGCTATAA
>ULWV01049729.1_pt1 | contig 12836 bp, 12 predicted proteins | sample 1960651 | NCBI WGS metagenome assembly ULWV01 (sample SAMEA4835820, study PRJEB28245) | human gut metagenome | biome: gut microbiome; material: fecal sample | place: Denmark | collected 2008
AATACCAAGAACAATGCATATGTCAATAGTTGGAATAAGAGATATGTCAGTAATTTATGAACCACCCCACAACAGAAAACCAGTTCAAACTTATGTATTGGAATATGACCAAGAGGTTATAAAAGAGGCAATAACAAAAGAACTTGAAAGAGATGGTCAAGTATTTTATATTTATAACAGGGTAGACACAATACAGAAAAAAGCAGACGAAATATCAAGACTTGTACCAGAAGCAACTGTAAGTTATGCACACGGACAAATGACAGGAAATCAAATTGAAGAAATAATGCAAGATTTTATTGATAAAAAATCAAATGTATTAGTGTGTACCACAATATTAGAATCAGGAATAGATATAGCAAATGCTAACACAATAATAGTGGAAAATGCAGACAGAATGGGGTTAGCTGCATTATATCAAATACGTGGTAGAGTTGGAAGATCAGACAGACAGGCATATGCTTATATAACATACAGAAAAGACAAGATGCTTTCAGAAGAAGCGGACAAGAGACTAAAAGCAATAAAGGAATTCACAGAATTTGGTTCAGGATTCAAAATAGCAATGAGAGACCTAGAAATCAGAGGAGCAGGAAGCATGCTTGGAGAAATACAATCAGGGCACCTAGAACAAGTAGGATATGACACATATTGCACATTACTAGACGAAGTAGTAAAAGAAATGCAAGGCGTAGAAGTAGAACCAGAAATAGACATACAAATAGACTTAAATGTAACAAGTTATATACCAGACGAATACATACCAGACTCAGCACAAAAAATAGAAGTATATCAAAACATAGCTTTATGCAAGAAAGAAGAAGACATCCAAAATGTTGTAGACGAAATCATAGACAGATTTGGAAATATGCCATCTGAACTAGAAAACTTACTAGATATTGCAAGAATAAAATATTTGGCAAAACCATTTGGAATAAGCAAAATTGCAAGCAAAGGAACTGCTGTTGTATTTACTTTTGAACAAAGTAAATATGAAATTGATTTACAAAAATTGCTTAAAGTTTATGGTAATAGAATTAAGTTTTCACCAGGCATTAAAACTATGATTACATTAGATATTGGATCAACAAATGAAAGACAAATCTTAAATGATATAACAGAATTTTTGAGACAGCTAAGTAAATAAAAATTAGAGACCTGTCCCCCTATCCCTAATTTTTTGGATGACGATGTAGTCAGTAAAGCGAAGTGAAAGGAGAAAATATGCAAGTAATTACAAGCAAAGATAATGAATTTGTAAAACATGTAAAAAAATTAAAAGAGAAGAAATACAGAGACCAAAGCCAAGAATTCATTATAGAAGGAATAAAATTAGTAAAAGAGGCAATTGAAGAAAAAGCAAATATTAAGCAAATTATAATTTGTGACAATTGCGAAGATTCAGGAGTAATTTCAAAAGACTTAATGTATGAAATTGCAAAATATAATTGTTTATATGTAACTGAAAATATATTAAAGACAATGTCAGATGTTAATGCACCGCAAGGAATAATGGCAATAATAGGAAGAAACAACAATGAAAATAACATTGATTACAGCCAAGATATAATAGTAGCATTAGATGATATACAAGACCCAGGAAATTTAGGAACAATACTTAGAACGGTTGACAGTATAGGCTTAAATCAAATATTAGTATCAAAAGGAACAGCAGATTGCTACAATCCAAAGGTTGTACGTTCAACAATGGGAGCAATTTTTAGAATTAAGATTATAGAGTGTGAAAATTTAGAGCAAACATTAAAAGAAACACAAAAAAATAATTTTAAACTAGTTGTAAGTTCACTTCAAACAAAGAACAGTTTATATGATATCAATTTTGATAAAAAAGTAATTATTATTGGAAATGAAGCAAATGGTGTTGAAGAAAAAATTCAAAAAATTGCAGATGAAAAAATAAAAATACCTATGCTTGGAAAAACAGAAAGTTTGAATGTATCTGTTGCAACAGGAATAATTTTATATGAATATATCAGACAAAAAATTAATAAGTAATTATTTTAATGGAAAGGGAATGTTATAGTAATACAATAAAATCGACAAAATAATACAAATTATAACAAGTTTCTACAAAGAAATTTTACGAAAAATTATAATTTAGGTAATAATTGTAAAAGTAATTGCAATTGTTACCTTTTTATGTTACTATAAAGACAGGAAAAATTTTTTCGAAAAAATAATTTAAAGTAAGTTCAAAATAAATTAATCAGTGAGTTAGCAAGATTAATATTAGGTCAAAGATTAAAGCTAAAATTAAAATCAAAAAGTTGTGAATTTATATTTTAATATCTTGGAAAAATCATTAATAACAAAATAATTTATTCATAAGTATAGAAAGGAGGTTATATGATTTATTTCTCCTATAACGATTTCATGGATTGTGAGCAAAATGGAGAAATTAACGAAATAAGAAGAATTGGAGAAGAAATAATAAAATATGAACTAAAAAATATAGTAAAAACATCATATATAAATATAGCACCAATTATAGAAATCATAAAAGATAAAAATGAATTTAAAAATTTTTTAGATGATTTTCTAAATTTAAATACATCAATAGGAGACTATGATATTTGTTATTGTAACGAAATAAAGGCAAAAACAGATAAGAATAAAAACAACATTATAACATGTAAAGTTAAAAGTAAAGAGATTTTTATAATTGTAAAAGAAATAGATGAAATTGATGTAAATATTGCTTACAAAATGTTTGAACATTCATCAAACATAATAAAACAGTGGAATCAAGAGAAAGAATCACAAAAGATAAGAAATCCCATAGTAATACCAATTGTTATATACACAGGAAAAAAGACATGGAATACTAATAGAAGTATGAAACATAATAACGTAAATTATATAAAATACGAATATAATAAAATAAATTTTTCGTATAATATGATAAACATACACGAAATTGATATAAGTGAATTGGAAAATATGAAATCCAGGTTATCTGAAAAAATAATAGAGTTGAAAAATAAATATTTACAAATTGATTAAAAAATATTGACTTATTTCCGTATAGGTGATATATTTACAAATAAGGAAAAGGAGGAGAAAGATATGTCACCAGATTATAGTGTTATAGGTAGAAGAATAAAACAAGCAAGAATTGAACAAAACATGACTCAAGAAAATTTAGCCGATATAATAGATGTTTCAATTGCATTTTTAAGTAGAGTAGAAAGAGGAAAAGCTCAATTAAATTTAAAAAGATTAATTCAAATTGCGGAAGTCTTAAAAATTGCACCAGGATATTTACTAACTGGAAGTAATATAACTTCTAAAGATTATTTAAGAGAGGACTTTAGAATTATATTAGAAAAATGTACACCAGAACAACAAAGATTGATTTATCAAATTTCAGAATTAATAAGTAAGACAAAATTTGAAACTGTAAATATTTAAAAAAAGAGCAATAGCTTAAGTTATTGCTCTTTTTTGGTAATTATATTTATAAAATTATAAAACATATAATATAGAATTTACAGAGCAAATTTAAAGTTTAAAAAGTAACCACTATTCTAAAATTTACATAAAATATATTAGGATAAATAAAAGGAGGCAATTTATGAAAAACATACTAGAAGTCAAAAATATAGGAAAAAAATATCAAAACAAAGAAGACGAAATACAAGCACTAAAAAATGTAAATTTCAGAATAAAAGAAGGAGAATTTGTAAGTATAATAGGACCAAGTGGATGCGGAAAATCAACCTTACTTTCAATAATAGCAGGTCTAGAAGAAAAGACAGAAGGAGAAATCTACATAGAAGGAGAAAAAGTCAGCGGAATATCTCCAAAAATAGGATATATGCTACAAAGAGATTGTCTATTAGAATGGAGAAATATATTAAGCAACACATTATTTGGGCTAGAAATAAAAGGAATAAAGACTAAAGAAAATATTGAATATGTAAAAGAACTACTAAAAAAATATAACTTATACGATTTCAAAAATAAGTATCCATCAGAATTATCAGGTGGAATGAGGCAAAGAGTTGCACTAATTAGAACACTTGCAGTAAAGCCCAAAATATTACTGTTAGATGAAGCATTTTCCGCATTAGATTATCAAACAAGAATAATGGTAACAGAAGATATTTATTCAATATTAAGAAAAGAAAAAATTACGGCACTAATCGTAACACATGATATATCAGAAGCAATAAGTATGTCAGACAGAGTACTTGTATTAAGTAAAAGACCAGGTACAATAAAAGATATCCATAAAATTGATTTTGAAATGGAAAATAGAACACCAATAAATTGCAGACAAAGTCCTAAATTCAGCAGATATTTTGACTGCTTATGGAAGGAGCTTGGTGTAGATGAAAAATAAAATATCACAAGAAAGAAAAAAATATTTAAAAAAAGTAAAAAGAAAAAAATTATTAGTAATAGCCACTCAATTAATAATTTTAATAGGATTTTTAGTAATTTGGGAAGCCTTAGCAAATGCAAAAATAATAGACAGTTTTATTACAAGCCAACCAAGCAGAATATGGAGTACATTTACACATTTGACATCAAACGATTTACTAAAACATGTAAAAGTAACAGTATATGAAACAATTGTAGGATTTGGACTTGGAACATTGATAGGAGTTGCTATTGCTATAATTTTATGGTGGTCTAAATTTTTGGCAAAAGTATCAGAACCATTTTTAGTAGTACTGAACAGTTTGCCCAAAGTTGCACTTGGTCCAATAATCATAATTTGGGTCCGGATCAGGTACGCCAGCGATCATAACGATGGCAATTTTAATTTCCTTAATAGTTACAGTATTAGAAATGTTAAATGGATATTTAAAAACTGACAAAGAAATAATCAAAATGGCAAAAACTTTTAGTAGTACAAAGTTGCAATTACTAACAAAAATAGTTATACCAGCAAATATAGGAACATTTATAAATTCTTTAAAAGTAAATATAGGACTTTCATTGGTTGGTGTAATATCTGGTGAGTTCTTAGTTTCAAAGGCAGGTTTAGGATATTTAATTGTATATGGTGGTCAGGTGTTTAAACTTGATTTGGTCATGACAAGTGTTATTATTCTAGGAATTGTCGCAGGTGTTATGTATGGAGGAGTTTTATTGCTTGAAAAATTTATCCGAAAATAATGTTTTGTAGCAATTCTTGTTTTAAATAATTTATCAAAAATTACAATAAATAATAAAAAGAATTGCAACATATTTAGGAGGACTATTGTGAAAAGAAAAATAATAATGTTAATCGTTATATTCTTAATAATTGCAATAATTGCAGGAATAGCAATATATCAAAAAAACAATAACAAAACAAACAGTAACTCAACAGTAATAAAAATGAATGAAGTAACACGTTCAGTATTTTATGCACCACAATATGTAGCAATAAACAACGGATATTTTAAAGATTACAACATAGAAATAGACTTAACAACAGGTCAAGGAGCAGACGCAGTAATGACATCAGTATTATCAGGTGAATCTCAAATTGGATTTGCAGGACCAGAAGCATCAATATACGTATATAATGAGGGAAAAGAAGATTATACACAAGTATTTGCACAACTTACAAAAAGAGATGGATCATTTTTAGTATCAAAAGAAAAAATTGATAACTTTGATTGGAATATGTTAAAAGGAAAAACGGTAATACCAGGCAGAAAAGGTGGAGTTCCATATATGACATTAGAGTATGTGATAAAACAAAAAGGACTAACACCTGGAAAAGATTTAACACTAGACGATAGCATAAAATTCGATTTGATGGCAAGTGCTTTTACATCAGGAAGTGCTGACTATGTAACACTTTTTGAACCAACTGCATCTAACATAGAAAAATTAGGCAAAGGTCATATTGTAGCATCAGTTGGAAAAGAAGCGGGGGAAATACCATATACAGCATATTTTGCAAAGAAAAGTTATATTGAAAATAATCAAACTACAATTCAAAACTTTACAAATGCAATTTACAAAGGACAAAAATGGGTTAAAGAGCATACTGCAAAAGAAATAGCGGAATCAATCAAAAATTTCTTCCCAGACACGGATATTGAACTTTTAACAACCGCAATTCAAAGTTACAAAGATATTGATGCTTGGAATGAAACTCCGGTTCTAAAACAAGAGAGTTTTGATAAGTTGCAAGAAGTTATGAGTTTAGCAGGAGAACTTAAAGTTAAGGCTCCTTATGATAAAATTGTTAATAATAAATATGCAAAAGAAGCGATTAAATAAAGATACTTAATAATAAAAATTTAATATAATCATTTTTTAATATTTAAATGTGAAACTAAATAAAAAGTGTTTCACATTTTTCAATTTTGAAATTCTATTTTTTATTTTTTATTTTTTATTGCATAATTTACATAAAAATGATATAATATAAAAACAAAAATCTTTATTCCTGTTTTCAGGTTAACATAGATGCAACAAGTAAAAAACATATTTTGATGGAAAGGATGAGTGTTATGTTAAAAATTTTAGGATTAAGTTTTATTGGCGCATTAATTTGCACACTTATTACGGTAGTAATAGGAGCAATTGCACGGAGAGATCGGGACGATATTATTGATAGGTTAGAATTTAACCTATGTTCTTTTATAATAGAGTTTATATGGATGGACCTACTTCTCTATTCTTCTTGCAAACCATTTACATTAATTACTGTATTAATGTGGATGTGGCCTGCAGTACTAGCAAATATTTTAATTAGTGCGATTTTTTTTGTTGACAGTAGCAGAAACAGTGATTATGTAAGTCATTGGATATTAGCAGTCATATCAGGAATTGCATGTCTGGCTTCTCTTTTTAGCCCTGTTCAGAATCTGATTTATGTACATGATATGTCAAATACAGATGTATCATACGCAGTCTCATCAGACGAAATACTGGCAAAAGTTGAACTAAAAATCAATAACAGTGATTGGAGAGACAAATATGATGTTGATTCTCCTGAAATGAGACAAGTGAAGGGAGAAAATATTGCTGTATATCATATTAAAGATACACAGGTACAAAGGGCAGGCAGCAGTACAGAATACATTCCTGGATTTGCTATTCAGAAAGAAAATGAATTACCACAAATAGTATCAAAAAGGATATATTTTGATACATCGTATATCAATAAAAGAGATGCATTAAGAACTGTAAGAAGAAAATATCAAACAGTTGTCATTGGAGCTCACAAGTTTGATATAGATGATGACTACAATCCATATGAAATCTTCGAGTACAGGGAAAATCTTTTTTCCACAAATGGAAAAGACTATGGCATTATTGTGCTCAATTTGATGGATGGAACATCGGAAAAATATCAAGTAGAAGAAATTCCGGACTGGGTAGATTTTAAAACAACATATCCAAGATAAAAAAACATAACCAAACATAAGGAGCCCAAGTTAGGCTCCTTATCATTTTATTATAAAAAAGTTTGACAAAGATAATAATGCTAATTTTTTTCTTTTAGGTGTCCCAAACAGAACAGTCCCCCAAAGGACATTTTTTTTTGCCTAAAATATTGTAATCACCCACAAAATATGATATAGTGAACAAAGAAAAAATTTGGAAACAAATTTAAAATTATACCAATATATAAAAAGTAAGGAGTGATACGAATGATAGCATTAGGAGCAGACCATGGAGGATACAAATTAAAAGAAGAAATAAAAAAATACTTAAGTGAAAGCGGAATAGAATACAAAGACTATGGAACAGATTCAGAAGAAAGAACAGACTACCCAATATATGCAAAAAAAGTAGCAGAATCAATACAAAACAAAGAATGTGACTGCGGAATATTAGTATGCAGATCAGGATATGGAATGACAGTAGTAGCAAACAAATTCAGAGGAATAAGAGCAGCATCAATACATGATCAAGAATCAGCTAAATATGCAAAAGCAGATGACGATATAAATATAATAACACTTGGAGGAGATTACTTAACAACAAATGAAGCAATCTGTATAATAAGAAATTGGCTAGGTACAGAATTCAAAGGCGGAAGATATGAAGAAAGACTAAAAATGGTAGAAGAAATAGAAAAAAATAATATGAAATAATTGGAGGAATACATATGTGGGGAAATATAGCAATAGCATTCATACTGGCATTTGTAGTAACATTTGTAACTACACCATATACAATGAAAATTGCAAAAAAAATAGGGGCAATAGATATTCCAAAAGATGAAAGAAGAGCACACAAAAGATCAATACCCAAATTTGGTGGACCAGCAGTAATTATAGGCTTTTTAATATCCACAATATATTTATTAATAGTAATGAGTGCAGAAAAATCAATAAATTTATTTGGAGTACAAGAATACTGGAAAAAATTATTAGGATTTTTAGCAGGAATATTAATAATTTCAGGATTTTGCATTGTAGATGATACAAAAACAATAAGACCAATAACTAAATTAATAGGGCAAATCTTAGGTGCAATATGTATTGTGGCATCTGGAATAAGAATAGAAGGAATATCATTACCATTTCTAAACTTTCCAGAAATGCATGAAATTACATCAATTTTACTTACATTAGCATGGATAGTAATTGTAACAAATGCAATAAACTTAATAGATGGATTAGATGGACTATCATCAGGAATATCAGTAATATCAGCGATATCATTATTAATAATATTTGTATTAAATGGTTCATCATTAATATCAATAGTACTAATAACAGCACTTGCAGGAGCATTGGTAGGATTTTTACCATTTAATTTTACACCTGCAAAAACATTTTTAGGTGATACAGGTTCAAATTTTTTAGGATTTTCACTAGCAGTAATTTCAATATTAGGTTCAGCCAAAACATATACAGCAGCTGTAATTGTATTACCACTTATAGCTTTAGGGTTACCGATATTTGATACTATTTGGGCAATAATTAGAAGATTAATAAAAGGAAAATCAATAAAAGCAGTATTTAAAGCTGACAAAGGACATTTACATCATAGATTAGTTGCGAAAGGATTTAGCCAAAAACAAGCAGTTCTTATTTTATATGGAATAAGTGCAATATTTGGAATGTTTGCAGTAATATTATGTGATAGTGGAATTTGGAAAGCATTATCATTCTTGTTAATTATGATAGTTGCAGTTGCATTAGGATATAAGAATTTTTCTGTTGAAAGAACAGGAAACGAACAATATGAATGTACACAATGTAAGTATATTTATAATCCAAAGTTTGGAAATGAAAAAGCAGGAATAGCAAAAGGAACAAAGTTTGACGATTTACCAGAAGATTGGGTTTGCCCAGTGTGTGGTGAGGGTAAGGATATGTTCCAAATTCATGAATAAAGAATACAGATAGTTTTTTAAAAAATTTGATAATATATTGTTTTTTATACCTTGATGTCGCAAACTCCATATTTAAAATACTAGTATGTAGTTTGCTCCAGTTCGCACTCACATTTGTTCGTTTGGTCGCTTACGCGGTATTTCAAAACAATATATTATCAAATTTTAATAAAACGATAATAATAAAATTATAAAAAGGGAGACAAAAAATGCAAGACAAAATAATGAAATTTTTAGCATATGACGGAAAAATATCAGTAGTATGCGCAAGCACAACAGAACTTGTAGAAGAAGCAAGAAAAATACATGATTTAAGCCCAGTAGCAACAGCAGCATTTGGAAGATTACTTACAATTTCAGCAATAATGGGAAATGAAATGAAGAGTGCAAAAGACAAATTAACAGTTCAAATGAAAGGAAATGGAACACTTGGAACAATGCTTGTAACAGCAGACAACTTCCCAAGAGTAAAAGGATATGTAGCAAATCCAGTTGTAGACTTACCATTAAATGATATGGGAAAATTAGATGTAGGAGGAGCAGTTGGAAATGCAGGATTCATAAATGTTATAAAAGACATTGGATTAAAAGAACCATATGTTGGAATATGTCCACTAATTTCAGGAGAAATAGCAGAAGATTTTGCAGAGTATTTTGCAAAATCAGAACAAAAAAATACAGCAGTTGCTTTAGGTGTTTTAGTAGATAAAAATGGAGTTAAATCAGCTGGGGGATATATAATTACACCAATGCCAGACGCAACAGATGAAGAAATATCAAAAATAGAACAATCAATATTTAAAGCAGGTGCAATTTCAAAAATGTTAGATAAAGATATGACATTGTTAGAAATAGCAAAAGCAGTAACAGGTGATGAAAATGTTCAATTAATAGAAGAAAATATAACACCAGTATATGAATGTGACTGCTCAAAAGAGCACATGGAAGATGGACTTGCAACATTGGATAAAGATGTTTTAAAAGAAATGATTGAAGAAGATGGAAAAGCCGAATTGGTTTGCCACTTTTGCAATAAAAAATATGAATTTTCTAAGGAAGAATTAGAAGATATATTAGAAAAAAATAAAAATAATTAAAGTGTTCGCTTGTTTTTTACACATAAATGTTGTATAGTAGTGAACATAGAAAATGAGATAAACGGATGTGGTTTGCCTCCAATTATAAAAAAAAGTCAACAAAAAAGGAGAAAATAAAAAATGAAAAATAAAATATTAATATTTGGACACAAAAATCCAGACACAGACACAATTTGTTCTGCAATGGTAAAAGAAATTTTAAACAAAAAAAGAGGATGCGAAAAATCAAAAGCAGTAAGATTAGGAAATGTAAATAAAGAAACACAATATGCATTAAATTATTTAGGAATGGAAGCACCAGAATTAATAGAAAAAGTAGAAGAAGGACAAGAAGTAATATTAGTAGACCACAATGAATTTAATCAAAGTGTAGAAGGAATAGAAAAAGCAAAAATTCTAGAAGTAGTAGACCATCACAGAATATCAAACTTTGAAACATCAGAACCATTATATTACACAGCAAGACCATTTGGATGTACATCAACAATATTATTTGAAGAATTTAAAGCATCAGGAATAGAAATTGAAAAAACAGAAGCTATATTAATGGCAAGTGCAATAATTTCTGATACATTATTATTAAAATCACCAACAACAACTGAACATGATAAAACAGCACTAGAAGAATTAGGAAAAATAGCTAATCTAAACATAGAAGAATATGGATTAGAAATGTTAAAAGCAGGAACAGATTTAGGAGATTTTTCAGCAGAAGAATTAATAAATTTGGATGCTAAAAACTTAGAAAAAGATGGTACAAAATTTGTTATAGCACAAGTAAATACTGTAAGTATAGAAGATGTTTTAAAAAGACAAAATGAATTAGAAAAAACAATTAATAGTACAATTGAAGAAAAAGGTTTATCATTATTTGTATTAGCAATAACAGATATATTAAACAGTAATTCAGAAATAATTGCATTAGGAACAAAAACAGATGTAGTTGAAAAAGCATTTAATAAAAAATTAGAAAACAACAGAGCATTTTTAGAAGGTGTTGTTTCAAGAAAAAAACAATTATTACCATTCATTGATAAAAACATATAATAAAATGTAAATAATTTAATAAGATATACTAATGAAAAATAGATGGAAAAAGCAATCGGAATCTTTATATTATAACGATGTAAAACCATCTATTTTTCACGCTTCCGTAAAGACTTGACAAATTTGTAAAAAAATTGTATACTAAGAACCGTGTCTTAGAAAAAGTAATATAATAATATAAGGAGTAAAAAAATGAAGATAAAACTAAATATAAAAGGCATAATATTCATGTCAATAATAGCAATGGCAAGTTTGCTTTTTATAAATATAAGCTTTGCAGCAAATACAGGAAAGGTTATAGTCGAAACAGCAAAACTTAGGGAACAAACACATACAGACTCTAAAGTATTAGATTTAGCATCACAAGGTGACGAAGTAGAAATATTAAATGAAGAAGACCAATGGTATAAAGTTAAATACAAACAGATAACAGGATATATAAGAAAAGATTTAATAAAATTAGATAACAAAGAAACTGCAAATGCAATAAATAGTAATGAACAAACAAATGAAGAAAACAAAAATACAACAGAAAACACAGTAGACGATTCTAAAAAAAGTAATGAAACATCAGAAAATAATCAAACAGAAAAAACAGACACAGATGAAAAAGAAAAGACAGAAGAGATAATAAAAAATCAAAAGTATAAAATAACAGAAAATGTAAAAATCAAAGTAATACCATTAATAAGTTCAATAGAACTTGATGAGGTAAAAAAAGATGATGAAGTAGAAGTTGTAGAAATTTTAAATGATTGGGTAAAAATAAAAACATCAAATGAAAAAGAAGGATGGATTAGAAAAGAAAAATTAACAACAATAAAAACAGAAAATAAAGAAGACACAACAACAGATACAACTACAACACAAACAGCAGCAGAAACAAATACAACACAGACAAATACTGCACAAAATCAAACAAAAACAATGTATGTAAATGTGCAAACAGCAAATCTAAGACAAACAGCAGATAAAACTTCACAAGTTGTTAAACAATTAACACAAAATACAAAAGTTACTGTAACATCAAGTGAAAATGGATGGGCATATGTAGATGTAAATGGAACAAAAGGTTATATTGCCGAAACTCTATTATCATCAACACAAAAAGAAACATCAAGAAGTGGATTAACAACAAGAGAACAATCTGCAAATACAACTAACCAAACCAAAAAAACAAATACATCAAAAACAGTAACTGAATCAACATCAACATCACAATCTGGAAATTCAGTTGTATCATATGCAAAACAATTTTTAGGATGTAAATATGTATATGGTGGAACAACACCAAGTGGATTTGATTGTTCAGGTTTTACAAAATATGTTTATAAACATTTTGGAATAAATTTAAATAGAACAGCAGC
>ULWV01072697.1_pt1 | contig 12734 bp, 8 predicted proteins | sample 1960651 | NCBI WGS metagenome assembly ULWV01 (sample SAMEA4835820, study PRJEB28245) | human gut metagenome | biome: gut microbiome; material: fecal sample | place: Denmark | collected 2008
ATCCATTTCAGGGTTTCCATACCCTTGTTGTGGATATCTTCGTGAAGCTGCTCGTCTTCAGCCCATGCGACATCTACCGCAGCATCAATTTCAGCCTGCGTGGGAGCAGGGCCAGAGCCCATAAGCTCAGGATGCTTCTCGACGAGCTCGACGTACAAGCGCTCCTTCAGTTTGTCCTTCATGTGGTAGGGAACAAAAGGATTCAGGAACTGGATATCGGTCTCGTTCAGTGCATCAACATTGAGTTTCAGCGCCTCGGAATAACTCATTACGATAGGGCAATTGAAATGATTGCCCGCGGTCTCGTCTTCCTGACGTTCATACTTCGCGCAAGGCATCCAGATGAAATCGATGTCTTTATCAAGCAAGTTCATGATATGGCCATGAGAAAGTTTGGCTGGGTAGCACACGCTTTCAGAAGGCATAGACTCGATACCCGCTTCGTACGTCTTCTTGGTTGAAGGATCGGAAAGTTCCACACGGAAGCCCAGTTCGGTAAAGAACGTAAACCAGAACGGATAGTTTTCGTACATGTTCAGGGCGCGAGGAATACCAACCGTGGAACGAGTTGCCTCTTCCTTGGATAGAGGCCGATAATGGTCGAATAAGCGATGGGTCTTGTATTCGAACAAGTTTGGAACCTTGGCGGCTTCTTCTGCCAATCCCGCGCCCTTTTCACAACGATTACCCGTGATAAAGCGACGGTGCTTACCCGTTTCCTCATCAATGCCAAAATCGTTGATAGTGAGCAAGCAGTGATTCGAGCATGCTTTACAGCGCACATTTCGATGCGTAGGCTCAAGCGCGCGCAAGGCATCCAATCCAAGCATGGTCGTTTGAGCAGGAACGCCCGAAGCCGCTTCCTTGACATGAGCGCGATCGCGCGCCAGCAGGGCAGCACCATATGCACCCATGTTTCCAGCAATATCAGGGCGAACCGCATTGGTTTCAGCCAATTGCTCGAATGCGCGCAAAACGGCATCGTTCAAGAACGTACCGCCCTGAACGATAACCTTAGTGCCCACTTCACGGGGGTCGCGGATTTTAATTACCTTGAACAAGGCATTTTTGATAACGGAAAGAGCCAAGCCAGCAGCGATGTCACCAACCGTGGCACCTTCCTTCTGAGCCTGCTTAACGCGACTGTTCATGAACACCGTACAACGGCTGCCCAAATCAACAGGATTTTCAGCCTTGATAGCGCTCTGAGCGAATTCGGACACGTCAAGATTCAAACCCGATGCAAAGCTCTCGATAAACGAACCGCAGCCAGATGAGCACGCCTCATTCAGCATGATGTGGTCAATCACGCCGTCCTTAACGCGCAGGCACTTCATGTCCTGACCGCCAATATCCAGAATGAACTCAACGCCTGGAAGCATTTCCTGAGAGCCGCGGAGATGCGCAACCGTTTCGATCTCGCCGGAATCCACACGCAAAGCTTCGAGCAGCAACGCCTCACCGTAGCCGGTAACCGTAACATGAGCGATGTTCACCTTGGGCTTGCCCGATTCATCGACAGGAAGTTGCTGATACAGCTCGGCAACGGCACGCTTCGCGCACCCCAAAACGTCGCCTTTGTTGTTGACATAGCTGCTCCACAAAAGGCTGCCATCTTCGCCGATAAGGGCACTCTTGAATGTGGTCGAACCAGCGTCGATGCCAAGAAAAGCAGCCCCTTCATAGGCTGAAAGATCAGCACGACGAACCTTTTCGCGATCATGGCGCTGCTTGAACTCACGATAATCGGCCTCATCTTTAAATAAGGGAGGGAGACGAACCACTTCGCTGCCCTGCACATCACCCAGATTTTCAAGACGCCGAACAACGTCAGAAAGCAACTCAGCTTTAGCTTCAGAGCCAGCCAACGCGCAACCGCTCGCCACAAAAAGATGAGCATTATCGGGAACGATAATATGCTCATCATCAAGCTCAAGCGTTTCATAGAAGCGCTTGCGGAGTTCAGGCAAGTACTGCAGCGGACCGCCGAGGAACGCAACATGACCGCGAATCGGACGACCGCATGCCAAACCGGAAATGGTTTGCGTAACAACGCTCTGGAAAATCGATGCAGCAATGTCTTCTTTTTTAGCTCCCTCGTTCAAAAGGGGCTGTACGTCAGTCTTGGCGAATACGCCACAACGACTAGCAATCGGATACAGCACCGTATGATGTTGAGCAAGCTCATTCAGTCCCGTTGCGTCAGTGTCCAAAAGCGCGGCCATCTGATCGATGAATGCGCCGGTACCACCAGCGCACGTACCGTTCATACGCTGTTCGATGCCATTATCGAAGTAGATGATCTTAGCGTCTTCGCCACCAAGCTCGATAGCAACATCGGTCTTGGGGATAAACGTTTCAACTGCCGTTTTGGAAGCGATTACTTCCTGAACGAATTCGATACCGAGCCACTGGGAAAGCAACAGACCACCGGAGCCAGTGATGGCCACCGTAACCTCTTTATCGGGAAATTGTGCTGCCGCTTCTTGCAATACCCCCAGCACCGTCGCACGTACATCCGCGTGGTGGCGCCGATAGACCGAATAGACGATTTGATCGTCTTCGTCCAAAACTGCAACTTTTACCGTGGTTGATCCCACGTCGATACCCAGATGGAGCTTAGATACTCCAGCTTCGGTTGCCATGGTGAATCTCCTCACATTCGAATAGGTTCCCCCGGTTTGATAAAAAGCAAACGCATAGCAATAAGCGCCATTTCCTCCGAGCTTTCCTTCATTCCGGTTTCAATCCAATGGGTTATAACGCCTAAATACGCTGAAGCGTAGAAGGCAAGATAGTAATCAACAAATGCAGTGGGGTCATTGCGGTACTGCTCGTGAAGCACGCTCTGAATAAGGTGAGCACATACCGAATCTCGCAAGCGGGGACCAAAACGAATATCGCCCCCGGGACCCAATACTGCATGCAGGAAAGCGCCTTGTTTGCTCAGGTAATCGAATAGGTCAACCAAAAAAGGAAGCGGACGCTTTGTAAATCGCGCCGCAACTACCTCTTTTATATCGATAGATTCCATCTGAGCCTGAATAGCGACTAAATCTCGCATCACTTCATCTTCGAACGATTCAAGCAAATGTTCTTTATCGCGAAAGTGATTGTAGAAGGTACCGCGATTAAGGTCAGCCGCAGAGCACAGGTCGTTGACCGTGATGGAGTCAAACCCCTTTTCCTCCATCAGAGTGATGAGCGCACCGCGCAGTGCTTTCTTACTGCGCGTAATACGACGATCCTCAAAGCAAGGCTCGATGGCTAAAATTGCGTTTTCACTACGCGAGTGCATACTGACACCAGCTGGCACGTTAGCCCCTTCCCCTTGCACGGTCGCAAATAACTTCCCTGCAGTTACATTAATCACACTGATCATTAATGAACACAGTGTGCAATAACATAGTACCAAGGGGCTGCGACTCGGGCAAGAAATGGACCCAAAAACAGCAATATAGCAACAACTAAAGAACCACAAAGCAAGTAGGTCCCATCGGCGCTCGAGAGCCCATTTCAAAAATCAAAAAAGAATCGAGCATCTTCAAACCACGAAGCTGTTCGATTCCCGACGAATAGCGCAATATCTAGCTTAATCCATAGCCTCTGCAGTAGCTTTTTCCACAATACGCTGGCGAGCCAAATCTTGACCTTCGATCGCTTCGATAAGACGCCTGCGATAATAGGTTGCCCCCTTGGAGATATCTATACGCAACCCTATTTCGGCCTGCTGAAACAAAGACAACGCACGGAGGGGGTCGTATTCTTCTCCCCACTCTTCGCATGAGAGGTTGACGATTGCCTTAGCGATTCGCGCAGATGGCTGAGCTGCTTCAACGACGCTCCCAGCAAGTTCGAGACTGCGCTCCCACAGCTGACAAGCCTTCCCCATGCTAGATGGCACAGCCTCACCACGAGAATACATATCCCCCAGCTTATATACCGCCTCGCAAGACGGCTGCAAGGCGGAAGCCAATGCGTAACACTGATACGCCTTTTGGTGGTCGGCTTCACCTGTGCGACCATATTCGTAAATATAGCCCAAATTGATAATCGACTGGAAGCAGCCATGGTCCATTGCTTGTTCGTAGAGCTTTGCGGCCCGTGCATAATCCTGAGGAACTAGCTCTCCCATGTAATACAACGCACCAAGGTCATTCATGCAGGCAGCACTACCTACCGAAATGCCCAGCTCATAACCCATTACCAGTACAGTGCAAACCTCTTCGCTTCTCAATGCCGAAGCCCTAATGGCAACCATGTTTTCCGCAACATAGCAGGCGAAGCCATCGCCTCTATCGGACAATGCAGCTTCAGCAAGCATTGCAACCATATTCGGATTACCAATTTGTGCAAGATCCGCCAATGCCTTTTGATTGGCTGCGAAAGAAGCTGCAAAATCCGCAATGCGCTTTGCCAAACCATCTTCGCTTAAAGTAGATTCCTCCGTCATGACAACCTCCCACTTAGTCCATGTCAGATAGTCATTCTACTGAATTTGGCCTTCTGAAGAGTACACGGCAATGGACAGGCGGTAATTCCATTCGCGCTTCTCAAGACTACCCTGAATAGCAGCTCGCAGAGAATCACACCGTAAATTCCAAGGTAAAACGAACAATGAACTCATTAACCGAAGGAAGAGCATGGCAATAATTCCATCCGTGCCCCATACACCTTGCAGTAGCCGTGTTTCTATATCGAAGGGCACGCGTTCGCAACTCAACCCGCATTTAGCAGTGATAAAATTACCAAATTGATGAAACCGCAATGAAAGGGATCGTTTCCATGCAGATCACCCCGGAAGAGATCGCTGAAACGCTTGCAATGGTAAGCAAGCAGCACCTCGATATTCGTACCATTACACTCGGTTTGAACCTGCGCGGCTGCACTCACGAAGATGTGAACGTTATGGCCCGCAAGGTATACGATCGCATGACCACCGCTGCCGAAAAGCTTGTTCCTACCGCTGAACAGCTCGAACGCGAATACGGCATTCCTATCGTAAATAAACGCATTTCCGTGACGCCCATCGCCGAAATCTGCGCTGCAACCCAAGCTACCGACCTTTCCCCTATTGCTATCGCGATGGACAAAGCCGGCAAAGAAGTTGGAGTCGATTTTGTAGGCGGTTTTTCTGCACTTGTGCACAAGGGCGCCTCACGCGCAGACAACAACCTGATGGAATCAATTCCTGCCGCCCTTGCCGCAACAGATAATGTATGCGCATCGGTAAACGTTGGATCAACACGCGCCGGCATCAACATGGATGCCGCGTTCAAAATGGCCGGCATCATCAAACAGGCCGCAGAGGCAACCAAAGACAAACAGTGCATTGGCGCAGGCAAATTGGTTGTATTCTGCAACGCCGTCGAAGATAACCCCTTCATGGCTGGCGCATTCCATGGCTCGGGTGAGGCCGATGCAGTAGTCAACGTTGGTGTATCGGGGCCCGGCGTTGTGAACAATGTCCTGCGCAACATGCCCAAAGATGCCGATATGACCTCCATTGCTGAAGCAATTAAGGCAACCGCCTTCAAGATCACTCGCGCAGGCGAACTTATGAGCCGCGAAGCCAGTCGACGTCTGGGCGTACAGAAAGGCATCTTGGACCTCTCTCTTGCGCCCACGCCCGCCGAAGGCGACTCAGTAGCCGAAATCCTGGAAGCTATTGGCGTTGGCCAATGCGGAGGCCCAGGCACTACTGCAGCTCTCGCCATGCTCAACGACGCAGTCAAGAAGGGCGGCGTTATGGCAAGCAGCAGCGTTGGCGGTCTTTCTGGTGCCTTTATCCCCGTATCCGAAGATGCCGGCATGATTCGCGCAGCAGAATCCGGTGCGCTCCGTCTGGAGAAGCTTGAAGCCATGACCTGCGTTTGTTCCGTTGGCCTCGACATGATCGCCATCCCAGGAGATACCAGCGTCGAAGCCATCTTTGGCATCATTGCCGATGAATGCGCCATTGGCATGATCAACAACAAAACCACCGCAGTTCGCCTTATTCCCGCTATCGGCAAGAAGGTTGGCGACAAGCTCGACTTCGGAGGCCTGCTTGGTTATGCGCCGGTCATGCCGGTAAACGAATATGCTGGCACGGTGTTCGCTCATCGCGGCGGCCGCATGCCTGCACCGCTGAATTCTCTGAAAAACTAGCGGCAACTTCGCTCCAGAAACAGCACGGGCCCCAATGATGGGGCCCGTGCTGTTTCTGGTCGATGAAAACCTCGTTGATGCCTTAATGGTTAAAAGGAAAATGGGCGAATGCCTCTTGTTGCAATATCTTTCACACCGAAGAAGCTACGCAGATCAAAATAAACTTCATCATCGATTTCCAATCCTTTTTCCAAAACAAGCATCTCGCCAAAAGGCGCCTCAAACACACCACAGTTTCTTGCTTTCAGCCGAGGCACGTCTTTATCGCGCACAAAACGTGAATGGAGCTCGGTCATATCTGCGCAACAGCCCTTTGGACTAATGGGCTCAACAGCGATGCAGTGATATCCTTTGCGATCCATATACTCCAGGAGCTTTTCAGAAGCGCTGATTTCAATATGTCTCATGCTTCGCTTCCTAGGAACGTAGCATGAACAAGGTATTCTACATTTCCTTCTGCGCCCTTGATCGAGCTTTCCACTACCCCGTTCACTCTAAATCCCACCTCGCGCAACGCCTGGGTGACTTCATCAACCACACGCTGACGAACCGCTTCGCTGCGGACAATGCCATGATCGGTTTCTTCGTGCTGGCTTTCAAACTGCGGTTTGATAAGCCCCAAAAAGATGCTACCCTCTTCACAAAGATTGGCGAACACATCAGCTAGCTGGGCCAATCCGATAAAACTTAAGTCGCATACCACCATATCAAATGGAGCACCAAGACTCTCGGGGCTCGCTAAACGAATGTTGGTGCGCTCGAACACACTCACACGAGGATCTTGACGCAAACTCCAAGCGAGCTGGCCGTAGTTGACATCTACGCATGCCACACTGGCAGCCCCCGCCTGAAGCAGGCAATCCGAAAACCCGCCCGTAGAAGACCCAACATCAACGCAACGAAAACCCGCAACATCCTGTCGAAAGTGATCAAGCGCGCCCTGAAGCTTATGCCCACCACGGGAAACGAATTTCTTGGTATTTTTGACGAAAAGATCAGCATCGGGACGAACTTTTAAAGCAGCGCTCGACACATACACATCGTCTACTCGCACCTCATGCGCTATAACCGCACGCAAAGCCGAATCCCTATCAGCAAAATAACCCTGCTCGACAAGTAGATCATCTACGCGAATCTTTGCCATTATCAGTCCGTTTCGTTCGGTGCAGGAGCAGCCACATCCTGACGCTCGGTCTCTTCGATAGAGGCACTGGCTGCAAACAAGCCCGTTTCTCTCCCGCGTTCTTCAACAGCTGGGATCAACCCGGTTTTGATCAATTCCAGAAAATCCCGCTCTGTCAAAATAGGAACTCCCAGACTTTCAGCTTTGGAGCGTTTAGACCCTGCAGCCTCGCCGCAAATAACGTAGCTGGTCTTTTTAGAAACGCTTCCAGAAACCTTTGCTCCGTACTCTTTCAGCTTATTGCCGGCTTCGGTACGCGTCATACCCGATTCAACTAAACTGCCAGTAAGCACAAACGTCAGACCCGCAAGGGTTTGGGGCAATGTATTTTCATGGAGCGCTTCTTCCATGGTTACGCCCGCAGCAGCCAAACGCTCAACTACCTTTACATTATCTTCGGTTGCAAAGAAATCACAAATACTCTGCGCAATAATCGAGCCAACGCCATCGATTGCCGCCAGGTCGTCAGCCTTTGCGCCACGAAGCAAGTTCATAGAAGGATACACTTTCGCAATAGCCTCTGCCGTGGTTTTGCCAACGTGACGAATACCCAATCCGAAAAGAACACGTGCCAGCGAACGCTTCTTGCTTTCGTTAATTGAAAGCATAAGCTTTGATGCCACCACAGGGCCCAGCTCAATCCGCTCGCCCTTGGTGGTGGTCCGACCAGTATCCAAATGCTCCAACGTATCCTGCGAAAGATCGTAATAATCGGCAACATCGGTTAAATTGCCCGACTCAATGAGACGAGCAACGATCTCATTGCCCATACCTTCAATATCGAGTGCACCTCGACTTGCCCAATGAGTTAATCGCTCATGAGCCTGAGCCGGACAGTCGATAGATACGCATCGATAAGCCGCTTCACCCTTCTCCCGAACAATAGGAGAGCCACAACTGGGGCAAGCCTTCGGCATAACCCAAGGTTGAGAATCCTCAGGGCGCAACGAAAGGATAGGGCCCAGAACCTCAGGAATAACATCGCCGGCTTTTCGGACGATAACGGTATCGCCAATACGCACATCCTTACGCAAAACCTCGTCTTCGTTATGGAGGGTAGCTCGAGCAACCGTAGAGCCAGCCACCAAAACCGGATCAAGCTCGGCAACAGGCGTGCACGCGCCTGTTCGCCCAACCTGAATGGTGATATCACGCAAGATAGTGGTTTTTTCCTCTGGAGGGAATTTGTAAGCAATGGCCCAGCGAGGAGCGCGTGCTGTGAAGCCAAGCTCATGTTGCAAGGCAAAAGAATCCACCTTCACAACCACACCGTCGATTTCATAGGGCAGATCGGCACGCTTCTCCAGGCAATCGCGGCAGAACCTTCGCACCTCTTCGCGCGTGACGCAGCGCTTAACATCGGGGTTTACGTGAAAGCCGCAACTACGGAGCCACTGCAGCAACTCCCACTGCCCTGAAGCTTTGATGGACTGATCGCGCGCAATCGCATACATGAAAGTTGACAACTCACGCTCACGCGTAACAGAGGGATCTTTCTGTCGAAGGGATCCAGCGGCGGCATTACGGGGATTGGCGAACGTGCGATTCCCCACTGCCTCAGCCTGCTCGTTGAGCGCCTCAAAGCTTGCCTTCGACATGTATATTTCGCCACGGACTTCAACCGAGGAAACACCTTCGACAACATCCCCAGCACCTTCATCCCACAGACGCAAAGGAATGTCGTTAACCGTACGTACATTAACCGTAACGTCTTCGCCTGTGGTGCCATCACCACGAGTGGCAGCACGAACCAGCTTGCCGTCTTCGTAGGTAAGCGCCAGCGAAGAACCATCTATCTTGAGTTCGCAGACCAAAGGAGGAAGCGCACCCAAGGCTTCTTCGGTCCGATCCATCCATGCATCAAGCTCGTCCAAATCCATAGCGTTGTCGAGAGAATACATGCGCTGTTCGTGAACTACAGGGGAAAATTGATTGCCTACAGCTCCACCAACGCGCTGGGTTGGAGACGAAGGGTCTTGCAATGAAGGATATTCATTCTCCAGGTCACGAAGCTCGCGCATAAGGGAGTCGAACGCAGCATCTGATATTTCGGGGTCATCGAGGACATAATAACGATGTGTGTGATATTCGATTTCGCGACGCAGACGTAAAACACGCTCTGCCAGTGTTTCTTCGGGCACGGAACCCTGTTCGTTAGACATGAAAGAAATCCTCTCGTTTACCCTCAACGTTGATGCACTGCAAGCCAATCAGCTAACGCGACATAGACCTAGCAGTAACTCAACAAAGCAAAAGCCAGCATCAGATGCATCACACCAAGACAGCAGCAACAGAGCTTATCTTGTTCTATTTGCCTATACGCATAAAGGCCTCAGGCACAGCATCAAGCACGTCTTCGGCGCAGGTGCTAACAACGCCTTTGCGCTCGGCCGCAATATTACCTGCTTCTGCATGTATATATACCCCCAGATGGGCAGCATCGAAAGCACTCATACCCTGAGCAAGCAAGCCACCAATTACCCCAGCAAGGACATCACCCGTACCAGCTTTTGCAAGCGCAGCGGAACCATTCGTTACCCTGCAGCTATGCTCTACCGAAGCGATTACCGTATCGGGCCCTTTGAGAACAACGACGGCACCATAAGCCAATGCAAGAGAATAGGCTGCTTCTTCTTGCAGCATATTATCTAAGTTCAGTCCAAAAGGAGCACCAAGACGCGCTGCTTCACCCTTGTGCGGAGTTAGGACGGTTACACTCCCCTGTTCATTGCGACAACGCAACACTTTGCGCATTTTCAGCGAGGGCATGAACGCGAGAGCACCGCCATCAACCAACACCGGTGCCGAGGCCTGCTTCAGAACACGGCGAGCCACATTTTCAGCATCAGCATCCGAGGAATCAAACCCCGGCCCAACCACAAAGGCGCCAGAATGCTGCGCAGGAAGAGCAGAGGCGACATCCAATGAGGCGAAAGAGCCAACCACCAGTGAAGGGCGAAACGCCTGGATCAGCGCCATGTTGCTTTTTGCCGTGAAAACCTGCGTATAGCCCGCACCAGCAAGCTGCGTCGCGCAAGACGACAGGCATGCAGCACCCGGATAAGCGGCAGAGCCAGCGACAACTATCGCTTTACCTCGAGAATATTTATGGGCATCAGCAGGGGGAATAGGCACAAGCGACGCATAATCCGTCTTGCTATCCATGGGTTGACGCACCTTCTTTCCCATCAGCAGCCGGCAGGTCATCCAAAAGGGAACGAGCCTCTTTGAATTGACGCGACAAATCTTGAGCTGATGTAGTAACACGCGCCTTTGCCTTCGTACGAGAATCCTCAGTCAAGGCAAGTGCACAAGCAACCGCTTCGTTGTGGGTATATGAGAGCGAAAGCGGAATCTCCTCAATGCCTAAATGAGCGGCGATCTTCGCAGCGGCTCTATGGAGCCGAACGCGAGGCTTGCCTTTAGCATTGAGGTACACCTCAATATCATTAGGCCTGATACCGTGCCTAAAACCCGTGCCTAAGGCCTTAACCACAGCCTCTTTTGCAGCAAAGCGCGTAGCATAATGAAACTCAGGTGAAGCTGTTGCATCACAGTAGGCTCGTTCTTCGCACGAAAACGAGCGCTCAATGAATGCGGGCGAGCGCTTCATGATTGCACGCATACGTGCAACCTCAACAATGTCTACGCCCATTGATACCGATTCGGGTAGAATGCCCGCTTTCTGCGCATCTTGAGTAGCTTCACGCATAGCGGAAGTCGCCGACGTTTCATTGAGAGCGGCAGAAGAAACGGCACCGCCCTTATGAGCAGTGCCGTCTTCAACCATGTCTCGATTTCCCATCGAAGGATCAGACATGAGCATACCTATTCAACCGTTACCGATTTTGCCAGGTTACGAGGCTGATCGACGTCACAGCCACGAGCAACCGCCACCGCGCGAGCCAGAAGCTGCAATGGAACACTTGCAGTAATGGGCATGAAGGCATCACGAACCTTTGGGATGTAGATAACATGATCGGCGACCTTCTTGATGGCCTCATCGCCTTCGGTGGCAATGGCAATAATCTTTGCCCCGCGTGACTTCGACTCTTCAAGGTTGGAAACCGTTTTGTCGTAGGTGGCGCTCTGCGTTGCGACTGCAACAATCGGGAACCCTTCATCGAGCAGGGCAATAGGGCCATGTTTCATTTCGCCAGCGGCATATGCCTCAGCATGAATGTAGCTGATTTCCTTCAACTTCAACGCACCCTCATAGCATGTTGCCTCACCCAAGCCACGACCAATATAAAGAGTTGACTGGCGACCATCGAAGAAGTGCGCCGCATCTTCAATAGCAGAGGTGTCTTGCAGAATTTCCTCGATCTGGTCGGCAGTGTCAGCAAGCTCAGTGAAGAGCATGCGCGTCTGGTTCAAGGTAAGCTTGCCCTTCGATCGACCCAAAAGAAGGGCCAAAAGCGTAAGGCTCACCACCTGACCGATGAACGACTTCGTTGAAGCAACCGCAACCTCTTTGTTTGCCTTGGTGTAGATTACGCCATCCGACTCACGAGCAACTGGGGAACCGATTACGTTAGTGATACCAAACACTTTGGCGCCCTTGATACGCGCATCGCGAATAGCAGCGAGCGTATCTGCCGTTTCACCAGACTGAGAAACGGCAACCACCAAGGTAGTGGGCGTAATAATGGGATTACGGTAACGGAATTCGCTGGCAACTTCCACTTCGGTGGGAATGCGAGCCCAGCCCTCTATAAGGTTTTTGGCAATAAGACCCGCATGATAGGAAGTGCCACAGCCAATAAGATACACGCGATCGATGAAATTAAGTTCTTGACGGGTAAGCGTAAGCTCGTCAATGGAAATCTCATGACCGGACATACGTCCCGCGAGAGTATCGCGAACAACACGGGGCTGCTCGTGAATTTCTTTCAACATGAAATCAGGATAGCCGCCCTTTTCTGCAACATCGATATCCCAATCAACATGGGTGATTTCAGGGGTTACCGGATTACCATCAGCATCAAAATAATCAATATGATCAGAATGCATAACAGCAAGCTGATTGTCTTCAAGGATAACCACATCACGGGTTGCATCGATGAGCGCAATGATATCAGAGCCCAGGTAGCTACCGTTTTCGCCAACGCCCAGCACAATAGGAGAATCTTTGCGAGTTACCACGATTTCGCCAGGATGATCGTGGTGCATTACCGCCAAGCCATAGGCGCCGGAAAGCGAGTTTGACACCACGCGAACTGCCTCGAACAGATCACCGTGGTAGTTTTCCTCCACCAAATGAGCAATGCACTCTGTGTCGGTATCGGAAGTGAACGTGTGGCCCTTCGCGATCAGTTCTTCGCGCAATTCAGCAAAGTTCTCAATAATGCCGTTGTGAACAACGGCAATCTCATTGGTGCAGTCTGTGTGCGGATGGGGG
>ULWV01020383.1_pt1 | contig 12714 bp, 14 predicted proteins | sample 1960651 | NCBI WGS metagenome assembly ULWV01 (sample SAMEA4835820, study PRJEB28245) | human gut metagenome | biome: gut microbiome; material: fecal sample | place: Denmark | collected 2008
AAACTGATTGACATAGGTAGAAAAAAATCAAAAAGTAAATCAGATCATTGGTTTTGGATATCTTTGAAAGAATGCAAAAACGAAATATCTAAAAATAGAAAATATAATAAAAAACTAGACACTATGGAAAAAGTATCAAATTATACAGATAACAGTATTTTATATTTTCTTAATAATATTCCGATAGAAGATAGACCAACATTACTTACTGCTGATGTAATTTTATCAGAAAGAGCAGATTGTCTTGGAATAGAATACATTTTAGTGGTTAATAGAACAATAAGAATAAAAAAGAAAAAAAGTGCTAAACAAAAACAAACCACGAAGAATAAAAAAACAACAGTACAGCAAGAAAATACAATTGAAACATCACAGCAAGAACCTTTTGAAAAAGAGCAGGAACCAATTGAATTAGAGACTTCTAAAGCTATTCAACTTGCAACTAATATTAAACCAGAAGAAAAAGTAGTAAAGAACATTTTTGGAGATAGTTTTAAATTAGAAGGAGATAAAATCTTAATAAAAAAATATAATCCAAACCCAAAGGTATATTTTGTAAAAGATAAACAAATCCAATTAATAAAAAAACAAGATGAAATGGAATTAGCAAAATTTGATTATGTTATTTTGTTATTAAGACTAAAACACAACAGAGAGGTGAGAGTTGTAAAATTAGTAGTAGTAAACAACAAGATTGAGGTTGAAGAGGAAAGAATTACATTCCTTAATGAAATCTATCAAATTGAAATGCCAGAAGAAATTCAAGAAACGACACGGAAACTTTTGTTAGATTAAAAGAGAAAAGTCTAGTATTATACTAGACTTTTCAATCATTTATGATATAATAAAACAAATATATAATAAAATAGGAGGTAAAAAATGGAATATAGATATGAACCACAAGGCGTATGCTCACAAGAAATGATAATAGAAGTAGAAGGAGATACAATAAAAAAAGTAACAATACAAGGTGGATGTGCAGGAAACACAGTAGGAGTATCAAGATTAATAGAAGGAATGAAAATAAAAGAAGCAATAAAAAGATTAAAAGGAATACCATGTGGATATAAAGGGACATCATGTCCAGATCAATTAGCAATAGCATTAGAAAAAATAATAGAAGAAAAATAAATATAATAAAAAGTTGTCAATAGAAAATATCTAATGACAACTTTTTTATATTATAGAAAAGCATGTAAATTTCCTATATTAGGCTGATAAAATAAAATCCTTATTAGCAAGTAATAATTTTTTTATTAAATCAATTTGAGCTTTTGATAAATGGGTATTTCCATCTAAAGAATACAAATGTTTCATTAATAAAGCAATATCTAAATCTTGATTTTTAGTAAGATTTTCAGAATCAATATTTTCAGAAATACCTAGTAAATAATCTAAAGAAACATTAAAAACAGATGCTATTTTTGCCACAAGGTCAATTCTAGGAATTCGTTCACCATTAATATATCTACAAATAGTAACATTTGTAGTTCCAACTTTTTTTGCTAATTGAGTTTGTGACATATTATTTTCATCCAATAAGACAGTTAACCTATAACTAAATTTTTCTAAACTAAAATCCATAGAAACCCTCCACTTCAACTATTATAGAACTATAACTCATATGTTCTAATGAAAATTACCTAAAATATAAAAATAAAGATACAATTAACCAATCGGTAACAAAGAAAAACAATAACAAACTGCAAATAAAAAGACAACAAACTAAAAATGGTTATTAACAAAATCATAAAAATTTCTAAATTCATAACCTTGAGATTTTAAATAAGAAATAGAATCTTTTAAAATATTGTAAGTTTTGTTAACATCAGCAGTATCATGCATCAAAATTATTAAAGTTCCTTTATCTTTAGACGTTTTTTTTAGGTTATTAACTAATTGATAATTAGAATATTTTCGCTCAGAATCTCTATTTAAACAATTCCAATCAACATAAACATAATCCAAATTGGCTAACACTTTAAGAGCATCTTTTTTTTGATTCATATATATGTGTGACATATAACCATTAGGAAATCTAAAAATATGTGAATTATAATTTTCAACATTTATTGCCTTGGAAATTTCAGCATCAGTTGCTACAATTTCATTTTTAAAAGAATCCATATCTTTGTATAGAATTTTGTTATTATGATTGTATCCATGATTTGCTATATAATGACCTTCTTCATATTCACGCTTTACCAATTCAGGATGTTCTTTTACATGTTTTCCCACAACAAAAAAAGTAGCTTTTACATTTTCTTCTTTTAAAACATCTAAAATTTTTGCAGTAGCCTTAGTTGTTGGACCATCATCAAAAGTAAGATATGCTTTTTTATCATTTGATTTTTCAATATCATTTAAAGAAATACTAACATCAACATTAAAAAAAGAGTTTTTTTCAAAATCTATAGCAAAAGATGGAGAATTATACAGAAAGAGTATCGGTAATAAAATAACAATTAATAAAATAATAAATAAAAATAAATATAAACGTTTTTTATTTTTAATTAATAAAATTTTCATAAAAAACCTCCCATATAATATATATGAGAGGTCACAAAAAATAAAACAATTATTTAATTGATAAAGATTGTTCTTTAGTAATATAGCCATATTTAAGCATTGTATTTAAGACATGATATTGACGTTTTTTTGCTAAAGATGGATTAACAGTAGGAGAATAAACAGAAGGAGCATTAGGAACACCAGCCAGCATAGAAGACTCGTCTAAATTTAAATCTTTAGGAGATTTATTATAATATCCATAACTTGCATCATAAATACCATAATAGCCATCTCCAAAATAAGCAGTATTTACATATAATTCAAAAATTTCTCTTTTATTATAATTTTTTTCTAAATCATATGATGCAAAAACTTCACCAACTTTTCTAATCCAAGATTTATCCTGAGAAAAAACAATATTTTTAGCTACCTGTTGAGTTATTGTACTTCCACCTTCTTGTAGTTCTTTATTTTTAACATTTGTAAAAATAGCTCGTCCTATTGCAATAAAGTCAACAGGACCATGGTCATAAAATCTATGGTCTTCTACACTAATTACAGCATTTCTATAATCAGCTGCAATATCTTCAAATTTAACAAAATTTTCTTTTGATGTAATTTCATCTACTCGTGTAATTAAAGGTTTTTCTTTTAAGGCTTTGTTATAATAAATTTTTCCTATGCCAAGAATTATTAAACAAAGAATTATTACTAATAGTATTATTGTGAATAATAACTTTCTTATAAATTTCATATAAAACACCATCCTTTGTATTTGCAATTACATTATATATAAAAAATAAAAGTATGTCAAAAAAATCTTGTAAAACAAAAAAACTTATGATAGAATACAAAACAATAAAATATAACTATATTTTATTTATTATTAATACCTAAATGAGGTGATATTTATGATTAAATTTACAAAAATGCATGGGCTAGGGAATGATTATGTCTATATTGATGCAATAAATCAAAAAATAGAAAATGAATCATCTCTAGCTAAATTTGTCAGCAACAGACACTTTGGAATAGGCTCAGACGGCTTAATTTTAATATGTAAAAGTGAAGTTGCAGACTTTAAAATGAGGATGTTCAATTCTGATGGAAGTGAAGCAGAAATGTGTGGAAACGGAATAAGATGTGTAGGAAAATTTGTATATGACAAAGGACTTACAAATAAAACAACAGTAAAAATTGAAACACTTGCCGGAATTAAAACATTAATATTAAATATAAAAGACGGAAAAGTTGAAACTGCACGTGTTGATATGGGAGAACCAATATTAGAAGCAGAAAAAATTCCTGTAATATCAACAGAAAAACCAGTAAAAAATCTTGAACTAGAAGCAGAAAACAAAAAATTTAAATTCACATGTGTATCAATGGGAAATCCACATGCCATTACAATAGTAGAAAACACAAAAGAATTTGATGTAGAAAAATATGGTAAAGTATTAGAAATTGATAAAGCATTTCCTAAAAAAGCAAATATAGAATTTGCACAAATCATAGACAGGCAGAACATCAATATGAGAGTTTGGGAAAGAGGAGCAGGAGAAACATTAGCATGTGGAACAGGAGCATGTGCTACAGCGGTTGCTTGCAATTTAAATGGTCTAACAGACAGAAAAGTGAATATAGAATTATTAGGTGGAACATTAAATATTGAATGGAATGAAATAGATAATCATGTATATATGACAGGACCTGCAGTAACAGTATTTGATGGAGAACTTTATGAGGAGGCAATTAGATGAGTTATATAAATGAAAATTTTTTAGAATTACAAGATAGTTATTTATTTTCTACAATTGCAAAAAAAGTAGCAAAATATACAGAAGAACACCCAGATAAAAAAATAATAAAATTAGGAATTGGCGATGTTACAAAACCAATAGTTCCAGCATGTGTAGAAGCAATGAAAAAGGCTGTAGAAGAAATGGGAACAGCACAAGGATTTAGAGGATACGGACCAGAACAAGGATATGATTTTTTTAGAGAAGCAATATCAAAAAATGATTATAAGACTAGAAATATAGATATATCAATAGACGAAATATTTGTATCAGATGGTTCAAAGTGTGACTGCGGAAATATAGTTGATATATTTGCAAAAGACAATAAAGTTGCAATTACAGACCCAGTTTATCCAGTATATTTAGACACAAATGTAATGTCAGGAAGAAGCGGAAAATACAATAAAGAAAAGGAAATATACGAAAAAATAGTATATTTACCAGTAACTGCAGAAAATGATTTCAAACCAGAATTACCAAAAGAAAGAGTAGATTTAATATATTTGTGCTTTCCAAACAATCCAACAGGAACAGTATTAGATAAAAATGAATTGGAAAAATGGGTGAAATATGCAAAAGAAAATAAATCAATTATTTTATATGATGCAGCATATGAAGCATTTATAACAGAAGAAAATATACCACATAGCATTTATGAAATAGATGGGGCAAAAGAAGTTGCAATTGAATTTAAAAGTTATTCAAAAACAGCAGGGTTTACAGGTGTAAGATGTGGATATGTTGTAATACCAAAAGAGCTAAAAGGATATACAAAAAATGGAGAAGAAATAAGTTTGAACAAATTATGGAATAGAAGAACTTGTACAAAATTTAATGGAACTCCTTATATTACTCAAAGAGCAGCAGAAGCTATTTATACAGAAGATGGAAAAAAACAAGTAAAAGAAAATATTAATTATTATTTGAAAAATGCTCAAATTATAAGAGAAGGATTAGAAAAAGCAGGATTTAAAGTATATGGAGGAGTCAATTCACCATATATTTGGCTTAAGATTCCAGAAGGTATGACATCTTGGAAGTTTTTTGATAAGTTATTAGAAGAGGCTAATGTTGTTGGTACACCTGGAAGCGGTTTTGGACCACATGGTGAGGGATATTTTAGACTTACTGCTTTTAATACTAAAGAAAATACAATTGAGGCAATTGAAAGGATTGAAAATATGTTTTTATAAATAAAAATATAAATTAGAGAACATCGATATTTAGAATAAAAAATTTTACATTCTAAATATTGATGTTCAGTCTTTTTTATTTTTCAAATCTATCTAAAGCTTCAACATCATTAAATAAAGGAGAATCAAAAAAATCTTTTAATTGAATATTTAAACCTTCACAAATATGTATAATAGAACTAATTGTAGGTTCTTTTACTTTACCACGCCTACAATCACTTATTATAGAATTTGAAATTCCAGCTTTATATGAAAGCTTATAAGCAGTTAAATTATTTTCTTTTAGCAACTCATCTATTCTAAGTTTTATTGCCTCTGATAATATCATTAAAATCACCTTCTAATTAATTAAAATTAAGTATATCAAAATCAATATATAAAATATTTGGAATATTCCAAATATTTTTTTCTAATTGTATTGCAAAAATATTATGGGTATGTTATTCTTATTTTATATTCGGATATATCCGAATGTGAGGAGGAAAAATATGAAGAAAACAAAAGAAAATAAAGCTATAACACTTGTGGCCTTAGTTATAACAATTATTATTTTGCTGTTGCTAGCAGGAATAGCAATAGCAAGTTTAGGTGGAGAAAATGGAATATTTAAAAAAGTAAAATTGGGAAAAGAAAGATATGCAATATCAGAAGCAAAAGAAAAGTTGGAATTGGAAATAACTAATTTGCAAATAGAACAGCAAGGAAAAGGAGAAGAGCTTAAAAAAGAAGATTTGCCAAAAATGAATAGTGATGAGATAGATGTGCGTGATACAACAAATTTTCCAGTAGAAGTAATATATAAAAACTACAAATTTGAAGTAGATAGCAATTTTCAGGTTACATATGTAGGTGAAGCAAATGAAACAATTATAACATACACAACAGAACCAGAGGGATATACAAATCAAAATAAAGTAAAAGTTTTGGTAAAAATTAGCAACCCAAAAGGAATAAAATCAATATTAAAACCTGGAGAAACAGACAAAATATTACCACAAGATAGAACAACAGCAGGAATTGAATTTACAGTTACAAAAAATGGTCATTATGAATTAAAAGTGGAAGATGTTGATGGAAATGAAGTTTCTAAAGATATTTATATTGATTTAATAGACATGGTTGAACCAAAAGATTTTAATATCAATGTAAGTGAAGGTAATGGAAAAATAACCATATCAGGAGAAACTCAAGACGGAGAAGAGACAGAAGAAAGCACAAAAAGTGGAATAGACCATTACGAATATTGTTTAGTAGATGAAGTGAATAGTACAAAAACTTATAAAGAAAAAGAAATACCAATGTCAGAATTAGCAGGAACATATAATATATATGTAATAGCATACGATAGAGCAGGAAATAGTAAAAAAACAAATACGGTACAAATAAGCATAATGGGAAAAACAAGTAATATTTCAACGGGGGATAATAATACATTATTAATAGATAGTAACGGGGGATTATGGGCATTTGGAGATAATCATAATGGACAATTAGGAGATGGAACAACAACACAAAGAACAAGTCCAGTGCGAATAAAGCAAGGAACAAAGTTTACACAAGTATCAGCAGGTTGCCACCATAGTATGGCAATAGATATTGAAGGAAATTTATGGACATGGGGATGTAATGATGAAGGACAATTAGGAGATGGAACAACAACACAAAGAACAAGTCCAGTACAAATAAAGCAAGGAACAAAGTTTAAACAAGTATCAGCAGGTGGTTTGCATAGCATGGCAATAGATATTGAAGGAAATTTATGGACATGGGGATATAATGCTTTTGGGCAATTAGGAGATGGAACAACAAGATATAAAGCAAGTCCAGTACAAATAAGAGGCGCGAAATTTACACAAATATCAGCAGGTATTCAATATAGTATGGCAATAGATATTGAAGGAAATCTATGGGCATGGGGAACAAATACATGGGGACAATTAGGAGATGGGACAACAACACAAAGAACAAGTCCAGTACAAATAAAACAAGGAACAAAGTTTACACAAGTATCAGCATGTAGTTACCATATTATGGCAATAGATATTGAAGGAAATTTATGGGCATGGGGAAGTAATATATGGGGACAATTAGGAGATGGAACAATAACAAATAAAACAAGTCCAGTACAAATAAAGCAAGGAACAAAGTTTAAACAAGTATCTGCAGGAGAAAGTCACAGCATAGCAATAGATATTGAAGGAAATTTATGGACATGGGGACGTAATGCGGAAGGACAATTAGGAGATGGGACAACAACAAATAAAACAAGCCCAGTACAAATAAAGCAGGAAACAAAGTTAACACCAATATCAGCGACCTTGTCAATAGTGTGATGGTGTATAATAAAGGAAAATATGCGATAGTGTATAATACACTAAGGATTAAAAATACACTAATATTAATTAAAAAATAAGTATTTTTCTTGACAAATTATGTAAAACCATGTTAATATTAATATTTGGTCATGCAATTAATTAGACAATTGCATGACTAAATTTATTTTTAAAATTTAAAATCAAGCAACTTAGGTCAGACAAAAATATTCAAAATAATTTAATCAAATAATTAATTCTAAAAAATTTCAAGATTAAATAAAATAATGGATTCAAAATTAAAATTAAAATTAAAAAGTACCCAGAATTATTAAGAAATTTAAATAGAAGTATAAATGATGCTAATATACTGAAATTTAAAGAAACATACAATAAAATTATAGTTTATAATTGTCTCTTTAATTGTAAATATAAATAAATATTTACTAAATAGTGTTGCCAAAAACAATAATATTTAGTATAATAAAGGAGGAAAAAATATGGTAAATGAAAAAACAAGAAAAGTAGAAAGATTGCCACTTACAGATGATTACATATTTAAAAGAGTATTTGCATTTAAAGGAAATGAAAGTGTATTAAAAGATTTTTTGGAAGCAATTTTAAAGAAAGATATTAAAGAAGTAGAAATAAAAAATCCAGAAATAATACCATATGAAAAAGATGAAAAAAGAGGACTCTTAGATATAAAAGCTCAAATAGATGATGGAACAATTTTAGATATTGAAATGCAAATGGATGATAAGAAAAATACAGAAGAAAGAGGAACACAATATTTGGGGAAAATGATAACAGAACAATTACAAGTAGGTGATCAATACACAAAGCTAAAAAAGAGTATAGTAATATTTATAACAAACTATAACTTTTTAAAACGAAATAGTTATCATAGTGTAGGAAAAGTGAAATTTGACGAAACATTAGAAGAAGAATATATAAATATGGGATATAAAGAAGAGGATGAAATTGCATCAAAGTATATAGAATTTCATTACATAGAATTACCAAAATATAAAAAGAAAGAACCATCAAGATTTACAAAATTAGACCAGTGGATGTGTATATTTACACAAAATGAGGAGGTGATCAAGTTGGCAGAGGAACAAAATAAAGAAATAGAAAAAGCGATAAATACTTTAGACTTTATAAGTGCAGATCCAAAGGAAAGAGAAAGACATAACTCAATTGTAATGGCGGAGTATAATAGATTAACTAGTGAGCATAATTTTTTTGAGGCAGGAAAAGCAGAACGGAAAAATTAAAGGTGCAAAAGAAAAAAGTATTGAAATAGCCAAAGAAATGTTAAAAGAAAAAATACCGATAGAAACAATAATAAGGCTAACAAAATTAACAAAAGAAGAAATAGAAAAAATAAAATAATAAAAATATATACAAAATAAAGTCTATTACTAAGATATAGACTTTATTTTTATATATTAGGAAAGTTATGCAACTTTCCTAATATATAAAAATACATTACATACAAACAAAAATTTGCATAAAAGTATTGACTTTTCTTATTTTAATTTATATAATAAACACAAAAATGAAAGAAAAAAGTCAAGAAAGCAGGGATAAAATGAAAGAGCGATTTTTAGAATTACTAAAACAAGTCAAAAGAGAAGGAATAAACGAATTAATAGAATTTATAGAAAAAACAGACTTTTTTATAGCGCCAGCAAGTACAAGATTTCACGGAAATTACGAAGGTGGGCTAGTAGAACATAGTATAAAAGTATATGAAATATTAAAACACAAAGTAGAAACAAACATAGAACCATTAAATGTAAATCCAGAAACACTAATATTAGTACCACTATTACATGACTTATGCAAAGCAAATTTCTATAAAATAGATTATAGAAATGCAAAAAATGCTCTAGGAGTATGGGAAAAGGTACCATATTATACAGTAGAGGACACAATACCATATGGACATGGTGAAAAATCAGTAATGATGATAACAGAATATATGAAATTAACACCAGAAGAAAAATATTCAATTCGTTGGCATATGGGATATACAGAACCAAAGGAATTATACAATACAATAGGAGCAGCATACAAAAAATATCCATTAGCACTTTTAATGCATGAAGCAGACTTAGAAGCAACTTATTTTTATGATATATAATTATAAATGTCCTTTTTTAAGACGATGTCCCAAATAGAACCGCCCACAAAAGGACATTAAACAAAATGAGGGGAGAAAAATTATGTTAGCATATATAAAAGGAACACTTGAGATGAAAATGACAGGATACATAGTAATAGATGTAGGAGGACTAGGATACAAAGTATTTATGTCAGAATCAGGTATAGATAAATTAGGAAATATAGGAGAAATTGTAAAAGTACACACATACTATAAAGTAAGAGAAGACGATATCAGCATATTTGGATTCAACAGCCTAGAAGAATTAAGAATGTTTGAATTACTAATATCAGTAAGTGGAATAGGAGCCAAAACAGCAGTAGCAATGCTTGATGTATGTGAGCCAACAGAATTTGCACTAGCAATAATATCAGAAGATATAAAAACATTAACACAAATACCAGGAATAGGCGCAAAATCAGCACAAAGAATAATTCTAGAGTTAAAAGACAAAATGAAAAAAGAACAACAAATTCAAGAATTAACAAGAGCATCAAAAGGATTAAATTCAGTAAAAACAAAACTAGAAGAGAGAATAGAAAACAAAGAAAAAATCCAAGAAGCGATGGCAGCTTTACAAGTTTTAGGATACAATAAGAAAGAAATTGAAAAAGCATTTGATAAATTAGCAAAAGAAGATATGTCAACAGAAGAGTTAATAAGAAAAGGACTAACAATCCTTGGAAAATAAAATTAGGGATTAGGGGACGGGTCTTCAATCCCTAAAATTTTTAAAAAAATTTTTTCGGGATTAAAGACCCGTCCCCCTATCACGAAATTTAGGAGAGAAATGATGAACAATAATGAACCATTAGCATACAGGATGAGGCCTAAAACACTAGATGAATATGTTGGACAAGAACATGTATTAGGCAAAGATAAAATTTTGTACAGAACAATAAAAGCAGATAGATTATCTAGTATAATATTATTTGGGCCTCCAGGATGTGGAAAAACATCACTAGCAAAAGTAATAAGTGAAACAACAAAATACAAATTTTATAAAATAAATGCTGTAACTGCAGGTGTATCAGATATAAAAAAAGTAATTGAAGAAACTAAAAACTTTATGATAAATCCAACAGGAAAAAGTATACTATTTATAGATGAAATTCACAGATTTAATAAATTACAACAAGATGCATTACTTCCATATGTAGAAAATGGACTAATAATTTTAATTGGAGCAACAACAGAAAATCCATATTTTGAGGTAAATAAAGCTCTAATATCAAGGTCAATGGTTATAAAATTAGAACCATTAACAGAAGAGAATATATATACAATCTTAAAGAATTCATTAACAAGAGAAGATGGTTTAAAACAATATAGCATCAAAATTGAAGATAACACATTAAAAAAATTAGCTGCTATTTCAAATGGAGATGTAAGAACAGCTTTAAATGGATTAGAAATAGCAGTACTTACAACAAATATGGAATCAGATGGATACATTCATATAACAGATGAAGTAATAAAAAATTGTGTTCAAAGTAGAAAAGCAATTTTTGATAAAAAAGGTGACACACATTATGATAATATAAGTGCATTAATAAAATCTATGAGAGGTTCAGATCCTGATGCAACAGTATTTTATTTAGCAAGAGCTTTAAATGGAGGAGAAGATCCAATGTTTTTAGCAAGAAGAATTGTAATTGCAGCATCAGAAGATGTAGGAATGGCAAATCCAAATGCACTAGTTGTTGCTAATGCTGCAATGCAAGCGGTACATATGGTGGGAATGCCTGAAGCAAGAATATTGCTTTCAGAAGCAGCAGTATATGTAGCAACATCAAAAAAATCTAATGCATCATATTTGGCAATTAATAAGGCCTTAGAAGATGTACAAAACAAAGATACTGGAACAATTCCTATGCATATAAGAAATGCACCAATAGAAGATATGAGAAAACTTGGATATAATGAAGGATATCTATATCCACATGATTTCCCAGGGCATTGGGTAGAACAACAATACTTACCAGATAAAATGTTAGGAACTAAGTATTATATAAAAGATGAAAATATTCCAGATTGAAAAATATAAAAATAAAATTTTTATAAAATTAAATAAAAATGTAAAAAATGGGAAACCTACTTAAAAAGAAAAGTAGGTTTTTTTATGCTTGAAAAAAATAAAAAACAATTAAAAAAATATATTAAATTATCATTAATAGGATTTATTGCAGGATTAGTAAGTGGATTTTTTTCAACAGGTGGAGGACTTATATTAGTACCGGCATTTTTATATTTATTAGAAATAGATTCACAAAAAGCAAGAGGAACATCAGTATTCTGTATATTACCAATGGTTTTAACAAGTAGTATATTTTATTACAAAGGAAACTTCATAAATTGGGAAGTTGCTATATTATGTGGAATTGGAGGAGCTATAGGTGGATATATTGGAGCAAAATTATTAAAAAAATTACCAGAAAAATATTTGAAAATTGCATTTACTATATTTTTAATTTATGTATCATTAAAAATGATAATAAAATGAAATAATGTATATGAAACATATTGTTTTATAAAAAAAATGTAAAATATAGTCGAAAATATCATACAATAAATAATAAGATATTGTAGAAAGAGGATAAAAATGGAAAAAACAGAATTAGAAAAAAATAAATGGAAAAATAAACAATATTTATTTGAGTTACAAAAATTTTTAGATTTGGCAGATAACATAGAAAATGAAGAATTGAGAAAAACAATAATATCAC
>ULWV01019052.1_pt1 | contig 12701 bp, 9 predicted proteins | sample 1960651 | NCBI WGS metagenome assembly ULWV01 (sample SAMEA4835820, study PRJEB28245) | human gut metagenome | biome: gut microbiome; material: fecal sample | place: Denmark | collected 2008
TAAGACGAGTGCATCTGCATCAGGTTTGGCTTCACAAAAAATCTGGTCTTACCGGAACCAGAACCACCGATAACAAGAATATTTTTATTTCTTGCATACTTCGGCTGTTTTGGTCTGCCCGACATCATCAACCTTTTTTTCAGTACATCGGCAGTCAGCCTTGAGGACTTTAAAACAAGGGCAATCGTTTTCTGTGTAACTTCCTCCTGCATGGTTTTCCTCCTTGATTTTTTGTAGCTGTAATTCCGCTATGGTGGAACATACAGCCTGTGCAGTAAATACTTCATACGCTCTCCTTTCCACTTCTGGACATTTTGTCCAAAAGTTCTTTAAACGCAAAAAGGGCAGCTACAAACCTTTACGGTCTATAACTGCCCTTACGCTGTAATGTACATATCAATAATCATTCAATTTACTCATCAAACCATTCCTCTTCCTCATAACACTCGATTTCGTCATAGTCGCACCCATCCTCCACCTCTCCATTAAGAGGATCTGTAGTTTCCACATCTATATCCGTAACGCACACCTTCATATCATTATACTTTAAACTAAACATTTCTGTATACTTCCCTATCTGAATTGGAATATACACTGTAGCCCTTCCAAATGCCTCATATTCTGAGTCAAAAAAATTATCTTCCTGTCGAATAATGCTATGTGGTCCCCATCGAGCTTCTGGTGCCGGCGCTATATGTTCTACTTGGTGTTCCGCTACTATATGAACCAGTTGTACTGCCACTGATTCTAGTAGTAGTTCCACCACCCGTATTGGGCTTATGAATGTAACAATAACTGCTTCCCGATGCTCGCCTGTTATCACAACCGGCCTTACCGCATCTGTTCGACGAAGAGTCCGCCGCATTTCCAATCATCCCGATAATGAGAATGATACCAAAGATAAGTAAGCCAGCTGCTATACCGTTGATCCCGCTATTATCTCTCTTCATACGCATCTCCTATCTCAGCCCTAAGGCTGCCCATACGATAAGTCCTACCACCAACAAGGCTCCGCCCAGTAGCTTGCTCCCTTCATCCTTTCCGGTCACAAGGACATATCCGCCTACAAGGGGCATTGCGACAATAGCAAGCAATGCAACCGCTATCAGACCCATCAGATCACCACCTCCACCATAATAACCGCCATAACATCCTCTTCTACCCCGCATTCAACCTTCCCCCTTTCGCATCAAGCCACTATAGGCAATTCATAATATTCACTCAGATACGGAAGCACCATATTCAGGTAATTTACCAGCCTCATCACACCCCTGTCCCTGCTTCTCTTTGTTGAGAGTTCATTCACACGGATCCCGGATTTGCACATATCATATGTGTTCTGCGTGAAGATTTTGCTGAATGCATAAATCTTGTCTCGTCCGGGCTGCTCGATATAGTAATCGATTAGCTTATCCTTCCCAGTAAAGTTCTTTACTCCCATCAACTTGACCTGTTCCGTTAAAATCACTTTTCGCATCCTCATACCTCCATTTTCGCTGTTTTCCTGTTCCATGGTCTTATAATATACTGAGATAAAATTATAGGAATTAAAAAAACAGTGCGAAGTTACAATTCAACCTCGCACTGTTTTTACACTATTATCAATTCGATTATTTCCCGCAATACGGGCAAATCGGATGTATAGTTCCTTCCTCCAAATGTACCGCTGTTATATTCTTAAAGCCCAGTTCATTCTCCCTTGCCATAACCCTGAAACCCGGATTATCTATTTTTACGGCGGTTGTTTTTGGGGGAATGTACCTTGTATAGGGGAATTTGCTCTTACAACTGCTGCACTGTGTATCTATTATTTCAAAACCACAGTTATGACAGCCAAAAACATTATTATGTTCACCCTTCCCCGCAAAAAGCTTATCTCCGCATATCGGACATACGTCTCTTTCATGATCAAGAGCTATCATATGATCCAGTAATATCTTTGTGTATCTTCTGTAGGAATTTATATCCCCCAGCCCTATAGGAATGATACCATAACATGATTTACTCTGTCCGGTCTCCTCATTTGCCTTTCCATACGTCAAGAGACTATTAAGAACAGCCTGGTCCTCAATATTAACAAATTCGTTCGGTCTTGATACCGTAAGAATATAAATCATGTCAAAGGTCTCATCCTTCAGTTTATCCAAAAGTATACTCTTCAGTTGGGAGATTTCCTCGATATTATCTGGCATAACATATTTCCATGGCAGCATTAAGCATCTTCTTGACTCCTTATTTGCATTATGGAACGCGGCAACCAGTTTCATCTTGAAGTCAGCAGGCCATGTTGTTTTATTCTTTGGCCAGGTTTTCTTCAATTCTCGAATCAGTTCCTCCTGTTCCTGATCCTTCCATGGACGGTCAAATACAAGCCTATTTTCGGATGCTCTCACACCGGAAAAACGAGATATGATTCCAACATTAATATCAATGGGGTCACAATTAACCTCTATTGGATTATCAACATACATTTCAAAACAAAACCCATTGATATCCATCGATGTAACATTATAATCGGTCAGATTAATATGCCACTTTTCAAAGTTATAAGTAGTATTCAAGAGCGTTTCACCTTCGAATATGTCCTCTGTCGGATTTGAAAGTTCGAAATTAAAATATCTTAGTGCAAAGATAAATAGAATCTTGCAGAACAGAGCATACTCGCCTGTAATATCCTGCACAGCTTCATAAGGATTAACCTCCTGCCTGTTAAGCATCAATTCCGACAGTTCGTAGGCATATTTGTAGTATTTATCCATCATGAAGATATTTGTCTTTTTCAGTTTTCCCTTTATTGGTCTCTGCCGTTTAAGCATTCTATACAAAGGAGTCGATCTGCACTTTGATAATTTCTCCAGAGTACTTGTGATATGCTCACGTTGTTCCTCCAATAGCATCTGGTTATATGCTACACTTTCATCATCCATACCTTTTAAGAGAAGATCGCGTGCGTGAAAATATGTTTTCTGCTCACCGCTAACCGCATGTCCATCGTCTATATCCATCTGCATAGAGCAATCTATATTTTCCTCACTTAGTGCCTTCATCTCTTTATAGAGCTGATCAACGATTGATTTAACGGCAACATTTTCGTATATTGCAAAATCATCCTCAAGCGTTCTAGCCAAAAGTCTTTCAGGAACAAGCCCACTTGCTTTGATACCCTTCCAATGCTCACTATGGGAGGCGAGATGCCGGATTGATTCTTGTCCTATCCTGGATACAACCGCTGCAGGACGAATTTCATTTATTTGTTTTAAATGCTGCTTGGGCTTCTGAAAAATATGCGGTAATTGATTTGTGCATTCTTCCATAGCCACCACATCATAATCCTTCGTGATGGATTCAAATTTACGATTAAAGGTACACAAAGGTATCTTCAGTGCATCCAGTTCCTCTGATATGGCAGAAAAAAGAATATCTTCATCCATTCTCTCCTGTACCAAATTGTTTAAAAACGCTGTCCGCAAGGTGTTGTAATCAAACTTCGTCTCTTCCCTGCACTGACCACACAAAACTCTGACTCTATACAAGCTTCCATCAACCTCAATTTCAAGAGGGTAATCCTTAATCTCTATATCCCGTGTCCTATTTTCAACCTCATAAGAATCGCCGTTGATATAAATATGAGAGGAAGCTATTTCCCGGATCATAAGCTTACCCGAATCCGGCAAAACATAACTGGTAAGCTCTGGTAACAGAATTTTTCTATTCTTTTGTCTGTCAACATAGGTTACCGTCATAGCCATCAACCTTCAACCCCTCCAGTCTTCCAATCAATAAAATCCTTTGCACGAACAAGCCCATGCTTCTCAAATAATGTTCTCAGCTTTTGTGCCGCTTCCTTGCTTAATTCCTCATATTCCAGTTTTCTTAACACTTTATTTGTAAGCTGGAAGTCAATTGCTTCGTTAATCAAGATAGCCTTTGCTTTTTCATCTATCCGTCCTTTGGTAGCAGATATTCCGGCTGCTATATAGACAGGAACAAAAATATTCATTTGATCCTGAATACGGTTACCGTATGATATCCTGAAGTTTGAACGTAATATGCTCTCAATCCCCTTCAAAAGCTCGCATTCCTCCGCTTTGAAGGCACAGGTTTTGCTGTTAACAGCGTTCATGAACATTTTGCTCAATTCCTCATATGTAAGGAATATCCTTGGCACATCCTCATTAAGCCGGGACCCAGTAGCTCTATTATTAAAATTCAAAACCTGTGCACGGTCATAGACTTTATCTGTAATCTCGAATGTCGATTCATCCCTGTTTGCGGTTCCAATAAACCACACATTTCTAGGTATACGGATAGTATTACCATCAATCAGATGCTGGGGACCACCAACAAGGCATCTTGTCCTGGTTTTATTCTTAAAGTTCTTGTCAGCAAGATACTTGATAAGTTTAAGCTTATCGCTTCCCGATACTGTGGAATTAGCATCATCAGACAACGTATTATTTTCCGGATAAAGCTTTGACACTATTTCCTCCAACTCCCTGGCTTCATCAGACTTGTCCTTTTCGATAGCCTTGATTACTTCTTCCGTAATCTCTGTCGGCAGCTGTCTCATATCGGTATCTACAAGACGGATAATCCAATTCTCCTTTTTATCCTCAAGTACAGAAAGGAAATCAGTAAAATAGTATTCCACGCGGGAAAGGTTCATCTCATCAAGCACAATAAAATAGATGGTATTCTCGTACCTCTCACAGCCTGCGCGGTACAAATCGCAAGTAAACTCTTTTGCTGTGAATTTTTTGCTAAAGTCATTATAGTAGCCCAGCAATTCATTTCTGTCTCTCCAGGATGATTCAACCGGTACAACACAGATTTCACCCATAATAGCCTCACAGAAAATCTTTGGCAGGCTGGTTTTTCCAGTTCCAGACATTCCCTGAAGAATCGATAAAGGTGAAGCCGCCAGCCCCGCAATAAATGCACGCAAATCTTGATCTGAATAATAGAGTGGCTTTGACTGAGCAGCCGCATATCTTTTAACATGATCCACAAGTTCCTTTAGGGTTGTTATGCTTTCATTTTTACTGCTCTGACGCTCTCCGTAACGCACATAGCTATCCCCGGTATTAGCCGATTCATCAACATCTATCGCGGTCAACGCCGGACATATTTCTCCCACATTGCTTTCCAGCATACGTTTAGTGTTGTTCAATTCCGCTCTTAAATGCTCATTCAGCGTCCTAAGAAGATCCAGCTGTGCCTTAAGTTGCTCATATTCGCGGATAGAATTATTGAGTCGTGTTAATTCAAGTCCCTTCGCAGAATTATCATTCTGAAGATTCCTTATCTGTGTCAGCCACGCATCCTTCGATTCATATGCCGCAAGCATTTCATTCAACTGCTGCTCTGTAAAACGACTGCATTTATCCTCGAGCTCCTCAACTCTCTTACGCAGGGCGTCGTTTTCTTGCTGCAGTTCCTCCGGTGAGACACCCTCCGAGCGAATCATACGTATTCTTATTTTGTTAAGTTCCATCTGAGCTTCTTCAAATTCGTGCTGTACAGATTCAAGCTGAGCAGCCCGAAGTTCAAGAGCCCTTTCAAGAGACGCTACCGCATCAGGATTAGCGGTCTCATATATAGAAGCCTGCTGTTGAATTCTCTTTTCTTTAATTTTCAGGGCACTGTCTTTTCCATCCAGTTCAATCTCCCTGTCCTCAACTATCTCTTCTCTCTCGGCAAGTTCCTTCTTTTTTTCCTCAATAACTTTCAAGGCTTCTTCATTCTGCTTTTCTGCTTCCTTCTTTGCCTCTTCAATTATTCTTTCAGCCTCTTTTTGGGCATCGTCGAGGATTTTCTGTTGCTCTCCCTCGATCTTACCGGCACTCTTTTCAAGAGAAGAAATCTTTTTTTCAAGCTCTCCAGTTTCCTTTTGAAGACGCTCATTCTCCGCAATAGCTTCTTGATGCTCTTTTTTCAGCGATTCTTCAAATTCCTTTTTCCGAATCTCCTTCTCCGCTTCCAGCTCCTGATCCATATTTGCTTTTTTCTCATCATATTCCTTTGAATACTCATCCATCAGCATGGATCTAAACTCATCCAGCTCTGATTCCGAAACCAATTTTGCTTTTTGGGCCAGCTCAAGCAATTTCTGATCATCTTCCGATAGGCTGTTAGTTTTAGCTGAAGAATTAGGAGTGCTTGCAGTCATCTTTGGCGCCACATGTTGCGCTGCTTTTGTATTCCTGTTGTTTACTCTTTTTTTTGCCATTTCAAACCTCCCTTAATCGACATAATCAAGTAAAATCTTTGTGGACCTTACAAAATACTCATAGAATTGTTGATAATTACTATCTGAAACTTCTACCACTCTCGTACCGTCATTATGCCCGCCATATGAGTTTCTCATCTGATTGATAAAATCTATATAACCAATGATATCAATACCCTCCTTGATCAGGAGCCTTCTGAATCTTGAGTTTTCATTAAAGGTTGCTTCGACAATGAGATAATAGTATTTTTCTATTACTGTTGACCCCATCCTGTAACCTCTAAAATTTGACATAATAGAACGATTCATGTTCACCCTGCCATAATCTAAATTACGCTTTTCTTTTCGGAGCCCAGTACAATCTGTTATACCAAAATGATCCAGCATATCCTCTATTTCAGTTTCAGTCTGAATATTATCCCTATACTTTCGTATGACCTCATCCTTGCGTGTTTTGGCTACATAATTATTTAATATCAACTCCAGCGCCTTGGTTCCCTCTGTTACGATTACATTACGCTTTACCTGATGCTCATCGCATAGATTTCTCAGATTAAATATCTCACAATATTTATCCATGCATTCTGCAGATATGGAGCATGACAGCATTTTCGGAAACTGCGCTTTGATATAATGCTCAAAATCCTTTGACTGCATCTCCGGGAAATCAACATAGAACTGGTTTGTTATCTCCTCGCAGAAGTAATCAAGCCCAATCTCATCATCTGCAGTATATATCAATTCATTGTTCGTAATCATCCTATGAAAGCATTCGGAATACCAGGATGTATTGTTCTTAGGAAAAGGTGAATCAATAATAAACTTCTCCGGATTAGCTTTTGATACACAAAGTCTACATCTTATGTACAGTTCTGTCGGCTGTGTATTTAACAACTTTATTCTTGCATTGCTAAGATTCTTTTCCTCTTCAATATCCGCAAGAGTCCCTTCCTCATGAAAAGATCTGTCATGAAGCTCTTCCTTGATAAAATCAATGATTGTTGCGTCAGATCCTGTTCTCTCAAGTTCTTTCGAAGCCTTTGAAATCCTTCCGTACCTGTGAAAGGATCGGTTCACACGGTCAAGCAGTTGCGCGCGGTCACTAAACAGGGTACTCTGGCTTTCTTCATCAAAAGAAAGATATAGGATTTCATTCTGTCTTAACGGCCATGGTAGTTTACCCTCCATAAAATAAGGAAAGACCTCACCATCTATACGGCTAACAAACATGTACCCGAATACCTTTTCCTCTAGAAACTCTCCAGCATCCTTCTTTTCTATATAGTCGATACCTTCCTTTGTAACACACTTTTCATTCTCGTTATATAATGGATATTCTGACTTTGCCAGATCCTTTATGATTTTATTCACAATCTCATCGCTTACATCAAGAAGCTTAGCTATTCTGCCGGGTGTCATTTCCTTGACATTCAGTAGTTCCAGTACTGTTTCAGCCAGAACATCTAGCATTCCCTCTGCCACTTTATTTGCATAGCACTCTATCGCCTCAACCGGCCATGCAAGATCGTAGGTAGTATAAATATCTCCGTCCAGCCTGTCGAATTTGCGAAAGGACATTACTCTCTGATTGTTTTTAAATTTACTCATAATAAGAGCCTCCTTCTCTGCATCTTCTTATGAAATCGGCAAGTGCCGGAACGCACTCAACGGTTTCACGATCTCCGACCGCCACCATCAGCTGTCTTGCTCTGGTAAAAGACACACACAAACGGCTAAGATCATCAATATGTCCGATTCTATGTCTCCTATCTTCCAAATCAATAACATTTGCTCTTACACAGGAAAGGAATACAACATCAAATTCTTTACCCTGGAAAGCATCAACAGTTCCAATCTCAACCCTGTCATTCTGAGCATCAGTCAATTCCGTCTTAGCAATATCCTTCAGATAATCGCTTTGACTCTTGTAAAAAGAGATAATACCTATGCTCTTTTTGGGGGCTATCGCCAATACCTTTTTTACTTCCTTTATGATCCGTGCAGCTTCCTTTTCACGTTTTTTACTGCGACGTCCTATTTCCATTCCGTGATTGTTCTTATCAAGATTTATCCATGCAATCGGACGATCATTATAAAGTCCGTTCAGATGAGCTGTTTTATCCTCAACCTTTACCTCCGATGAATCCAGCTTATATTCACTATAGAAATTATCGCTTGCAAATTCTCCGATAACAGGATGCATCCTGTATTGCTTGGATAATCTGGCTGTTCTCTTCACCCGACCTTCAGATCGAGAGAACATATTAAACAAGCGCTCAAACAGGCTTTCCTGAAGGACTCCAAGCTCCTGCATCTTTTCGTCAGCTTCAAACTGCTTCACAACGTCCGGATCAAGCATATGAGGCAACTGTTTATGGTCTCCAACAAGAATCACCTGTTTTCCCATCGAAACCGGTATCAGAAGATCCAAAGGATTTGCTCTTGCGGCTTCATCGACAATCACCAAATCATAGGTCGTATTCATCGCAAACCGACCTACCTCCATAGATTGCTGACATGTTGCGGCAGTAACATTTGCGTACTTTTCGATAATCCTTTCAATTTCTTTTTCGTCCTGTATACACTCCAAAAAATTCTGAAGAATGTATGCCGTCGCCTCATTCCTGTTCTCAAGTCTTTCCAGGCGAACTCTTTCCAGCTCGGAATCAACTTCCTTTAAGCATTGCTCTACCGAATCCACACTGGAAATAGCGGTATCAACCCTCTTAACAGTTACATATTTTTTCTTCAACCCGTCAACAAACTGCTCATATGTCTTAAGCACCTTCGGATCTTGTCCTTTTGTCCTCAAAACCTCATCTATTGCAGCAGTATCCCCTCCATTATCAATGATCTCCTGCAGGATCAGCTGCTTAAGGGCGTATGCCTGCTTTTTCCCATCATCAGCATAGGATTCCGGTGTTGTCCGCTGTGCCAAAAGAACCTTCTTGATTTCTTCCCGTTCTTCATCTTCTACCGCCTGAAGCTCCCTGCTCTGCCCGGTAGACCGCACCATAGCGCGTCCCAATATCTCATTTATTGACTCGTTTAGTTTATTGGAAAGCTTAAGCCGATTAGCTTCTGCTACTGTTCTTAGGAGCTCCAAGCCTTCTGCGGCATCCATCCCCTTAGATTTCCACGCATAAATCTGATCCCTAAGAGTCTGATGCGCCATATCCTGCTCCGGAACCAACTCTGCAATTTCCCCACCTATATAGTCTCCAATTTTGTCACGCCAAGCCCGGATGCTTATACTCTTTTTGTCCGTGCCATCCTGTCTTCCGCCCTTTCTTTCCGGTGGTAATCCATTCCCCTCCATATCCACAATGACGTTTTCTACTGCCTCATGTTGGAAGCTGGTTACCAGAATTTTGGGAACATTCTTGTCATTATGTTTTTTATAATACTCTTCAAAACGCGCAATAATGGCCTTGATAACCGTTGTTTTACCGGTTCCGGGAGGTCCAAGTATCAAAGCAATATCCGGTGTGTTGATAGCTACTTCTATAGCCTTTCTCTGGTCCTCGTTGAACTCTCTTCCCTCAAATTTTCTCGAAAGCATACCTGTGATCGGTGCTTCATGCCTTGACTGAAGATCAGTGCCTACCCCCTTATCGATAATCATTGCAAGATTATTGATCGGCGACTGCTTGGTAATAATATCTGCTTTGGCCTTCTCACGCCTTGATAATCTGACAGCATCACCGACCACCGACACAAAAAGATACCCCTGTGACGGAAGATTCTTCTTGCTGTCGTATTCACGGTCAATAATATAGCACTTCCCATTCTCAATCCTGTCAAACACACCAACAGAAGTAGACCGTAGGTCGCCAAGCTGGTCTACCTTAGTAAAGGTGTCAATTTTTAATATGTCATCATTATCAGTACAATCAATCTGAGTCCCTTCAGGAAATGCTTCTATATCATCTCCCTCTATCGTAAAACAGTATTCAAAAGCATCCGTCAAAACGCAGGTACACGTTGAATACTTCAGTACTCCATTTTCTGTAGCCTGTCTAAATGCAAATATCCTGTCCAGATCGTTGTATGCATCCCATATATCAAAGTATTCTCCACCGGATGTAATAACCTCCATCTTCTGCGCCACTTCACCAGAAACAAACGCGCTCCTAGATGAATCCACAAAAGAAAGATCACCTTTTAAGATGAATACCGCTTCCATATCAGCCCGTGATTTATCGTACCTGACAAGGTTTGTTGCAATATACTCATTCCCAACCTGACGGACATTTAATGCCTTGTCTGCTGACAGGATTGTAAAGCTTGCACCTTTTCTGCCATAGCCTCTTACAAAAACTCTGTCTGCATATTTAAAGGCATTATCCAAATACGCAATCGGATTTTCCTTATCCCTTATGCGCATTTTATCGATAACCTCATCACCGATTTTTATCTCAATCGCATTAAGCTTCCCGAAAGTAATCTCTTCGCGGAAAACCTTGATCTCAATGATGTAATTGAGATTTTCTTCCTTATCTACGACCCATACCATTGTGGTTGGCGCTGTTCCAGTCAGGTAGATATTGTTCAGCATCTCTATTACATTCTCAGCCGCAGAAATATCCACTCTTTCAACATCTCTGTTTAAATAATAGACCTCTTTTATATAGTCATACTCAATGTTGACAAGTGTACCAGGCTCAAGCCCTATATCGTTTTTTAACCGAATGACACCTTTATTATTGCCACCCCAGATTATATCCTCTGCTTTCATTGATCTCTCCTACATTACTACAGCATATCTAAAAAGAACGCCCCTGCTATGTTCATCAATATCGATTTTTATATACTTCTGCGGATCCTCGAAGAATATAAGATCGTGCCGTTCAAGCTCAACCGGATCAGCTTCCTTAATCACTGGCATGTATTTTTCTGTTTTATTCTTTCGAATGTACAATTCGTTGTTCCCTGGATTGATCAGGTAAAACTTTCCGTCCTTTGCTTTTCTAATCGTAAAATATACATCTATCGGTTTAGAAAACTTATCCCGCTTTATATACATATTCGAGATATAATTATTCGTGATATCGTTTTTTTCATCCCTAAGGACAAATGAATATACCGGCTTATCGCTAAAGACCTCGTTTTCCTTCTTCTGAATCTTGGATACATAGTATCTGTCCTTGAATTGCAGAAAGTGAGGTCTGTCATTTATATTGTCGCACCAAGGGCATACATACTGTTTCTTTGCATTTGCCTTTGCTATGAACCAGCATTTGCACTCAGGATTAGAACATTTCATGACCCTGTTTGAGGCTTCCAGACAGGCGAGCGCAAATTCCTTTGCGGTTGTACGCATCATACGGTCATCCTTACCTTGAATGAAAGACCTTGCAAACAACTCCCTTAATGCATTTGTAGCAACAACATCCATTGGAAGCATCTGCGAGGATCTATTAACATCAGTGTCCGGATCATCCTCATACGGATATAATCCTAAATATGCCTGCGTCTGCTGCTCAGGCGTTCCATCCTCCACCATATCTCCGACATAAGGATGTCCAACACGCAATAATTCAAACAGGATTACCGCCAGTGAATATGCGTCTGTAAAAATATCCGGTGAAACCTGTTTGTTCATTATCTCCGGAGCCATATATCTGGAAGTACCGAGAACATTACCGGAATCCCCGCCAGGAATATAGATATTATCAATATCTATCATGCATATTGAGGCGATGGATGGATCGGCATTCACGAGGATATTATTACCCGATATATCACAATATGCCCTGTTCGTATCATGCAGCAGGGAAAACTGCATGGCTATTTTATATGCTAAGAACAGCCTTCTTCTGAGACCACCGGTCTGCTTGTTGTACCATTCGCTGAAGGACACATCTCTCGCCGGAACAAGTAACTTGTTCAGCGAACTATGCCCCTTAACCTTCTCCATAACATACCCAACATATGGTGATTCGATTAATGCTAGGGGTCTTATGAACTGATCCGGATAATCCTGCTGTATCAACCATTTGAGTTTGTCAAAACGGTTTTTATTCTGGATCGGATTGTTCCTGTTATATAATTTTATCAGGAACTTATCACTTGCCTCATTATAGACCACTCCTTGCGCACCTTCGCCGGCTATCTCAGTAAGCACATATTTAGTTCCTTCTGTGGTCTGTATGACCTTGCCCTCTAAATCCTGCATAAGCTATTCCTCCCACCTAACAAAACCAATGGATTTATCGTCACCATTCTTCTTTCCCAGTCCGATAACCCAAGTGTCAAGCTCATCCTCTATGATAGAATCCTCATTCATCATCATATTGTCAAGATATTCTATCAGTTCAATTCTTGAAGCTTCGTTAATCTCTTTTCCTATCCCATCTGATGCCATATATACACGGATCCTATTTTTCACTTCAACAACCCTTATAGTGAACGTACTTTTTTTCACAGCCGAGGGTGCGGACAAAATTCTGGACTACTATAGGGTTTCGAA
>ULWV01060099.1_pt1 | contig 12573 bp, 10 predicted proteins | sample 1960651 | NCBI WGS metagenome assembly ULWV01 (sample SAMEA4835820, study PRJEB28245) | human gut metagenome | biome: gut microbiome; material: fecal sample | place: Denmark | collected 2008
CAAGGTGCTCGGCTGGAAGGCGGAGCGTGACCTGACGGCTATGTGCAGAGATACGTGGAGATGGCAGAGTGGGAACCCGGAAGGATATCGGAAATAAGTGATGAAAAGAAAGGGGAGAATTGCGATGCCGATGGTCAGTGTTATCATGCCAGTATTCAATGCCGGAGACGGCAGTGAGTTGGAGCAAGCAATTCAATCCATTCTTCAGCAAACATTTACTGATTTCGAATTGATTATTTGTGATGATGCTTCTACAGATAACACATGGGAGCATTTGAAGAGGTTGGCATCTCTGGATAGCAGAATCACCTTGCTGCAGAATGTGGTTAATCAGAGAGCAGGCGCGGCACGCAATCGCTGCATTGATAAATCACAGGGACGATTTATCGCGTTTATGGATGCGGACGACATATCTGCGCCTAATCGACTGCAAACACAGTTGGAATTTTTGAAAAATCACCCCGAAATTGCTTTTGTTGGAGCAAGGGGTGAATTTTTTCATAAAGTTCCCGGTGATTTAAAACAGTATTACTGGTTTGTGAATCAGCCACAGGCAAAGGATTTCCTTATGACCTTACCATTTGTTCACGCTTCTATCATGGTGCGGCGTGAGGTGATACGGAAAATCGGAGGATACAGTACTGAGCAAGCCGTTATTCGGTCAGAAGATTACGATATGCTGATGCGTGCGTATGCATTGGGATATACAGGAGCCAATATGGCGGATGTGATGTATTTTATTCGACTGGATGAAGGTACTTACCAAAGACGGAAGTACTGCTATCGCTTAAATGAGTGCATAGTAAAATTCAGAGGCTTTTCAAAATTGGGATTGATGCCAAAAGGAATTTTATATGCGATCAAACCGCTGATTGTTGGACTGATACCAATAAAATTGCTGAATAATCTAAAAAAACGATATTACAAGACGTAGCTTGCATTAAGAGGAAAAGAAATGGAATTTGATTACGCAAAAGAACCGGGACGTGAACTATTAAACAGTAACCGAGTAAGCAACGATAAGCCGTCAGTCAGCATTATCACCCCGTATTACAACGTTGGAAAGTACTTTGAACAAACATTTAACTGTGTGATGAATCAAACGTTTCCGTGGTTTGAGTGGATTATCGTAGATGACGGCAGCACGGATAAACCTTCGTTAGATACTCTCGAAAGACTGTCGAAACAGGATACGAGAATTCGCGTTCTGCATCAGTCCAATCAAAGACAGGCTGCTGCGCGTAACGCTGCAATTAAGCATAGTACGACAGATATTATTGTTCCATTGGACGCAGACGATCTGATTGCACCGCCGTTCATCGAAGAATTGTATTTTGCATTGCAGAAAAATCCCGATGCGGCATGGGCATATACAGATAGTGTTGGTTTTGGTGCACAGAACTATCTTTGGAAACAGCCTTTTTCGGCTTCCCGTATGAAAACAGAAAATCTTCTGGTGTGCACAGCAGCCATTCGCAAGAGCTGGCTGGAGAAGGTCGGCGGCTATGATGTTTCGGATAAGTCGTATGATGAGGACTGGCATTTGTGGCTAAAGCTGATGGCTGCCGGAGCAAAGCCAGTACATTTGTCTGGAACACTGTTTTGGTATCGACGCAGTGCTGAGGGAATGCAGCAGCAGGTGCAGAAGGATCGTGCGTTAAAACAGGCCTCTGCAAAGAAAATACGGGAGATCGCCAACGCAATAAAAAATGATATTCAAGCGAAAGAATACCCATATGGAGGTAAGCCGGGCGAATATGCAGCACCGAAATGCTCCGATTGGAACCGCAAGGTATTTAAGAGCCATGACAAGATCCATGTCATGATGCTGCTCCCGTGGATGGAAATGGGCGGCGCTGATCTGTTTAATTTGGATGTCTGTCGGAAAATTGATAAAGAGCGTTTTGAAGTCAGTATCTTGACGACGGTTCCTGGTGAGCAGAGCTGGCGTCAGCGTTTTGAGGATTATGTAACGGATATTTTCGATTTGCCGAGTTTCCTCGAACCTAAGGAATTCCCAGAGTTTATCAGCTACTTCATCAAGTCGCGTGAAATTGACGTGCTGTTCCTCAGCAACTCTTACGACGGTTATTATCTAGTGCCGTGGCTGCGCGCGCAGTTTCCGAAACTGGCTATCATCGATTATGTCCATATGGAGGAGTGGTATTGGCGCAATGGCGGCTATGCTCGTACGTCTGGTGCGATGGGAGAGCTCATCGAAAAGACGTATGTCTGCAACGAGCGGACTCGCCGTGTGTTGATTAATGATTTCGGCCGTGATCCGGAGAGCGTTGAAACGCTGTATATCGGCGTGGACCAGGAGCAGTATGACGAGACAAAGGTAGAGGCTGGTTTGGTTCGAAAAGAATTGAACATTGCAGAAGATTGTCCGATTATTCTGTTTCCATGCCGTATTCATCCGCAAAAGCGTCCGTTCCTCATGGTGGAGATTGCAAAGCAGATCAAGCAGAGTATTCCGAATATTGCTTTTGTGGTTGTAGGTGATGGACCGCAGTTTGAAGAACTGAAAATTGCGATTGAGCGCGAAAATCTGACAGAAACGGTCTACCTTGCTGGTCGGCAGAAGGATATGCGTCCGTATTACAAGGACAGCGCTTTGACGCTGATTTGCTCGCTCAAGGAAGGTCTTGCGCTGACGGCATATGAGTCGCTTTCGATGGGCAAACCGGTTGTTACCTCGGACGTAGGCGGTCAGGCAGAGTTAATTGATGACACGGTAGGACGCGTGTTGCCGCTGCTGCAAAGCGAGGCAGACGAGCTAGATAGTCGGACATTCTCGCAAGAAGAAGTCCAGATGTATGTTAAAGCAATCACGGATGTGCTTGCTGATCGAGAACAGTATCAGCAGATGTGCAGGAATTGCCGTCGGAAGATCGAAGAGGGTTTTTCTTCGCAGATTATGATTCGCAAGCTAGAAAGGATTTTTGGGGATTTAGTGTCGGGTAAGGAAGAAAACTTGAATCGCCAGGGTATATCCAAAAGAATAAGTTATCCCTGTAAGCATATGGCACAGGAATTGTGGACACTGCAAGCGGAATTAAATTCTTATATATATTCATACAAAAATGTGTGCGGAGTGGACCAACGATACGAGTTAATGCGAATTGCCTCTTCTAAATGGGGAAAAAGATTGATTAGTTTGGCTTTCCGTTTGGGAATGAATAAATGGTTCAGATGAGAAACAGCAATATGACAAAGAAAAATATGGAGGCTGTTGAATGAGTGAATTGGTTAGCATCATTGTACCCGTATATAAGGTGGAACAATATTTGAGCAGGTGTGTTGACTCGATTTTACAGCAGAGTTACAGCAATCTCGAAATCATATTAGTAGATGATGGATCTCCCGATTCTTGTGGCATGATATGTGATGAATATCAGAAAAAGGATAGTCGCGTTCAAGTTATTCATAAGTCCAACGGAGGATTATCCGATGCAAGAAACTATGGGATAGAGGCTGCTCAAGGAAAGTATTTGGCATTTGTAGATAGCGATGATTGGCTAGACTTCGATATGATCGATATTTTATATAGAGTTCTTACAAGCCAAGACGCCGATATTGCTGAGTGCAGTTACCGCAATTTATATGCTGATTGTGTTAAAGAAGAAACGTCATGCTCCGGTGAGATTATATGTGGCAATAATTTATTTGCCTTAGAAGGAATGTTAGACTGGAAATATTTCAAGCCTAATGCGTGGAATAAGTTGTATAAGCGAGAAGTTATAGGTGATATCAGGTATCCGAAGGGTAAAATCCATGAAGATGAGTATACCACATACAAATATTTTTATAACGCTAAAAAATTAGCTTATGTAGATATTTCTAAATATAATTACGATCGTCGACGGACGGACAGCATAACAGGAGATAAATTTCGCGAAGCGAATCTGGATGCGTGCTGGGCATTTAAAGAACGCGTTCTTTTTTTTGAAGAAAATCATCTGAATAGCTTAGAAGAAAAAATGAATAATGCGTATTGTTGGCAGGTTTTACACTGCGCATATAGATGCTATAAGGAGCAGATAGCAGGAAGACGTGTAGATGAACTAGTTTCTATGGCAAAACAAGATATACCTTATTTGAAAAAACATAAAGTAGATCCTTGGTATATTACAGAATTTGAAATGCTACAACATGGAGTAGATTATTATGGGAACAAGCGCCAAGCAAGAGAAAATAGTTAGTATTATTATACCGGTATATAATGCGGAAAAATATTTAGGATATTGTCTGAATTCTATAGTTTCTCAGACGTACAAGAACTTAGAAATCATTCTCGTGAATGATGGTTCTACAGATGATTCATTAAAAATATGCAATAATTATGCTTTCTTCGATTCCCGTGTCCGGGTAATAAACATTGCTAACAGAGGCGTTAGCAATGCACGCAATGTGGGGTTAAAAGCAGCAACAGGAGAATACATTGAATTTGCAGACGCTGACGACGTCCTTAACCCCCAAATGGTAGCAACTCTTGTTGATAAGATGGACACGTATCAAAGCGATATCATCATTTGCGGTTTTGAGATGGTTAGTTTGGATTCTAATCAGCAGCCACGAGATATAATACATTTTAACTCCCGGATACTTGGAGAAGAGTGTGTATATACTCAAAAACTATTTTTTGAAAAGCTTTCGTGCATTCTATGGAAAACTAGTTTATTAGAATGTCCGTGGAATAAAATGTTTCGAAAAGATATTATCGAAAATCACAACTTGCAATTTCCAATAGATAAGAGTTTGGGAGAAGATTTTTGTTTTAATATAGATTACTTTGCGTATGTGAACAAGGCGGTAATATTAAGTGATGAATTGTATTATTACATGCAAATTAACCAGACTGCACTGACGAGAAAGTATCAAGCAAATTATTTTGAGGACCAACTATATCTCGTGAAGAAGTTCGATGATATGGTTCGGAAAAATATCAAACCGAGCAAGCAGGAACGGATATATTTAGCAGAGTATATGATAGCTAAAACAATCCAATCCATATGTCATCTATTTGATAAGAATTGTGAATTAAATTCAGCACAGAAAAAAGCAAGAATTGCTGATGTTATCAACAATTCCTATATTCGAGATGCGGTAGAAATAGCAGAATATATAGATGAACGATATTTATGGATTAGAGAAGCGATAGAAAAATCTGACGTTCAGAAAATATATATGATTTTCAAGCAAAACGCAACGCAGGAAACGAAGAAACAGTTAGAAAATAAAGTTGCGAACGACAATGAATTGCATCCATCGTATATAAACAAGCTGTTGGTTAAAGTGTGCGACATTATTTTACGGAGGCGTGAATGTTCGGCTGTGCAAAAGGTAAGGAATAATTTACAAAATCGTGGAATAAAGTACACAATCAAAAAAATATGGCGCGTCATTATGAAAAGATAATGTAAATATAAGGAACTATAAGATGGATAAAATACAATATTTAAATTATATTAAAGACAAATATAAAATCCAACCAATGGTAAGAAATATCTTCATTATAGGAACACCTAGCCATGGTAATCTTGGCGATCATGCAATTTGGTATGCAACCTGGAAACTTTTGCGAGAAATGTATGCAACAGCTAATATTGTCGATATTCTGATTGAAGATTTTTTTGCAGAAATTGACGCGATATATGAATTGACCCAGGATCAGGATCTCATAATTTTGCAGGGCGGCGGTAATTTAGGAAATTGCTATATGGACGATGAGATGATTAGAAGATACGTTCTTTTGCGATTTCAGAAAAATCAGATTATTCTGTTTCCTCAGACGGTATATTTCACTGATGATAAAAAGGGAAAAGAAGAATTAAAGAAAAGTATTATGATTTATAATTCTCATCCCAACTTAACATTGATGGGACGAGACCATGCGTCGACTTGTTTTTTGAAAGAACATTTTAATGCGAGTATATACGAAGCGTTTGATGTTGTATTAACAATGAGCGCTAAAAGTGAACAGTCACGCAGAGGAGCATTAATTTGTCTCAGAAATGATTCTGAATCGTCTTTGCCTGATCCTCGAAGAAAAGAGATCATATCTCGCATAGAGAGGATTTGTCCTGAATTACGGATTACAGACACAATGGATGAGTCGTTTGCTTGGCGAGAGGAACGAGAAGAACGAGTTTTGAAGAAAATACAAGAATTTCAGATGGCTCAAATTGTGATAACAGATCGTTTGCATGGCATGATTTTTTCAGCAATTACGGGGACTCCATGTATTGTGCTGAATAATAATAACAACAAAGTTAAAAACTGTTATGAAAAATTGAGAAATTTGAAATATATCCAATTCATAGATGACACTTCATCATTAGAGAGAGATTTTAAATCGTTATCTAAAACCAAGGAAAACATTTTTGATTCTAATAGCTACAAAGAACAGATAAAAAATATTCTGAAGTTAATAGAAGGTAAGAAGAAAACAGAACAACCCATGAATACTTTCGTGGATATTGCAATGGAAACTGCGTCATATGATGAGAAATACTGGTTTGAAATGAGGCATTGGTTTAAGAAAACTCAAAAGGATTTCAAACAGTTAGAGCACTGGCATACGCAGTTGAAAAATGATTATGAGAATGAACAGACGTCTGTAGATCAAGCTCATGATCAACTAAAAATCGCATATCAAAAGTATGCAGAGCTAGAAATGTGGCATACAAGATTAAAACAAGACCTGCAAGAGGCACAATCGAAACAAGTTGAGCTGTACAGTATTATTCAGGACTATCAAAAAAAGTACAAGGAGCTAGAAATGTGGCATAACCAGCTAAAGTTAGCATATGAGGATGTTAAGGAAAAATTAGAACGAAGGAGATAAGGAATTTCGTTTGCAGAAAGTGTTAAACATACTATACGTAATTTTACTCAGGTTTTAATCGGCGTGGATAAATATGAATATTGTCTTGAAAGTTCCGCAGTATGATGATGCGCAAAACTGGCTGTTAGCTATCTATGGAGAGGACCGTGTTTGCTTATACATTATATAAACATGGAATAGTTTTACATGATTTGAATGTGGTATTCGAGCCTGATAATTCAATAAATCAAAAATGGGGAATTACTTCATGACGGAATACTGATTAACTTGCATTGAGTAAGTTAATTTTCCGGAAAACTTAAACTACATACTGATTAAGGAGAAGATTATGAACTCAACCTTATGCATAATAGTCCCCTGCTACAACGAAGAAGCGGCGTTGCCGTATTTCCTGCAGGAGATACGGAAGGTGGCGGACAACATGTCCACCACCTTCCAATTGGACTTTGAGATCCTTTTTATAAACGACGGTTCGCGTGACAAAACTTTACAGATTCTGCGTCGGGCGGCGCAGGAGGATAAGCGTATCCGTTACATATCCTTTGCACGAAACTTCGGCAAGGAGGCTGCAATGTATGCTGGTTTTCAGAATTGTACAGGCGACTATGCCGCAGTTATGGACGCAGACATGCAGGATCCGCCGTCTCTGCTGCCGGAGATGTATCAGGCATTACAGAGTGGAGAATACGACAGTGTTGCGACACGCCGTGTTACCCGCAAGGGTGAGCCGCCAATCCGCAGCTTTTTCGCGCGGTGCTTTTATAAGCTGATTAACCGCATTTCGGACGCAGACATCGTAGATGGCGCTCGAGATTTCAGGCTGATGACGCGCCAAATGGTGGACGCGATTCTGTCTATGACGGAGTATAACCGTTTCTCCAAGGGTATTTTCGGCTGGGTTGGTTTTCGTACGAAATGGCTGCCGTATGAAAACGTCGAACGGGTTGCTGGCGAAACCAAGTGGTCGTTCTGGAAACTGTTTCTGTATTCGTTGGAAGGTATTACAGCCTTTTCGACCGCACCATTGGCAATCGCCTCGATTGCTGGTATTCTGCTTTGCATAGTTGCATTGCTGTTCGTATGCGTCGTCCTCGTCAAAACGCTTGCATTCGGCGATGCAGTAGGCGGTTGGCCGAGTATGATGTGCGTTATTCTGTTTCTGGGCGGTGTGCAGTTGTTCTGCATGGGTATTCTGGGACAATATCTCGCAAAAACGTATCTGGAAACAAAGAAACGCCCGATTTATATCGTGCAGGAAACGAATGAGGATCGAGTATGAAAGAGAAAATTATTCAAAATACGGTCCTCCGTTTCATCCTGGTAGGTGTTATAAATACGCTGGTAGGCACGGCAATCATGTTCGGCTTGTATAATCTAGCGCATTGCAGCTATTGGGTATCCTCAGCATCAAATTATATTCTGACAAGCATTTTGAGCTTTTTCTTGAACAAGTTCTTCACTTTTCAGAACAAGGAAAAGAGCATGAGGCAGGTTGTGCGATTCGCAGTGAATATTGCAGTATGCTATGTGCTGGCATACGGTATCGCAAAACCGTTGTGTCTCTATTTGTTGAGCGGTGCAGCAGCTTCGGTGCGTGATAATATTTCGATGCTCGTAGGCATGTGTTTGTTCACAGCGTTTAACTATTGCGGTCAGCGATTTTTCGCATTCAAAAAATGAAGATTGGATGAATATCAGAGAATAGCCAATATGACGGAATGGTTTTAGCAGGAATGAAAGGGCTAAAAATGAGAAATTTAATATCTAAGATTTATAAAGAAAAGACTGATATATTTAAAATTTTAGTTTTACTTATGCTCTTCTTTGGAAGCAATGTTTATTTAAGTTATGCGACCGATACATATTGTACTTTTAGAAATGGTTTTTATGTGTCAGCACAGGATATGGCTACGCGAAATGGCCGTCCAATTATTGGACTGATATATGGGTTGCACTATTTGAGTGGGTTATCAAATATTTCTTTTTATTATATTTCGACATTTTGGGCTTTCATTTTTTTAGGAGCTGCGGTTTGGCTATATCAAAAACTATTGGCGAAGCAGGGAATGTCTAGTAATATAAGAGTTATTGTATCGTTTATAGCAATATCAAATATTTTTATTATTGAATATTTTACTTTTATTGAAAAATGCGGATTTATGCTTGCTATTTTGTTCAATATTATAGCAGTATACTTTTTAGAAAGCTATTTTGAAAGGAAAAGAATAAAATATATCATAGCAACGTTGATTACACTTGTTTTAGGTATCTTTACTTATCAAGGAAGTATTGCACTATTTGTAATTTTAAGTATTCCGTTTGCATTTAAATATTCGAATAATTTAAAAAAATATATTTTAAATATTTTCTGTATTTGTATTGCATATGCAATTCCAATAATTATTGATATGAGTGCATTTAAGATTTTTTTTAAAAGTACGAGAATATCAGAAAAAATTGATATTATTTCAAATATTAAGACAGTCATACATGGTGTAATAGCTTATGGAGTTTCAACTTTTGGAATTTTACCCCGTTATTTGTTTCTGTTTTTAATATTTCTGGTTTTTATACTATCAATTATTATAGTTTTAGGACGAAAAAATAAAGTTCTATATATTATAAATATTATTTGGATTGTAATAGCATCTATTATTTTTTCAACGGCAACAATTGTACAAGGTTCTGGCTGGTGGGCAACAAGAACGACATATCCAATTGTGAGTGTTATGGGGGCACTTGAAATTAATTTGTTTATGAACTGCATGGCTCCAGAATGTAAGGATATAAAGATAAAAATTATAAAGGGATTTGCAGTATTTGCAATAGTGGTTTTATTAGTTGGACAGTTCTTTTCATTCAATAAAATATATATAGATAAATACAAGGTAAACGCACTTGATGAATATAGGTATGATTTTATCGGTCAGGCAATAAATGATTATCAAAACTCCACAGGGGTAAAAATTACAAAAATCGCCTTTTATAATGATGCAGCAAGAACATATCCGGCATATCCTGGTTTATATTCAGAAGGTGATCTTGTGGTCAGTGCATTTTATCCCGAATGGAGTGATCTTACTGCACTTAATTACTATCTAAGTAGCGACTATGAAAAAATAGAGCCTAGCGATAAATATAATGAATATTTTTCTAAACAAAATTGGAATAAACTGTCACAGAATCAACTGATTTTTGAAGGGGATACATTGCATATATGTGTCTATTAATTATACACTACCATAAGAAAAACTAGAAGATCATATCATGGTGTAGAATATAGGCGTTTAATAAGTTGCCAAATTAGATAGCGAAAGAATTCGATTACAATTCAGACGAAGTACCCCCACCCCCATCTCCTCAAACTTTCCTAACAATTTAATAAAGTCAGATTTCTTAATCCTACAATCCTTACGGACGGCTGCGAGCGAAACGCAGCCGTTCGCCTTTTTTACGATACGACGCAGCTTTTTCTTGGTTTTCTTGTGATACTTAGAGGCGTCAATACGGTCGAGCAGCTCGGAGAGCGAAACCGGATCAAAGTACGTCATATGCAGCCGATGCAGAAACTTGCTCTGCTGTTTTCTACCTGCTCGCTGAGTTCAATAAGCTGACCATACCAGTCTTTTCCCTTGGTCATCTTGGTGATTTTCGAACGCCCGAACCGTAATTCCAGACGCAGAATATGCTCATCAATCTTGATATTATGCCGTTTTTTGAGCTCATACGTTTTATCGTAAACCGAAAAAGCGCAGCTGCATAAATCGCTACGAGAGCTCCATCTGCACGGAGTTTTAGCCCAAGCTTGCCGGAGTTTTAGCTCCACTCTGCCGCATTAGGGTACCAAAGCCTTTATAATGAATATGCACGGCAACTGCTGTGACATATTTATCTGAAGGTTTTGAAATGACAGACTATTTGAAAATCCTGCGGCTGGACTATCTTGACTACAGTCAGCGGAGAATCGCAGACAGCGCACGCTGTTCACGCCATACTATTCATAAAGTATTAGAGGTAGCAAGCAAAACCAATATCCACTGGCCCCTTGAGGCGGATATTACCAACGCCGAACTGGAGCGGATCCTTTTCTCGGACAAGTACCAGAAAATCAGCACTTACGTTGAGCCGGATTATCCGTACATCCACCGCGAACTGGCCAAGCCCGGCGTTACGCTGACGCTTTTATGGGAAGAATACTGCCGCAAATGTTATGAAGGTGGCCGCACGCCGTACATGAGCACTCAGTTCGGCGATAAATACCGCAGATGGACTCGCATTACCAAGGCAACCATGCGCATTCAGCATAAGCCGGGAGATGCAATCCAGGTGGACTGGGCTGGAGATACTGTTCCAGTATATGACTCAGTTACTGGAGCACAGAGTGCGGCTTATCTGTTTGTAGCGGTGCTCCCGTGCAGCTGTTATGTCTATGCAGAAGCCTGCGATAACATGAAAACCGAGAACTGGCTGAACTGCCATGTTCACGCTTTCAATTATTTCGGCGGCGTGGCAAGGCTGCTCGTCCCGGACAACTGCAAGACCGCAACTGTGTCTAACACCCGTTATGAAACCGTGCTGAACCGCAGTTATCAGGAACTTGCCGAGTATTACGGTACCGCAATCGTACCGGCGCGTGTCCGCAAGCCGCAGGACAAAAGCGCTGCGGAAGCGTCTGTTCGTCTGGTGGAAACCTGGATTATTGCGGCGCTGCGGGATATGAAGTTCTTCTCGTTGCGCGAGCTCAACGAAGCTGTTGCTGAAAAGCTCGAAGAACTGAACAACCGGAAATTCAAGCAGCACATCGGCACGCGCCACAGCGCTTATCTTGAGGAAGAACGGGCGTATATGCTGCCGCTGCCCGCTGCACAGTTTGAAGCCGCTGTATGGTCTGCTGCTAAGGTGCCGAATGACTATCTCGTGAGTGATGGCCGGAACAAATATTCCGTTCCATACAATCTGATTGGCGAAAAAGTGGACATTCGCGTAACAAAAACTATTGTTGAAATGTATTTTCATGGCAGCCGCGTTGCGAGCCACCGCCGTTTGCAGACAAAGCAGCGTGAACCGTTGATGAAGCTGGAGCATATGCCGCAGGAGCATCAGAGGTATCTGACATATAACGAAGATGATTTCAAAACCTGGGCAATGTCCGTTGGTCCGATGGCGGAGCGTATCGTAACATTCTTCCTCGAATCGGGCAAGGCTCCAGAGCAGGGGTACAAGGCCTGTGCAAGCTTGAAAAAGCTCGGTGAGCGTTACGGCAGGAAACGTCTTGAAAACGCCTGCGGACGGGTTCTTGCGCTTACAACTACGCTCTCTGTTCGCAATATCAGCAGTCTTTTGAAGAATGAGAGGACCTTGCCTGACAATCCACAGCTGGAACAGCCGAAAAACATCAATCATTACGGCATTACGCGCGGCGCTGCCTACTTCAAGAAGGGCGGTGAGCAGGAATGAACCAGCAGACGATTGATATGCTCACTGAGATGAAAATGACCGCCATGGCAGCTGAATTTGCAAACCAGATCCAAGACGTTTCATTCAATTCGATTGGCTTTGAAGAGCGGCTGAGCATGCTTGTGACCGCGGAATGGAACCGCCGCCAGAATAACAAGATAGCTCGGTTAATGCATAATGCAGAGTTCGGTATTCCTTCTGCCGCCATGGAGGAAATTGAGTACCACGAGGATCGCAAACTGGACAAGGCACAGCTTCTGCGGCTT
>ULWV01038397.1_pt1 | contig 12566 bp, 9 predicted proteins | sample 1960651 | NCBI WGS metagenome assembly ULWV01 (sample SAMEA4835820, study PRJEB28245) | human gut metagenome | biome: gut microbiome; material: fecal sample | place: Denmark | collected 2008
ATACCGTTGATAACGGCATTTCCGTCTGTTATATGTGCACTTACTCTTGGAACACTTATGAACTCATTATCATAGTAGATACCTATGGTATAACCATTCTCATAAGCTGTCTTTGTAGCATCGGAGAACTTCTGTGCTCCTTCGTCATAGAGATTAAGCTCTACAACGAACTCTCTTCCGCCTGTGCTTGTCTGCTGTGCACCTGCTGTAGCAGTCTTCACATCTGCACCGGTTAGAAGTATGCAGCCGTCTGCCTCTAATTCCTCGATTGTCTTATTGAGGGTATACTTATACTTTATTGTCTGTCCATCATCGGATAATGCGAGAGCACCTGTATAGTTATCATTTCCGTCAGAGCCCTTCTGGACTATAAAATAAAGCTCACCTGGCTTACCCATCTGTGTAAGCACTTCATTTGCATCTGTGACACCCGGAATCTCTATTGTAATACGGTTAGAGCCTTCCTGATAAACTTCGGCATCAGGAGTATATCCTTCTGCTCTCTTTTGAAGAATATATGTAGCATCCTTCAAATCCTGGCTGTCAACATCGTCACCAACTGCCTCATAAGTGATGCTGACACCGCCTGCAAGGTCAAGACCAAGCTTAATTCCAGACATGCTTCCGTCCTTTGAGCTGCCCCATCCAAAGACTACCGTGTATGCAAGAAAAGCGATTACGGCAACCCATGCAAGAGACTTCAAAATCTTCTTAACCATTTCCTTAATTTCCTTTCGCATATGCTTATTTATAGATAACCGCAAAACCATATCATAGTCATCCGGCACTTGATAATTTATATCATCTTGTAACTATCCGGTGCAAAATATGTTTTTACGATTAGCTAATGCTTAGTTATATACCCGAAACAGAGTTATTCCTCACTCTGCTCATCGGCAAGTGCTGCCTTTATCATTATAGCGCACTCAACTCTCTTTCTCTCCATCTCACAGCCGACTTCATAAGAATCATTGATATTTCCATGGAAATTGTAGGAGTTAGCTGCACATCCGCCGCTGCAAAAAAGCTTAGCAAAGCAGTCCTTGCACTTAGGCTTTGAATATACATTACACTGCTTAAATTCTTCACAGATATTCTTCTTGACTATACCGTCATCCACATTTCCGAGAAGGAAATCCTCATTTCCTACAAACTGGTGGCAAGGATACAGATCACCCCAAGGCGTAACCGCAAGATACTCTGTTCCAGAACCACATCCTGAAAGTCTCTTGTACACGCAAGGACCTCCTGTGAGGTCTATCATAAAGTGGAAGAAATTAAAGCCTCTTCCCGCTTTCTCTCTCTTAATCATCTCGACGGCAAGCTTGTCATATTCCTCGAAAATCTGTGGCAGGTCTTCTGACCTTAATGCATATCCATCTTCCGGAGATGCCACTACAGGCTCCACCGAAATCTGCTTAAAGCCCTGATCTGCAAGACTTAACACATCATTTGAAAAATCAAGATTATAATGTGTAAATGTACCTCTTACATAATAGTTAGTCTGGTTACGGCTCTCGGCAACCTTCTTAAACTTAGGCATAATGAGGTCATAGCTTCCTTTGCCATTGCGGAAGGGTCTCATTCTGTCATGAACCTCTTTACGTCCATCCGTACTAAGAACAATGTTACCCATCTCTTTATTGACGAAATCAAGAATCTCATCATTTAAAAGAACACCGTTGGTTGTAAGTGTGAATCTGAACTTCTTATTGTTAGCTTCCTCTATTGAACGGCCATACTCTACAAGCTGCTTTACAACCTCCCAGTTCATAAGAGGCTCACCGCCAAAGAAGTCAACCTCAAGGTTCCTTCTGCTTCCCGAATTGGCAACGAGGAAGTCAAGAGCCTTCTTTCCCACTTCAAAGCTCATAAGCGCTCTTCTTCCATGATACTCGCCTTCCTCAGCAAAACAGTACTGACATGCTAAGTTACAATCATGTGCAATATGTAAACACAGAGCCTTTACAACCGGCTGACGGTTCTTAAAGCTGTCTATGTAATTCTCATAAATATCCTCAGTAAAAAGAGAACCGGCATCCTTAAGCTCGGTTATCTCGTCATAAGCTTCCTTGATATCATCCGCCTTATACTTGTCTCCAAGCTTGGTATTAATCTCATCGAGATTCATATTCTCGTACATAGGTATCATATCGTATACAATATCATCGACAACATGTACTGCACCGCTGTTGACATCTAATAATATATTATACCCGTTATTTTTATACTGGTGTACCATCATAATTCCTTCCTGAAATAAACTAAATTTCACCTTAACCGCAATAGACCGGATAGCCGTCCTCAGACAGCCGTCCGGTTCATTGCTTGTGGCATATAATGTGCTGTAAATTCAGCACATTACATATGTAATACATTTCACATATAATGCATGTACAATGTATTATATTATCAATGCCTGATTATTTGTTCTCACAGCTCTGATTTCCTACTGTGCAGGATGTCTTACATGCTGACTGGCATGATGTCTGGCATTCGCCACATCCACCCTTCTTCATGGACTCCTTAAGATTTCTTGTGTTGATTGTCTTAACGTGCTTCATGAAAAACACCTCCTTTATAAAATAGCTCCATAGATTATATCACATATTATTTTAATTTAAAAGCTTTTTTTATCAGCTGATATATTTTCTTCTATCTGTAATAATTTCCCCAGTTATCAATTATATCTTTTGCCTCATTAATGCCAAGTCCTGTAATATCTCTGAGTTCCTTTATGGCACTGACGGCATCCCCTGCAGCAACTAAGCTGTTAATTCTATCCATATCTGCCCTTAAAACCTTCGTTCCACCTATAAAAGCGCACTCATCACCATTGCTGTAGAATGTACTTGCTGCATATGTCTGATTTGGAACTGGGCCTGCATTATTTACAGGAGCAGATGAGTCAGTCTGTGGCATATCGGCTGCATTGTTATCTCTTCCTGCAGTTGCACCATTCTGCGCTGCCGCATAACCGCTGTTGTATGCAGCCTGCTGTGCTTCAGCCTTCTTTTTCTTGTTGGACTTTCTCACAAAATGAATGACAATAATCAAAATTCCAAGTACAATAAGCCCGATTCCTGCATAAACCATCATGCCTGCTGACTTCAAATCCTTAATCTCAAGGCATATAGGAAGGAGGTATTCTTCAAAATCATCTCTGTCACTGCTGTCAAACCACTCCATATCCTCGAACCACTCTACCATGTACTCATATCCTTCACCGTCAAGCTTCTGGATATTTCCTGTAGCAGCAAATTCATCATCTGTAAAAGAATCCTTATCGTCCACTAAATATGACCATGTATCATCTGCTATTCTGTCAAACTCCGGCTTATCATGACTGCTGACTTTGACAGCCATATAATATGTATCGTCACCTTCAAAAACAGGAATGATGTAATAATAATGATATGTCTTTCCTGTAACATTGCCCGTCTTAGAATTCTTTGTAGTTGTCTCAAGTGTTCCAAATGTATCAAGCACTGCGTATATATCTGTCTTGATACCATCTCCGATTTTTATATCGGATGCATCGACATCATATATATCATATGTGCCTGTAAATGCCGACTTGATATTCTCTTTGTTCGCAATAAGTGTCATTACACCAAATAACAGAATAACCATAGCCACTGAAAACCATCCGCCTTGATTAGACCTTACTCTTTTCATATTTCTCTCTCCTACCTGATATTATTTGTGATAAATCTATTCTCCCGAAACAGGAACATCCTTAAGCAATATAGCATAAGGTCCTGAGTACGAGCTGCTCTCATAGCGCTCAGCAGAAAAAAGCAGATTTTTCTGTGCATCAATAATGCTTCCGTTTACGGAACCTCCTGTTACAAGGCTTATTTTTCCATTATCATACAGATAAGCAAGTCTTATCTCACCTGCAAAATGTCCTGTCATGGAATTCATATTAAAATCCGAAAAGCTCACAACATGGAGCACACGTCCTGCTCTCAGCTCATCAAGTGTCTTTGAGCCATTATCCACAATCATCTTATTATACTCACCTGTAGGCTCTACTCTAAGATAACGCGACATCCTAAGTCCGCCATGAATGTTATTTAAGACACCTTCTCTTATAAGCTCGCAATCCTTCATCTTAATTCCATCATCATTGTAAGGAGCCGACGAGTGAAGTGTAATATTAAGCTTTTCGCCATCAACCTCTTCACCCTGAACCTTCATTCCAACCTCATAGGTTGAATACTTAGGGTAGATATCTGCCGCATCCGACCTTCTCTCATAGAAGGAAAGCACTTCCCTAACGCTGTCCTCCGACAATAAAACATCATATCTTCCGGCTTTTGGAGCGGTGCAGGCTCTTGCTCTGTCCACAACCGTGTCGAGCTTATCAGAAACAAGCTTTTTAAGGCTTTCTGTATCAAGCCCATCATATGAAAAATCCTGATACAGTTCTACATCCTCCGGCTCTAAACACTGTACAACAAATTCTCCCTTAACGCAGCAGCTCTCATATCCGCAGTCAACACCTTCACTATTAATAATAGTTACTGTCTTCTTTTCCACAAAAAGCTCTGCGGAATTTAAAAAGCAGTCAGTGCGGTTATCTGATTCAAAAAGCGCCAAAGCCATTCGTTTAGCCGCCTCATCAAGCGTAACCTTTGAAAGGCTTCCAAAAGCCTCCATCATCTCCTCCTTAGTGCCCTCTACAAGCGTGTAGAACGGATTCATCGCAAAACCCGCTGCATAATACGCATCCTTAAGAGTCTTTTCAATCTCTTTGGCATCCATTCCCTGATGTATCATACAGGACGCAGCACCTCTATGCTCTGCCTCAGCATCATCGTGATATACCATGACATTCCACTCGTCAAGAGCTTCTGTCCTTGTCATATCAAGTGTCTGCTTTATAAAAAACATTTCCTTGCAGTTCTTCTTCGTCTCAGTTATCCTGTAATTGTCAATTTCAAGAGCCTTGAGTGAATTAATAATTATATCTCTCATTTTCTTTCTCCTATCCAAGTCTGATTTTCGCTTTAATGTAAGGACCGCCATCGGAGACTTTTACGAACTCTTTATAGCCCTTGCCGCAGAAGCCGCTTCCTCTAAGCTCAAAATCATCCGAAACCATCGAAATTGACTTTAGCAGATCAGGTACATATCCTGTAAGCACTATAGGAGAGCATACTTTTCCGGTGAGCCTTCCATCCTTAATCTCCCTTGCCATGTTTACAAGACACTGTATTCCCCAGTTTTTCGGGTCCTCCATGCCGCTTGTCGCATTTTCAAGAAGAAACCCATCTGAAATTGAAGCAATCATATCTTCAAGCTTGTCATGTCCCGCCTCAAAATATGTGTTGGTCATTCTTGTGTATGCTTTTCTTCTATAGCTCTCTCTTCTTGAATTGCCTGTAGGCTCAGTTCCAAGTCTCATCGCAGCCATAGTATCCGATATTCCCTGCTTTAACACGCCATTTTCAATGACAAGCGTATCTTTTGCGACAACACCGTCATCATCAAAAAAATAGCTTGCCACTTCATCGCCGACTGCTGCACCATCATGCATATTGATAAGAGGTGATGCTACATACTCTCCGACATAATTCTGTGCAAGTGCTCTGTTTTTAGCGAACATATCCATCTCAACGCCATGTCCGAAAGCTTCATGCACAATCATTCCTGTAACTTCAGGTGTACATATGCAGTCGTACTCTCCCGGAACAATAGGCTCGCTGTCAAGAAGTGCCACTGTCATCTCTACGGAATGTGGTATGACTGCTTCAAGCTTATCAAGCACTTCGGCACCGCCTAGATTTGATTCACTTGCAAAATATCTCTTGACTTCGCTGTCTTTTCTCGCGACAAAAGACATCGTGCAGTCAGTCCATAACACATTCTGTTCCATATCCTTATTCCTTGATAAGAACAGCTTAGAATACTTTCTGCAGCTCATACGTGTACAGCAGTCAAGCAGTCTCTTATCAGCGTCAAGTCCCTTTTTCCTTAAATCGGTAAGCTTGTCAACTATGCTCTGTGCTCCAAGTTCAAAAGGATTAATCTCATATTCAGTGCTCTTGACAAATTCCATAGGCTCATCTTCAAGCATACGAAGCTTAAGCTTTTCTATACTGTCAGGGACTGCCTTTTTTAAAGCCTCTATCTCTGCAATAATCTTCTCTGCCTGCGCCTTTATATCGGCATCAAGCCTGTTAAACGAATACTCTGCATACTCTCCGTTTTCAAAGACCTTGATAACAAAGCCTCTGTTACATAACATTCCGAAATCGCCAAGATTTATGCCGGATGCCGTCACTGAATATATCTTTGCTGCCGAATCAACCGCAAGAATTGATGCATATTCATATCTGTCTAACAATATTCCGAGCAATTCTTTGAGAGAAGGCTTAACCGCTTTTAAAAATGCACTGCCTTCAACTTTTTTCTTTTCTGCCATTTTCTCCAAATTATCCTTTCCAAAGGCAGCAGACTGTGGCCGCCGCTCTTGTTATTATATAGTGTCAAAACATGCCAAGCATATATTACACTAAAAGGCAGTCCGGCACAACGCCGCACTGCCATTAGATATGATACTTCACATTATAGAATTTGTCCAGTAGTCTTATTTCCTATTTTGGTAAGCTATGCATTAAACATAACCTTCTCACTGTTAAAAGCCTTCGTCATGATACACACAAGTATGGCTGCTACGGCATAAGTGCTTATTGTTGTGGCAAGGAAGTCAGGCATGGTGATTTCTCTTGTCAGAATGTCCTTAAATGCCATTGAACTTCCGTATACCGGAATAAGATACTTATAAAGCACACCGTCAGCCGACGAATACATAGTAATCATTCCAGCTACAATCACAAGGATATATACCGGCGAAATATACGACGAAGCCTCCTTGACATTTCTTGCAAATACAGCGACCATACATATAATTGACACATACAAAAGGACAACTCCTATCATAAGTATTACTATCTGTGCAATCTGCGCTCCTGTGAAATTGACTGACATTCCTGACAACACATCCCCATCACCAACATTTTTCATCATCATAGGGAAAGCAATGAGCATTGATATAATATATACCGCTGCTGACATCACAGCAAGTATTGACAATGAAAAGACCTTTCCTAGAACTATCTGCTCCCGCTTAATCGGTGAAAGAAGCATCGCAGCAAGAGTTCCTCTCTCCTTCTCGCCGGCTATCATATCAACTCCAAGACTCATTGCACTCGCAAAAATAAGCATTGTTATGAAATAAGGAAGCATCGTTCCAAGCATTTTTCCTGCTGCTTTGTCTTCATCCTGAATCAGATTGTCATTTATACCAAACATCTCAACCGCTGCGTAATTTCCGAATCTGCTGCCAAGAAGCATCTGCCTGTATGAGTCAAGATATGCCATATATACCTCCCTCGCCTGTGCCGAATAATCCTCCGATGGATTATAGAAAAGCTCAACCGATGGTGTCTGTATGCTGTCTAAAGCATCAATTCCCTTCGTAACCTGTGCTTCAAATCCATCCGGAAATACTATGACAAGGTCAGTCAGTGCATCGTAAAGACCTGCCTTTGCATCTTCAGCCTGTTTTGCATCACCATCTATCACAGTATATCCCGTAAGCCCGGCTGTCTGTGCAAAGCTTAAAAAGCTGTCCGGTGCATTCATTATGTACACAACAGGCTCATGCTCCTGCACATCATCCATCTGTCCTTTAACAAGCATGCCAATCAATGAAAACAGACCCACAACAAGTATCACCGGCAGGACAAACAAGGACATAATCATCTTCTTATCCTTAAAAACTCTTCTAAGCTCCTTAGAAACAATAGCTTTGATACCGTACATTTATCTGTCCTCCTTATGATTAAGTCTGTAAAGCTCAAAGAAAGCATCCTCAAGATTGTCCATGCCTGTATTGTCATATATATCCTTCAAGGTTCCCTCCGCTGTCTTTTTTCCGTCTATAATTACAACCAGCCTGTCGCATAACTTCTGCGCCTCAGACATTATATGTGTAGATACTATGACAAGCTTTCCTCTCTTTTTAAGCTCTAAAAGATAGTCTGTAACCGAACGTGCTGTAATTATATCAAGTCCGGATGTAGGCTCATCAAATATTATTATATCCGGGTCATGTACAAGGCTCACTGCAATAGCCGCCTTCTGTTTCATTCCTGTGGACAGCTCCTCTATCTTCTTATCCTCAAAGCCGTCTATGCCAAAATATGAGAACAGCTCCTCTCTTCTTTGATTAAGCTCATCTTCCGGAACATTATGAAGCCTGCCAAAAAAATCAAAAAGATATCTTGGTGAAAACTGTGGGTCAAGCTTAATCTCATTGGTTAAAAAACCTATGCCCGCCCTGACCGCCTCCGGCTCTTTGACAGTATCATGTCTGTCGACCACCACACTTCCAGATGTAGGCTTTAAAAGAGTTGCAATACATCTTAATGTTGTAGTCTTTCCGGCACCGTTAGGACCTAAAAGTCCAAGTATTTCTCCATTCCTTGCGCTAAAAGAAACATCATCCACAGCAACCTTCCTGCTGTTCTTAGTCTTAAGCTTCTTCATCTGTCCGGATGAGAGCTTATAAATCTTAGTCAGATTCCTAATCTCAATCATATCTTCTCCTCCACTCATTGCTTTTAAAAATGATATAACAAAAAGCAGCTTTTTATCTGCACATTCATGGTACAAGAAACATTATATATTCCCATGACATTTTGTCAAGTATTTTTTACATTTTGTAACATACTCATGCAGATGACAACAAAAAAGCCGCTCAGACTTTTCAATCCGAACGGCTTAATCATTCTATATAATAATATCTTTCATCCTTTCGTCGAGCTCCTGCGCCACACTCTTAAGACGTACGGCCTCTGCAGCAATATTCTCAACTGTTCCCATAGCCATCGATGTGGATGCACTCGTCTCCTCAGTCGATGCTGCATTCTCCTGTGACACACTTGACAGGCTCTGGATTACATCGACAACCTTTTCCTTGGACTTATCCATATTCTCGACACTGTCTGCAATGCTGTCTATTCTGTCTGTGAGACCTATAATACCGGCTATAACCTGATTTAATATATCAGCAGTCTTCTTCATATCGTCTGACTGCCTGCTCACAATCTTGCTTACAGCTTCTGTCTTTTCAACTGTCTCACCCGACTTTGTCTCAAGATCATGTATGATATCCTGAATATCAGCCGCTGATGATGTAGTCTGCTCGGCAAGCTGCTTGATATTCTCTGCAACAACAGCAAATCCGCGTCCGGCATCTCCGGCTCTCGCCGCCTCAATAGATGCATTAAGCGATAGAAGATTGGTCTGCCCTGCAATCTCTGTTATAAGATTCACAACCTCTGAAATACGCTCTGCTGCCTTGTTGGCATCATGAGTCTTATTATTTACAACCTCAATGTGCGATACCATCTCATTCTGGCCAGCAATAAGCTGCGTAAGTATATTCTCAGCATTCTCACCAAGCGCCCTCATGCCATTGGCATCCTTTGCAAGTGCTTCTGTATTATCATTCACTTTATCAATCATGTTGCCAATCTCAACAACATTCTCCGATGCATTCTGTGTCTCCTGTGCAAGCATCGTAGCACCATTTGCCATCTCATCTACTGCCCTGTCCGTATCCTTCATATTATTCATCGTGTTGGCAACCGACTCGCTTAAGCTGTCAGACTGCTCAAACAATGACTTGCTCTGCATCTTCAAATCAGCCACAACCTCCGTAAGCTCGCCTCTGAGTGTCATGACCGATTTCATGATATTTCCTATCTCGTCTTTAAGCTTCACATAACGTGCTTCCTTATTATCATCCTTAACACGGAAATCAAGGCGTGCAAGCTCATCCACGGCAGCTGACGCATAAGTGATCGGCGAAATAAATTTTCCTATGAAAAGTAAAACAGCTGCAATAGCCACAAGTCCTATTATTACAGATATTACTGTTACATTCAAAATAAGCTTCACTGAATCTGACATTACATCACTATCATCTGCTGATATAATAAGAATAAAACTCTTATCCATCCCTGTATAGCATGATGCATACTTCGTCGTACCATTATAATCATATTCGACTACGGATGTATCATGTGAAATACCTGACTTTAAGTCCTGCACATAAGTCTTGACGACACTGTTCTCAACACTGCTGCCTATCTTGTCCCTGCTTGGATGATACAGCATTGTTCCATTCGAATCCACAACATATACATATGACGATGCAACATCTTCCATACCGGCACCTGAAAGCATCTTTTCAAGCGTATCCATGTCAAATGCTTTATCCGAGCCAAGTTCCCTTATCACTGCATCGACCTGTTCTCCGTATGCAAGTGCAAGGTCACTCATATAATCCCATACCATCTTTTTATAGCTCATTCTCGACTGATGAATCGAATAGTAACTGATTGAACCACCCATAGTAAGGCAGACAACCAATGTCATCATCATCAATCTGAATTTGATTGACTGATAAAACTTCACTTTCATCTTAAATTCCTCCAACTTCCTGTAAATCATCCTTCATACCGGGCTAAAGCACACATATTCTCATTGAAATTTTACCACTGTGTCATTTGAATTTCAATAAATAATCTTTCCTATTTTTTTCTATGACATTTGTCACAAAATTGACCGGACAATCCTCAAATAAATTGTTATGGCAAAAAAAATAAAAATGTGCTATATTTTATATGTATATTGTCACAAGCATTTTTCTGCCCAGAACAGTATCATTAATTTATAATATAGAAAAGAGGATTATAATGACTAATACTAACGAATCTGCTGAAAATTATCTCGAAACCATACTGATTCTCAGCAAGAAGCTTCCTGTTGTCCGTTCAGTTGATATATCCAATGAACTCGGCTTTAAAAAATCGAGTGTCAGCATTGCCATGAAAAATCTCCGGCTTAAGAACCATATCACAGTCACAGATGCCGGATTTATCTATCTTACAGATGAAGGCCGCGCCATCGCAGAGATGATATATGAGCGCCATGAGCTTTTGTCATCATGCCTTATCAAGCTTGGAGTTGACCCAAAGACTGCAGCCGAGGATGCGTGCAAGATTGAGCATGTCATAAGTCCTGAGAGCTTTGAAGCAATCAAAAAACATATACATCAGGGAGTTTAAGATTATGAAGAAGAATTTTGTGCACTCCTTAAGCGTAGCAGTATTATTTACATTGTTGACAGGAACACTCGCAGGCTGTAACTCAAATGCTTCAACAAACGAACCTTCTGTCAGCACATCAGGCACAGAAAGCTCAGCAGACACTTCAGCCACTACCGCCACGGAAGCCTCAACGCAGGAGCCTGCATCCTCTGCTCCGGCTGACACATCATCCGGTTCTAATGAAGACCGTACTGATATCAATATTGCAGTCATGACCGGACCTACAGCTATAGGACTTGTGAAAGTTATGAAAGACAATGAAGATAATGCTGCCGATAACAATTACAATTTTCAGGTATTCGGTGAAGCAACGGAAATCTCCACAGGCCTTATAAAAGGCGAGCTTGATGTTGCCTGCGTTCCATGTAACCTTGCAAGCGTTCTCTACAATAAAACAGAAGGCGGCATTGTCGTAGCAGGAATAAATACACTCGGTGTTCTGTACATAGTCGAGACTGGCGATACAATCCATTCCGTTTCCGACCTTGCAGGAAAGACTATATATACTACAGGTCAGGGAACAACTCCCGAATATACTCTGCGCTATATACTTTCCGGAAACGGAATTAATCCGGACAGCGATGTAACAATAGAATTCAAGAGCGAGGCAGCCGAAGTTGTGAGTGCGCTTTCTGAGAATCCTGATGCCATTGCGATGCTTCCGCAGCCTTATGTAACTGTTGCAATGAATAACAACGATGCCCTTCACATAGCACTCGACATAACCGAAGAATGGGAGAAGCTTGACAGCGACAGCACAGTTATAACAGGCGTTGTCGTAGCCAGAAAAGAATGGGCTGACGCACATTCTGATGCCTTCAATGAATTTCTAAGTGAATACCCTGAGTCGGCAGCTTTTACAAATGACAATATCGAAGAAGCAGCCGAGCTTATCGAACACTTCGGAATATTCAAGGCAGCCATCGCAAAAAAAGCAATTCCTTATTGCAATGTCACATTTATAAGCGGCGATGAGATGAAATCGAAGATTTCAAGCTACCTCAACGTATTGTATGAGCAGAATCCTGCCTCTGTCGGCGGAGCGCTTCCGGGTGACGATTTTTACTATATGACTGAGAAATAAACAGGAGACGGCATGAACAAGGTAGCACCTCATCTGTTCCATCATTCCATATCTAAAAAAAAGCAGTTTTTCATGAAGCTCCTTTCCATAATACTGTGGTTTACAATATGGAGCGCTGCTGCAAAAATAATCGACCGGGAACTTTTTCTTCCCGGTCCTATTTTGGTCTTTACATCACTTTTAAAGCTTGCTTCTACCGAAAGCTACTGGCTGTCTATCTTTAACTCAATGGTCAATATTCTGACAGGTTATGCCATAGCTATCCTGCTCGGAATCATATTGGCAGCTAT
>ULWV01040891.1_pt1 | contig 12415 bp, 9 predicted proteins | sample 1960651 | NCBI WGS metagenome assembly ULWV01 (sample SAMEA4835820, study PRJEB28245) | human gut metagenome | biome: gut microbiome; material: fecal sample | place: Denmark | collected 2008
GAACCGGCTGCCCGCGTCCTCTTTCCGGAGCAGTGCCCCCGCGTCCTCCAGCTGTTCCACGATGCAGGCGTCTGCCCGGCGGGCATAATATTCAAGGCAGTGCCGCTGCACCCGCCCCCGCAGCACCGCATCCGGGCTGCAGACCGCAATGTGAAAGATCATTTTTTCAATTCCTTCCTCCTGCCCGGCCTTCCGGGCGCTTGCATTTTGCGCCGCACGGGAGTATAGTTACTATAAAATCAGAAAAGGAGACGCCGCCATGAATCAGCCCCTTGTCAGCATCATCCTGCCCGTGTACAACGCCCAGAACCATCTGGCCCGCTGCGTGGGCAGCATCTGCGCACAGACCTATTCCAACATCGAGATCATCATCCTGAACGACGGTTCCAAGGACCAGAGCCTGCCCGTCTGCGAAGAGTTCCGCGCCAAAGACCCCCGCATCGTGCTGGTGGACAAGGAAAACTCCGGCGTAGCGGACACCCGCAACCTGGGCCTGAAGCTGGCCGGCGGCAAGTATGTGCAGTTCGTGGACAGCGACGACTATCTTGACTCGGACTTCACGGCTGCTCTCGTGGCCGCGGCCGAGGAGCACACCGCCGACCTCGTCATCGCACCCTACAAAATGGTCATCCCGGCGGGCGCTTCCAAGCCCGAACAGGTGCTCGATAAGATCCAGGACGAGCTGGGCGTCATGAGCGTCGCCCGGCCCCCAGAGATGCGGGAGTACGGCTTTCTGCCCGCAGGCGTTTATGACAAGGACACCTTCGCCCTCCGCCTGATGGACAAGCCCGCCTCCTATTTTTACAGCGTGCTCTGGAACAAGCTCTACCGCCGCGACCTCCTGACCCGAAACGACATCCAGTTCGTCAGCGAGATGCACTGGGCCGAAGACCTCGTCTTCAACCTGCGGTATATCCAGTACGCCGAGACCTTCGTTTCCATCGGCAAGGCCGGTTATTACTACGTCCAGAATCCGCAGAGCATCTGCCACACGCAGGTCCACGTATCCACCGTGGTGCAGAACAAGCTGCAGGTGTTCCGCTATTACAAAGATCTCTACACCCGCCTGGGCATGTATGAGGAGGTGCGCCCCCAGCTGTATAAATTCCTGGTGGACATCGCCGAGAGCACCTACCCCTCCGGCCCGTTCAAAAAGGCCATTGATGAGGCAAAAGCCTACTGGAAAGAGCACAAACTGGAACAGGAATAACAAAGAACCCTCTCCGTCATTGCTGTGCAATGCCACCTCTCCCAAAGGGCGAGGTTTTGATGTCGAGTTGAACCTGCATCAAAGCTCCCCCATCGGGGGAGCTGGCGAGCGCCAGCGAGACTGAGAGGGTCTTTTTATCCTTATTTACGCTCCGATGGCGGCGCACTTCTTGGCCAGCCAGTCGCGCTCCTCCTCGGTCAGACGGGGAGCGAGCTTGGTGAAGACCTCGCGGTGGTAGGCGTTCAGCCACTCGATCTCGTCCTTGGTCAGGATGCCAGGCACCACGGGCGAGGTGGCGATGGGCACAAAGGTCAGCGGGCGGAAGGCCAGGAAGGTGCCGTACTGGTTGTCGGCCTTGTGGTAGCACTCCAGCTCGTTCTCGATGCGAATGCCGACGACGCCGCTCTCGTAGACGCCCGGCTCGTCGGTGACGATCATGCCCGGCTGGAACACAGTGGTGTTGCGGCCGTTCAGAGCGTGGGGGCCTTCGTGGACATTGCCCACGAAGCTGACGCTATGGCCGGTGCCGCAGCGGTAATTGATGAGGTGCTGCCACAGCGGCTCACGGGCGATGGTATCCAGCATGTGGCCGTCGCAGTAGTTCAGCCAGATGGCCTTGGCAATGTCGATGTGGCACTGCAGCGTCCAGGTGTAGAACCGCTTTTCATCCTCGGTCAGCTCGCCCAGCGGGTAGGTGCGGGTGATGTCGGTGGTGCCGTCCATGTAGGTCGCACCGCTGTCCACCAGCAAAAAGCCCTTCTTTTCGAGCTTGGCGTGGTCTTCCTCGGTGGCATGGTAGTGCATCATGGCCGCGTTGCCGCCGTAGGCTGCAATGGTGCCGAAGCTCTCCACGATGAACTTGTCCTGTGCCGAGCGGTACTTGTGGAGGATCTCGTCCACGGTCAGCTCCGTCAGCTCTTCGCCTGCGGCCAGACGCTCTTCCAGCTCCTTCTGGAACCGCACCATGGCCACGGCATCGCGCAGATGGGCCTCACGGTTGTGGTTCAGCTCGGTCTCGTTCTTGACGCCCTTCATCGGCAGCAGGGGGTCGGCCTCGTCCTTGACGGTCAGGACCGGGTTGTTGCGCAGGGTCTCGTAGACCGCATAGTTGACGGAAGCCGGGTCGGCCAGAACGGTCTGAGCCTCGGTCTCTGCGGCCAGGAAGGTGAGGATGTCGTCATATTCGGCGATCTCGACGCCGTTCTCCTTCAGCTCGGCAGCGGCCTCCGCGCCCAGACGACGGGTGTTGATGAAGAGGACGGCACGGTCCCCGGTCACATAGCAGTAGGCCATGGCGTAGGGAGTGCACTGGATGTCCATCGCGCGGAGGTTCAGCAGCCAGGCCAGGTTGTCCAGCTTGCCCACCAGCTGGGCCGTGCAGCCCAGCTCCTTGAGCTTGGCCCGCAGCTGCTCCAGCTTCTCGGCGGGGGCAAAGCCCGCATACTCCTTGCTCAGGAGCCAGGCCGGGGTCTCCGGCAGGGCAGGACGGCCCTCGGTCCACAGCTCATCTTCCAGATTCAGGGTCTTGATGGTGCCGTGCTTGGCGTCCAGCGCTTTCTGTACGCTGCGCACCAGCTGGCAGGAAGCGGTCAGGCCGCACAGGCCCAGCACACCGCCTTCCGGCAGGGCATCGGCGCAATACTGCTCCACGGTGGGCACACCCGGCTCGCCCATCCGTTCCAGCTCGATCTCGGTGCCCGCGATCTCCTTTTCGGCCTGCACAAAATAGCGGCCGTCGGCCCACAGGGCGCTCTTGTCTCTGGTCACGACGAAGTTCGAGTTCTCGCCGTGGAAGCCGGAGAAATAGGTCAGGGAGGTGTAGTGGTCGGGCAGATACTCGCTGGAGTGCGGGTCGCCCACCGGGATGAGGTAGAGGTCCACGCCATTGGCGTCCATGGCGGCGCGCAGCGCAGCCAGACGCTCAGGGACTGTATTCATGCTCATGATAAAAGCCTTCTTTCTTACACTTGCACTTGCCGGAAAAACGTCCGGCGGCGGTTCTCGCTGGCTCCTATTGTATCATTCCGGCGCACGGATTGCAATTGCCCCGGCCGTTTTACTCCAACGGGGTGAAACGGCGCTTATTCGTCCTCCGTCTTTGATTTCAGATCCAGCTCCGGCATCAGCTCCTCGCTGATGATGGTGAGCATCTGTTCCATTTTGTCCACGTCCTCGGCGGGGAAGCGCTCCCGCACACGCTCGACCACGGTGTGCAGGTAGGAATAGCTGATGTTGTAATACTCGAAATACTTCTGGGTGGGGCGCAGGTGGTACTCGCGCCGGTCCTTGGCGGACTGGATCTTTTCCACGTAGCCCTTGCGCATCAGGCTGCCGATCTTATACGCCGCGTTGGGGGTAGAGATCTTCATCATCCGCGAGAACTCCGCAATGGTGGGCTCGCCCATGGCCATGATGCCCTCCATGCAGAAGGACTCCACCGTGGTCAGGGTCGCCTCGCGGGTGGCAAAGCGCTGAAACACGTTCTGATAGAAGTGCAGCTTGAATTTTGTGTAAACGTCGTTGAATGCTTTTTCCAGCATGGTACGGCTCCTTCCGATCGCTCAATTTCCTTTAGTATACCATGTTTTTTCCCAGAAGCAACGGAATTTTTCCGTTTTGAAACAAAGGCCCCCCAGCCCATGCAGGCCGGGAGGTCCTTTGCGTTAAGGGGGACGCTCACTGCGTCGGGGATGTTCAGGTGGTGCCGAGGAGCTTTTTGAGCCGGAGCCATGCGCCGAAGACGTCCATCTTGGTGACATAATGGTCCGGGTCAAAGAAGGACGCATCCTTCTTGTCGGCCGCGTCCATCAGGCCGTTCTGGACCGCCCAGCGGGTGGCCTTTTGCAGCTCGATCTCTTCGGCGGGGATATCGCCGTAAAGGGTGGGCAGAGCCACCTCCGGTTTGCCTGCGGTCTCCCACAGGAGCAGCGCCAGCGCACGGCGGTTGGTCGGCACCGGCACACCCTGGGGCAGCGCATTGGCGAGGTAGAGGTCTACGCCCAGGCTCACGCCCTGCCACACCACGATGCCTGCGGCTGCGCCGCCCACCGCGATGGTCGCCGCCGTTGCCAGCGGAGAGGGCGCTGCGTCCTCGATGATCTCCGCCGAGCGGTACTGCGCCCGGATGGTCACATCCTCGGCAGGCATCTGGAAGGTCATGGCCTCGGCCCGGTAATCGACGTTGATATCGCCGCTGAGCTTGCTCGACGAAATGCTCCACAGGTCAAACGTCATGCCGTCCGGAATGTCGTTCTGGTCCAGCACCACGGTCAGGGTGTCGTTCTCCTTGGCGGAAACGGACGTCTTGCCGTCGATCGTGCCGCCGATGACGGTCACGGTGTAGGTGGTGGGTTCCGGTTCCGGTTTCGGTTGAGGCTCCGGTTTGGGTTCCGGCGTCGGTTCAGGCTCCGGTGTCGGTTCCGGTTTCGGTTCGGGTTTCGGTTCGGGTTCGGGTTCCGGCTTGGTGATGAGCTCGCCGTTCAGCACCACGTCATCGTCCGGCATGGTAAAGGTCACGGTCTTCTTGTCGACGCCGTAGCTGCTTTCGGCGATGGGCTGGCCGTTCAGGCTGAAAATCTCGGTGTCGGCAGTGATGGTCACTTCCTTCGTCGTGGCATTGCTGGTCACGACGTAGGGGGCCCAATCCGCAGACACACCGTTGACTTTCTCGATCTTGGCATTGGAGGAGGCCGCATCCCAGGTGATGGAGTGGAGACCTGTTACCTCGTCCAAACCTGTGTTGCCGTTGAATATGCCGCCGTTCACGGTGCCGCCGTTGTTGCTCACACTGCCCGCGAAGGTGCCGCCAGAGATCGTTCCGTTGGTGTTGTTTTCCACTGTCCCTTCAAAGGTGCCGTTTTCGATCATGCCGTTGTTCTCGACCGAGTTCTTGAACGTGCCATTCTCAATGCGGCCCGGTCCCATATTGTCGACCTCGCCGTGGAAGGTTCCGCCCAGAATGCCGCTGTTGTTGAACACTTTGCCGTTGAACTCGCCGCCCGTGATGGCCGTCGGCTTGCCCACAAAGACGTTGCACTCCACCGCCGAACCATCTCCGATGGTGCTGAAATCGAACAGCCCGCCGGTCTGGTTGCTGCCCGTCAGAAGCAGCATGTCGCCATTGGTCGGGTCATTGGGGATGTACTCCCAGCCGTCGCCCTTGCAGGGGGTTTTGCCGCCGTTGGAATCCTTCGGCCAGCCGTTCTCCATGACGAGGTCGGTGCTGGTGATTGTTCCGTTCAGCACCACGTCATCGTCCGGCATGGTAAAGGTCACGGTCGTCTTGTCGCTGCCGTAGCTGCTGTTGCAGTTGCCCGTGCCGATGGGCTGGCTGTTCAGGCTGAAGATCTCGGTGTCGGCAGTGATGGTCACTTCCTTCGTCGTGGCATTGCTGGTCACGACGTAGGGGGCCCAATCCGCAGACACACCGTTGACTTTCTCGATCTTGGCATTGGAGGCCACGGTGATGGAGTGGCCACCGGTTACCCCGGTCAGGTTTGCATTGCCGTTGAACACGCCGCCAGTGATGATGCCGTTGTTTTCCACCTTGTACGTGAAGGTGCCGTTATTGATGGTGCCGCCGTTTGTCACACTGCACATGTCCTTGAAGGTGCCGTTCTCTATGGTGCTGTTGTTTATCACCCTGCACATGTTCTTGAAGGTGCCGTTCTCTATGGTGGCGTTAGCGCCTTCGTTTGTCACACTGCACACATTCTTGAAGGTGCCGTTCTTTATGGTGCCGTTGTTTGTCACACTGCACGTGTCCTGGAAGATGCCACCAGAGATTATTCCTCCGGCGTTGTTTGTCACTTTTTTCTCAAAGGTGCCGTCGGTAATTGTCGCAGACGATTGAATCGCACACTGCACAGGCTCTGTGGAACTGAGATCAAACGTTCCACTCGTCAGAGTCAGTGTCTTGGTGATGTGATCGTAACTCCAGTCGGTGCCCTTGCAGGGGGTTTTGCCGCCGTTGGAATCCTCCGGCCAGCCGTTCTTCATGACGAGGTCGGTGCTGGTGATCGCTCCGTTCAGCACCACGTTCTCGTTCGGCATGGTGAATTTCACGGTCTTCTTATCGACGCCGTAGCTGCTGTTGCAGTTGCCCGCGCCGATGGGCTTGCCGTTCAGGCTGAAGATTTCGGTGCTGGCAATGATGGTCACGGTGGTGCCTGCGTAGGCGTAGAGGTCCCATGCCGTGCCGGGCGTCACGGTTTTCGTCGTTTCATCCGCGTTCAGCGGGTCTTCGCCGTTCACCTTGAGCAGACTGCCATCCGTTACGGTGACGTGGTGGGCATTGGTCAGCCCCGTCTTGCCGTTGAACACGCCGCCGGTCACGCTGCCTCCGGTCATGCCGGGCACCTCAATCAGGCCCGTCGCGAAGGTGCCGCCGGTGATGGTGCCGCCGACCTCATTGAGCACTATGTTCCGGAACACGCCGTTCTCGATGGTGCCGCCTTTGTTCTGGACTCCGCAGGTCACGGCTTCGAGGGTGCCGGTCTTTTCCGTTGGGGCCGTATACTGGAAGTCGTAGGTCCACTTCTCCAGAATCAGGGTTCCTCTGTTGAAGACATTCCATCCGTCACCCTTGCAGGTTTCGTTTCCATCGTAGGTCTCGTGGTTCACATGCTCCAGATTCACCGTGCCGTCTGCATTCATCAGCAGGCTGGTACGGAAAGGCTGATAGTTTGCCGTCAGGGTCAGCTTGCCGCCGGAGACATCGGGCATCATGAAAGAGAACGTCTGTTCGCTGGTCAGGTCCACTTCTCTGCCGTCATCGTGCCGAAGTTCGATGCCTTCCGGCGCGATGGTCCAGCCCACAAAGTCTTGGGTCTTATCCTTCGTGGTCACTTCCACCTTGCCGCCGATGAGCACACGACCGCTGCCTTTGGCCGTCTCGCCGCTTTCGATTTCGCCGTCCACAACTTCCAGTTCAGCCGTGCGGTTCAGCACCACGGGCTCGCCCGGCATGGTGAAGGTCACGGTCTTCTTGTCGTTGCTGTCTTGGCTGCTGTTGCAGTTGCCCGTGCCGATGGACTTGCCGTTCAGGCTGAAGATTTCGGTATCGGCGGTGATGGTCATGGTGGTGTCTTTGTAAGAGTAGAGGTCCCATGCCGTGCCGGGCGTTCCATCCGCGTTCAGCGGGCCTTCGCCGTTCACTTGGCTTACACTGCCATCCGTTACGGTGACGTGGTAGGCACCGGTCAGGTTTGCGTTCCCGTTGAATATGCCGCCGAGTATTTTGCTGCCGTTGTTCTTAGACAGGCCCGCCGCAAAGGTTCCACCAGAGATCGTTCCGTACTCGTTGTTCACTGTTCCCTTAAAGGTTCCGCCAGAGATCGTTCTGCCGAGGTAGTTTGTCACTTTTCCATTGAAGGTTCCACTGGTGATGGTGCCTTTGTTTGTCACACTGCACGTATTCTGGAAGGTACCACCGCTGATGAGGCTGTTGTTTGTCACTCCTCCCTCAAAGGTGCCGTCCTTTATGGTGGCTTTGATGGTTTCGTTGGTGGCGTTGTTTGTCACTTTTCCCTTAAAGATGCCGCCAGAGATCGTTCCGTCGTTGTTTTTCACCTCTCCCGCAAAGGTGCCGTACTCTATGGTGCCGCTGATGAGTTTGTTGTTGGAGGTGGCTCTATAGTTTGTCACTGGTTCATAGAAGGTTCCGTTCCTTATGGTGCCGAGGTTTGCCACTTCTCCATAGAAGGTTCCGTTCTCTATTTTGCCGCCGTTGTTTGTCACTTTTTTTCAAAGATGCCGCCGGTAATTGTCGCACTCTTCGAATGCATCAATTCAATCGCAATCGCACACTTCACAGGCTCTGCCCTCGCTCCCTTATTGGGGTTTTGGGGATGGGTGGAGCTGAAATCAAACGTTCCATACTTCAGAGTCAGTGTCTTGGTGCTACTATCGTAACCCCAGTTGTAGCCGATATAGCTTTCCCCTTGTTGTGGTGTCAAACCGGTAAGGTCCGGCAGACCGTTCTTCATGACGAGTTCTGGGAGGGTAGGTGCTGCAAAGGCCCCCAGGGGGAACACGGAGAGCACCATGCTCAGTGCCAGGATCAAGCTGAGAATGCGTTTTTTCATTGGGGTCGTCCTCCTCTTCTGCCAAAGGCTGCACGGTCGTTCGTTTCTGGGTCCATCATACCATAAAAACAACCGGAAGGAAAGCAAAGCCGCGTGAAACGCCCTGAAAACTGCGTGAATGACGATTTTTGCCCCCTTGACAGGGCCAAAAACGCCGGTTGGGTCAGTCTGCTTTGGCCGTTCGCAGCCGGATGACGTTCAGCACCACCAGCTCCAGCACGATGGCCACGGCCAGCAGCACCAGCGAGGTGAGCAGGCTGGCGCTGGCGCCCAGGAACATCTGGCTCAGGCCGGTGACGACATAGCACACCGCCGAGATGGCCGCCGCCGTGATGGCATAGGGCAGCTGGGTGGACACATGGTTCACATGGCTGCAATGCGCACCGGCGGACGCCATGATGGAGGTGTCCGAGATGGGGGAGCAGTGGTCGCCGCACACCGCGCCGGACAGGCAGGCCGCAATGGAGATGACCAGCATCTCCCCCTGCGGGAACGCATGGCAGACGATGGGGATGAGGATGGAGAAGGTGCCCCAGGACGTGCCGGTGGCAAAGGCCAGGAACACCGCCACCAGAAAGATGATGGTCGGCAGCAGATATTGCAGCGCAGCCGCCGAGCCGTTGAGCAGGTTGGCCACGTAATACTTGGCACCCAGCAGGTTGGTCATGCCGGAAAGGGTCCACGCCAGCGTCAGGATGAGCATGGGGCTGACCATGGCTTTGAAGCCCTCCGGGATGCAGGCCGCGAAGTCCTGAAAGGTCATCACGCCGCGCACTCGGTAGAACACGAAGGTGAACAGCAGCGCGATGCTGCTGCCCAGCACCAGGCCCGCCGAGGCGTTGCAGTCGGAGAAGGCGGTGATGAAGTCCACGCCTTCAAAGAAGCCGCCGGTGTAGATGAGGCCGAAGATGCAGGCCGCAATGAGCACCAGCACCGGCAGGATCAGGTCGATGACATGGCCGCAGGCTGCGGTGCCGTCGTCCACATCGTCGCCGTAGGGGCGGTCTTCGGTGGTGAAGAGGTCGCCCTTCAGCGCGTTGTCCTCGTTGAGCTTCATGGGGCCGTAGTCGGTGCCCGTGAAGATGAGGAAGAGGATCATGATGATGGTCAGCAGGGCGTAGTAGTTATACGGAATGGTGCGCAGGAACATGGTAAAGCCGTTGATGCCCGAACCTTCCGGCACCGAGGAGGTGACGGCCGCCGCCCAGCTGGACACCGGCGCGATGATGCAGACCGGGGCCGCCGTGGCGTCGATGAGGTAGGCCAGCTTTGCGCGGGAGACCTTCTGCCGGTCGGTCACAGGCCGCATGACGGAGCCTACGGTCAGGCAGTTGAAGTAGTCGTCCACAAAGATGAGCACACCCAGAACAAGGGTCATGAACTGCGCCCCCGCGCGGGTGTGGATGTGGGTGGACGCCCAGCGGCCAAAGGCCGCGCTGCCGCCCGCCTTGTTCATCAGGGCCACCAGGATGCCCAGCATGACCAGAAAGACCAGAATGCCCACGTTGCTGGAGTCGGACAGCTTGGCGACCATGCCGCCGTCTTCGTTGAAGAACAGGGTGTTCAGGGCCAGTTCCAGGTTGCCGTTGGCAAAGAGCAGCGCACCCGTTGCGATGCCCACCAGCAGCGAGGTGTAGACCTCCTTGGTGTTCAGTGCCAGCACGATGGCCACCACCGGCGGCAGCAGGGAGAGCGCCGTGCTGTACACGGCGCAGGTGTAGGTAGACGGGTCGGCAATGGTGCCGGGTGTTGCCGCCGTGCACCACAGCAGCAGAGCGAACACCAGCACGGCGCCCGCCCACGAAAGATTGACTTTTTTCATAAGATCTGATTCCTCTTTTGATTTTTTGCCTCAGCGCGGGGCAGACTATCCCCAACCAGACAGGGAAGGGGGTGTTTGCCGCGCCGGATTATAAAGCGCTGTACTTTGAACTGTTCCGCGCCAGCGAACAGGCCGCCCGCCTCCTCCACGAGGCCCAGCAGCGGGCCGAAGAACAGGTGATGGCGGAGGATGAACCGCCGCTGCGATTGGAAGAACCGCGCCGTCCCCACTCAAGGGAGGGCAAGGCCTCTCCTACAAGGAGAGCTGTCACCGAAGGTGACTGAGAGGGTTCACCCTTTCTTGCTCTCCGCCTTCGCCGCGAACTTCGCGTCATTGACGACGAAGCGCTCATGCACGCCGCCGCCCACGGGGCCTTTTTCGTCGTGCAGCGAGACCTTGAACACCAGCTTCCGGCCTTCCACGGCGGTCAGCTCGCTCTCACAGGTCACGGTCATGCCCACGGGGGTGGGGGCGGTGTGTTCCAGCTCCAGCTTCGTGCCCACCGAGCCGCAGCCCTCGTCCAACTCGGACGCGACGCTCATCCAGCAGGTCTTTTCGGCCAGTGCCACCAGTGCGGGCGTTGCGAACACGTCCAGTGTGCCGCTGCCCATGGTCTTTGCGGTGTTTTCGTTCGTCACGAGCTGGCTCTGCTCGCCGTGAATGCCAATAGTCAACATAAAAAACTTCCTTTCCAGAATCGCCTTGCGGCAGTAAATTTCCGATCTCCTGATAGGATACCACATTTTCCGCGTCGATGCACCTGTTTTTGGTGGATTTCTGCATTTTCCTCTTTTCTGTCAGCCCAAAACGCGTTATGATAGGGCAAAATGGAGGAGGGTACGCCTATGAACGACTTCTGGAAATCCTACGATATCACCGCGCTGGAGTACGGAGTGAATTATCAGTGTTACCCACTGTATGGAAGAATCCATCTCACCGAACTGGCGCTTTCACTGATCTTCATCCTGAGTGCTGCGCTCTGGTACAGGCACAGCGGGCCAAAACAGCGGCGGCGCATCCTGGTGGGGGTCACAGTGCTTCTGCTTCTTGACGAAGCGGCCCTTCTGCTCGGCATGGCCCTGACTGGCCAGTGGAATTGGAGCTATCTCCCGCTCCACCTATGCAGCATCAACGTTTTCGTCTGCCTGTACAACACCCTGTTCGACCAGAACTGGTGCAAAGAGGAACTTTACGCCCTCTGCATCCCCGGCGCGGCGCTGGCCCTGCTCTGCCCAAGCTGGTTGGATGTGCCTTCATGGTGGACGCTCATCAACTTGCACTCGGTCTCCATCCACGCCCTGCTGGTGCTTTACCCGGTCCTTCTCGTTGTGGGCGGCTACCGCCCCAGCCCCCGCCGGGTGCCGCAGGTACTGGCTTTCCTGTTCGGCACCGCCTTGCCCATCTATTTTCTCAACAAGTCTCTGTACACGAACTTCTATTTCCTGAACAACCCAACCGCCAACGTCATCACCTGTGCCTTCACGAGATTTCTGGGTGAACCGTATTATATACTCGGCTTCCTGCCCGCCATCGCTGCGGCACTGGCGGTGATGTATCTGCCATGGGCAGCAAAAAACTTTACCGAAAATCGACGAAAACATTGACACTTTTTCCGCTTACTTTTCCACGCTCAAAACGCACCCTTTTTGCAGATTGAAATTGCAGTTTTCTTGCGTATTGGGGTATTTTTTTACAATTTTGAGGTTCTGCTCAAAATCTTTGCAAAAAGCCTTGACAGGGCCTCTTTTGCGTGATACCATGAACACATGAACAAACGTTCACATGAACACACCGCGAAAGGAGAGACTGCCATGAACGACCCCAAAGACGCTCTGCCCGCCGCGCAGCCGGGGCCTCTTGTGATGCCGGATGACGAAGTGCTGTATGAGCTGGCCGACCTGTTCCGGGTGTTCGGCGACTCCTCCCGCATCAAGATCCTGTATGCGCTCCACGACAGCGAGCTGTGTGTGCAGGACCTCGCGAATGCGGTGCAGCTGAGCCAGTCTGCGGTGAGCCACCAGCTCCGGGTGCTGAAGGACTCGAAGCTCGTGCGGTTCCGCCGGGACGGAAAGACCGTTTACTACGCACTGGACGATGACCATGTGCGCAGCATCCTCTCCATGGGGATGGACCATATCGAAGAATAACCGAAAGGCAGGTACTTATTATGAAGAAGAGCTACAAGATCGAGGTCGATTGCGCAAACTGCGCCCAGAAGATGGAAGACGCCGCCAACACCGTGGCCGGTGTGGCAAATGCGACCGTCAGCTTCATGACCCAGAAGATGAAGGTGGAGTT
>ULWV01023355.1_pt1 | contig 12409 bp, 9 predicted proteins | sample 1960651 | NCBI WGS metagenome assembly ULWV01 (sample SAMEA4835820, study PRJEB28245) | human gut metagenome | biome: gut microbiome; material: fecal sample | place: Denmark | collected 2008
CATCATAGCCATACCAGCGAAATGTCATTTTCATAAATTAAATCCTCCTATACACCTGAATAAGCATTAAAGCCACCATCAATTGGTAATACTACACCATTTACAAAGCTTGATGCTTTTGCATTAGCTAAGAATAATGTAGGCGCAACCATTTCCTCTGGTGCACCAAAGCGCTCCATTGGTGTATTTCTTAAAATTTTTCCTGCACGAGCAGTAGGATTTCCATCCTTATCGAATAATAAATCCTTATTTTGAGCAGTTACAAGGAATCCTGGAGCAATAGCATTACAACGAATTCCAACCTTAGAGAAGTGAACTGCAAGCCACTGAGTAAAGTTTGATACCGCAGCCTTAGCACCACTATATGCAGGGATCTTAGTTAAAGGTGTAAAGGCGTTCATTGATGAAATATTAATGATTGAGCAGCCCTCACGACCTAGCATATCACGAGCAAAAACCTGAGAAGGCAATAAAGTACCCATATAATTTAGGCTAAATACAAAATTAATTCCTGCCTCATCAAGATCAAAGAAGGTTTTGATATTTCCAAGATCCTTTTCCTCAAAGAATTCATCATCGGTATTAGCACGAGCATTGTTACCACCAGCACCATTGATTAGAACATCGCATGGACCTAAATCATGTAAAATAGCTTGATGAACATTTTCAAGCTCATCCTTCTTTAAAACATTGCATTGATAAGCCTTTGCAATATAACCTTTATTAGTTAAATCAGTAGCCTTTGCTTGGGCAGCCTCCATACTTAAATTTAGAAGGGCAACCTTAGCTCCAGCCTCACAAAAGCCTTCAGCTATAGCAGAGCAAATTACACCGCCACCACCTGTAATAACAATTACCTTATCTTTTAAATCTTCATTTTTTGCAAGAATCATATTTTACCTCCTAGACATAAGCTAAGCCCTTGATGGGCTTAGTTGTCTTATTATTTAAATTAATTATTTTTTACAAATGCAAATGATAAAGTAGTTGAATCGAAAAATGCGTTTGTATTTAATGTTTGAAAATCTGCAGAAACAGTAAATTCAACACTAGTTCTATTTGCATTTGGAATATATTTAATATCTTCAGCCTTAGCAGAAAGAGTAAGAACACCATTTTTCATTGTGTAAGTTCCTTTTACTGCAACTGCATTACCAAATGCAGGACATGTAATTGTATATGTATTATCATCATATAAATTAATATCCATTACAGTACCATTTGAATGAGTACCATTATACTTAAATTTTAATGTTGGAGCTGCAGGAGTATCAGGTGCTGCACTATCCTTAAATGTTACATCAATTTTATTTTCACCAACAGCAACATTAAAGCAATACCATCCCACCAGCTTTTTCTGGGTCAATTAAAGTTTCAGTTGAACCATTAACTGTTATCTTATCAATCACTTTTCCCTCAGCTGGAGTTGCCTTAACACAAATAACCTTACCTAATTCTAATGATCCACCATTTGCAACATCTGTCATATGTTGGAAATCACCGCTTGCACAAGTTTTAACAACATAAGTTCCACCAGTTGCGTCCTTATAAGATGCAGTTGATGCAACTCTTTTTAAAGATGAAGCTTTAGTAATAGCCTCACCATATGATGCTGTAAATCCTCTTTCACCTGTAATAGTTACTGTAGGAGGAACTGACATAATTGCAAAATCAAGTGCTGCTTTATTATATACTTCCTTCCATGATGTAACTTGTCCTTTATTATTAGTTTCAAGATTTAATGTAGCTGCATATCCATCTGCTTTATTATAAAAATCTGAATAACCACCATCTGTCTTATATCCAACATAATAAGGCTTAGCTTCTACCTTTAATCCACCATTAGATCCTTTACTATATACAATTGAATCATCCTCAAATACATCATCAGCTGATACTGATGTACTAAATGATAAATAATCAAATTCATATTGCTTATCAGTCTTATTGTAAAGTAGTGCACCTAAATCAATCTTACCTGCTTGTTCTAAAGTTACATTGCCAAGAATTTCATTAACCTTAGCACTTGCCTCATTTGCAGCAACTTCTACTGAAGCAGTTGATGATGTTTCATAGTAATACTTATCACCTGATTTATAAAGGAGTTCTTCAGTCTTAGTAACTGTATCACCCTTTAATAAATCCTTAGCTTCCTTTGATGTTTTAATATAAAGGTCAGAGCCTAGATCCATTTCAACAGTTGTTGTTGATCTAATTTGATGTTTAAATGAGTCCATATTACCAGTTCCACCATTAGAATTAACATCTACATTATAATTTGCATTATAAGTTAATTTTACAGTTCCTGATAAATTTTTATCAAAACCAGCAATTAATTGAGATGGGTCAAATACTTGTTCCTTATTAGATGTGTCAGCTGGAGTTGTTTTAGATGGATCCTCCTTCTTACCACAAGATACAAGTGCAACACCTACAAGTCCTAACATTCCTAATGTACTTAATACCTTTAAACTATTTCTTTTCATTTTAAAAATCTCCTTTTCCTATTTAATAAAATCTAATTTTTTTAAGTAAGCAAATACCTCATGTATTTCCTTACTCCAGAATGTCCAAGAATGATCAGCATCCTCGACAACTCTATATGCTACACCTGTTTCGTTTTCCTTTAAGAAAGCATTTAAATCCATAGATGGAGCATAGATAAAATCCTTTGTACCAATTGATAAATATATATTTAGGTTTTCTTCTTTTTTAGCTAAGAATAAATCTCTTAAACTACCAATTTTTGCCTCATCTAAGAAATCAGGCTTAGTTGCAGGAGAAAGCGCAACACAAGCAGCGTATTTATCAGTATTCTTTAAATAATGATATAATGCACCATATCCACCCATTGATACACCTGCTATTATAAGGGGCATGTCCTTACTCAAGCATTTAAAATTACCATAAAGAAAATCAGTGACATCACGTTCAATTAATGAATAGAAATCATCAATTGGACCCATATTTAAATACCACTTATTTTCACCATTGATAAAGCAGGCCGCAACACCATTTTCCTCACACATTTTTATAATGGGAGTATTGCATTGCCAACCATTCAAATCATCACCAAAACCATGAAGGAAAATAATCAATGGATATTTCTTTTCACTATTTTGATAATAGTTATCATCATTATTTTTCAAACAGCCTTGAAGATTTAATGATGGAATTACTAATTCTATTTTGGTCTTTCTTGCCAAAGATTTAACACATAAATCGATTGAATATGTAGCCATTATTCTTCCTCTTCCTTTTTAAATTCAGCATAATATAATTGTTGAGTAGTTGTAGTATCAAGCTTCTTATACTCAATTTGGAATTGCTTTAAAGCGTCTTCTCCTTCATTGCGCTTAATCATACATTGTAAATAATACTCTGTCATTTCCTTAGCAGCTCTTCTTTCCTCTTCAGGAGATGTACCAATTGAACCTACATAATAAGGTAAATTCTTAATTGCATCATAATCAATTAGATTTTGACAAGAACCACCAATTGAGAAGAATACTTTATTTTCATTACAAATTTCAGCTGCTCTATTTCTTTCTGTATCATCCTGCAAAGAAATAACAAATTCAGCACCTTGATTACATAATTGCTTAGCAATTACTGATTGTGTATTAGTTGAAGTTACTGCACCAACTGGTAAAATAGTAACATTGTAAGCTTCAGCTAAATAGTCCTTAATATAATCAATATATTTCTGAACAGTATCATTTACGCTTGATGGAGCAATAATACCACACTTAATTTGTTTACCAGTTCTATAAGAAGCTTTATCGGCAGCTTCATTAGTTCCGTTTTCATTATATAAAGCTGTAATATTCTCCTTAGATGAATCAGATACCCACTTTGATAATTTTTCAGCACCATAAGATGAAGAGTTTTTATCAAAGAATTCGTCAACATTTAATTTTCTTAAAGTTGGATGTTCCTTAGAAACCGAATCAACTGCGCTCATTTTGTCATACTCAGTTAAGGTTTGAATAGCCCAGTTTGTAATACTTAATCTTAAAGCTGTACCATCAGCATTTTTCATAGCCTGACCATTATCAACGGCATCAACAGAAGCTGCAAAGATTGGAAGAATATGTGCTGAATATTTAGCCACTAAATATCTTAAAGATCCATTTACAAAGGCTTCACGATAAGCATCAGAGAAACCACCCATTGTCGCATTTGAAATAGCATCACCTGATGATAGAATTGGAGATGAAGCAAATTCAACACCATTACAAGTTGAAATAACAGCCATTGGGTGATATTTCTTAAATGGCTTATCATATTGAATACCAGAATCCCAGTTTTGGTTATTTACCATGTAAATTTCTGTATCAGATGGTAAATCTGTTTTAGCTTGGTCAATTGAAATTTTAAACTTACGAGCGTCCTTTTGTCCTTCATAACCAGTAACAGTCACACCATGATCAGCAAGTGCATCATTCATACCTAACCATTTATTTGTAAAATGTTGACCCTCATAACCATAGTAATTATAAAGGGAAAAGAAAATTGCATTATTTGTTCCATCAAATGACTCAATATCATCCTGATTAATTGTACTTCCACCGTAAATGAATAGCTTTTCAAGGTTACAAGATGCTAGTGCAAAGCATCCTGTACCAAGAACTAAAGCTCCAAGTCCAGCTTTAACTAATTTATTAGGCTTTTTCATTTAAATCAGCTCCTTCTTTTTGCGGATTTAATCTCTTTTCCTTACGAATATACTTTCTCATCTTAATCCAGTTGATGAAGCGTTGCTTATCAACCATATAAACTAGAACTGCAAATACGCTAAATCCATTTAATAAGCTTGATACAGTTGAAGTGAAGGCATTATCAAATCCATATGTATATAAGCAAGTTGTACCAACAACTGCAAGTAATAGACCAACAATTTGGTTGCTATATCTTGCAAGAATACCACCAATAAAGATTGGTAAGAAGTTTTTAAATACAGTACCACTTGATGCAAGGTTAGTATTGATTGTAATACTTGAAGTACCACATGAACTCATTACCTGATAAATTGCAATTAATGCACCAGCGATAATGAATGAAACAATACAATGAGTAATTTCATTAATACCAGTATCAACACAAATTTTTTGATCATAAACTAAAGCTAGTTTATTATAACCAAATCTTGTATAGCATAGGGCTCCTGCCATAAATAAGCAAACAATAATTAATAATGGAATTAGAATAATTGGCTCTTGGAAAAAGCTTGTTGTGTGTGAACCCATTGTTAGGTTTACAGTTCCAGTTGAGCCAGTTGCTTCTGCTACTACCTTAGCAATACCTTCATAAACTAAACACATACCAAGAGAAATAACAATTGGAGGAAGCTTTGTGAAGATTAAAACTAAAGAGTGAATAAAGCCAAGAATCATACCAAATAAAATACTTAAGAATAAGAATGCAAAGATATGACTAATTGTATCAACACCAGGAACAATTAAAGATGCAAATAAGCAAGCTAAGATTCCTGTTGCACCTAAGGAGAAATCCATACGACCTGAGTTTAGGTTAGTATTTAGGGCTAACGCTGCGATTAGAGTCATTAACATTGTACGACCCATAATCAAAATATTTGAGAAGTTATCAAATGCACTACCAATATTAAATAATCCTGTACCATTCATATTTGATAAGGCAGATGCAATTAAAATCATTAGTACTGGACAAAATAATGACCAGAATAGTTTATTAGATTTTCTTTTAACAGTAGGATTGTTAACAATTGACTTACTGTTAAACTTAATAGGCTCTACATATTTCATTATTGTATACTACCTCCTGAAGCTAACATATTACTTCTTGTATCCCACATATTGGCAAGTGATACGATAATAAATACGATACCCTTAACCATAAATGAGTATGAACCAACTTGGAATGTTGGAGTTGAAATAGCTGCGAAGAATTCATCAAGGAATACTGAGAAGAATGCACCGATGATTGCACAGCTAACCTTTGACTTAGGACCACCACTTGTAGTCATACCACCAAATACAATAGCAATTACAACGTTAAGACCAACTTGACTTAAAACTGTTGTAGCACCATATTTAGTACCAGACATTGAACAAGCGAAGATAAATCCACAAATACCAAGACCAACACCAGAAATAGCGAAGGAAATGATACCAGCACGCATTAGATTAATACCATTAAACTTAGCTGCTACCTTATTTGAACCAATAAACTTATTTCTTCTTCCTACTTTAGTATAGTTAAAAATAAACCAACAAAGAACGAAGAATACTAGTAAGAATGCTGCATAAGCCCATGGACTTGAAAGCATTCCTGAATCAACATTAATTAATCCACCAAACTTATCAAGAATTGCTTCATGAACAGCAGATAGAATATTCATCATTGTAAGGGTCATAACCATTACTGGCAAGTTAAGCATTGTAGCTAAAATAGCGTTTATAATACCAAGACCAGCACCAACGACAATAGCAACAATTAAAGATAGGGCAAGATTTTGAGTTGAATTATACATTAAAGCAGCAATGGTAGCACACATTAATGATGCATTACCAAGTGACATATCAAATCCACCTTGTGAATAGATGAAGACGGCACCTGTTGCAACAACCGCAACGAAAATACCATTATTAATAACATCGCCTAAATCACCATTATAGCCTGTTATTGACTTTCCAATTGCATAAGCTGCAATAATTACAATTAACATTAGAAGTGGTACTAAATTAATCCACATTTTCTTGTTTTTAAGAGTTCTTTTCAAATTAAAGACAGCAACATCTTCTAAAGCTTTGGCTCTTAAGGCATCTACAGGTGAAACTTTACCCGTAATATTATAAATAAGCTTTACATATTCTTGATGAAGTGAAACTCGCTTCATCTTAATTAAACGAGTTTGCTCAACGTAAGAATTATTTTCTTTAATCTTAGCTCTCTTGCATACTGTTGCAAGACCAACCCTAATATTTTTTAATTCCTTGTCATCAGCATTTTTATTTTCTTCAAGCTTTTCTTGCATATTCGTTTCGTATTCATGATCAAGATCAGCTAATTTAGCTAAATAATCATTTTTCGCTTGAGCAAGTCTAGCCTTATTTTCTTCTTTTAAAGAAGCATCTAATTTTTTATAGTTTTCTTTTACCTTAGCCTTTAACGCTGAAGCACGTTCCTTGTCATCTGATTTAGAATCATAAAAAGCAACAACTTCATTAACTATTTCCTCGTTAAAGTACTTAAATCCATAATTATTTTCCATATGTTCTCCTTTCTAAATCATATACTCGACGATTTGTTCTTGGGTTAAATCCTTACTACGGGTAAATTCCTTAGTAATTTCACCATTTTTCATAATTAAGATACGATCAGACATACCAATTAACTCAGGTAATTCCTCAGAAATCATAATGATTGATTTACCCTCTTGCTTCATCTTATAAAGAAGCTGGTAGATAAATTGTTTAACACCAATATCAACTCCACGAGTTGGACAGTCAAGAATTAGAATTTCTGAATCGTTAGCAATCCATTTAGCAAGTGATACCTTTTGCTTATTACCACCAGATAGCTTACTTACTAAATCCTGAGGTGAATTGCACTTAATTTGAAGAGCCTTAACCTCTTTATTAACTAGCTTCTTCTCATCTGATTTTGTAACTAAGAAATTAAGCTTAGCTATATTATTAATAGATGCAATTGCAATGTTGTCAAAAATCGAAGTCTTAAGTGATAATGCTTCAACGTCTCGGTTCTTAGAAAGGTAGCCAATCTTTTGACTCATCGCAAATGATTCACTCTTAACCAACTTATCAAGATTTTCACCAGTGTAAACATATCCACCTTCAATCTTAATATTTCCAAACAAAGCCTTACCTAAAGTATGCATACCACATTCAGAAAGACCACCAATACCTAAAATTTCACCCTTGTGAAGTTCAACGTTTACGTGACGTAATTGATTTCCTTCAATACCATCAACCATCTTTAATACTACTTGATCTGAATAAGAGCCATCATAATCAGAACGGTAATAATCGCCCTTTAGTTCACGACCAATCATATACTTCTTAATAGCCTCAGCATCAAATTCACCTTTAGCTTTATCAAGATTTGCAACAATATTACCATCACGAAGGACTGTTAAAGTATCACATTTTTCCATTAATTCATCAAGGTCATGTGAAATGAATAGTACTGACTTTCCTTCATTCTTAAGATCATTCATCTTTTTATATAATAAGTTACGACCTGTTTCTGATAGGGCAGTTGTGGTTTCATCAACAATGAATATTTCAGGATTTTTATTTAAGCATTTAGCAATTTCAATTAATTTTCTTGCTTGCATATCATAAGCAGCTGTAATTACTCCAGGTTGAATATCATTAACACCAATCTTCGATAAAGCATATCCTGCATGCTTACGAAGCTTCTTACCATTAACAAATAATCCAAAAATAGCAGTTAACCAGAAATTTTTAAACTTTCTTAAAGAAACACTTTCATGAGGCTTTTTCAAATCATGAATAGCATTTAAGTAATGATTTTTTAAATACTGAACATCGCTTTTTAGCCAATCAAGCTTCATATAGGTTACATTATAAAGTTTCTTAATTTCCTTTTTATAAGTACACTTAGCTTCCTTAATATCGTTTTCCTTACGTCTTTGGACGATTACATCATCAAGATGTTCTTCATTTACTTCATATTTTTTATTAATAAGTTCAAATTCATTTTGAAGCTTATCAAATTCTTTTTTAGATTCTTCATCAAAGCGTGCAATAATTTCTTGCTTTTTAGTTTCATTAGTACGCATAAGCTCATCTTTTAAATTCTTATGCATTTCTTTAAGTACAGCTGAAGCTTCTTTAAGAATAGGCTTAGTTTCTTCCTTTGTTGCTGATGAAATCTTATCTAAATATTCCTTACTTTTAGTATCAAAATCCTTCATGTCTAAATTATAAAGAGGTGAAAAATTTTCAATCTTCTTTTCCTCAAAATAATTAACACCAGAGAATTGCTTTAATTCTCCAAGGAAAATGTTTTCTGCAACACTAATTGCCGAAATTGTTCCGTTTTCCTGAACAATAATACCAATTCCACCTTCAAGAGCTTCAACCATTGATGTTGGCTCCCAAGGTTTACCATGATACTCCATTGTACCACTTGTTTTTTGATAAATACCCGTCATAATCGCAGACATTGTTGATTTACCAGATCCATTTTCACCAATGAAACCGCGGATTTCACCAGGATAAATTTCAATATCAACGTCATTTAATGCAATTGTTGGACCAAATTGCTTTACGATATGAGTTGCTTTAAAAATAGGTTCTTTCATAAAATTTAGTCGTATGAATTCAAATTCATACTCCTCCTTTCCAAGATATGTGGCATTACCACTCATTACAACAATATTATATACTTTTCGTAAAAGAGTGAAAACGCTTTTATTTATTTTTTTTAGACTGATTTTTAATACTTTTTGCACTTTCAAGCGTTTTCACAATATCGAAAAATATTAAAAATCTGTACTTTATGTTGAAAAATACACTTATTTAATCTATAATTAAGGCATGGAAAATATAAAATATGAACTTTTTAAATTTGATGAAAGTCTTCCCCTAAAAATTTTCATATATAAACTAGGTGATATCAAGCCTCACTGGCACCAGGAGCTTGAGCTTATTTACGTTTTGGAGGGATATACAGAAATTGTTATTAATGATCACATGTTTGTATTGAATCAGGAAGATATTATACTTACTAATGCTTATGATATTCATGAGCTTCATGGTTCTGATGCTGTTATTTTATCAGTCCAAATTGACCTTGAAAAGTTAGGAGTTTCCGAGGATGAAAGAGAAGGTCTAACATTTGATTGTAATTCATCTTTAGAAATTGATAAAACTCCTTATCAAAAAATTAAGGCGCTAATTGCATCCTTAATAAACTATAATTTAAAATATCAAGATAATAGCCGCTATGCTAACTTATCAATTCTATACTCTTTATTTGCTGAATTCATGAACAAATATCGTGTTATTTCAAATTCTAAAAAAACACAGCCTAAAAAATATTTGGCAAGACTTAGAGAAATAATTAAATACCTAAATGATAATTACAATAAAGGCATTACACTTAAAGATCTTTCTAATGTGTTTGATTTGACCGTCCCTTATATTTCTTCTTTCTTCGATAAATACTTTGGTAATAATTTTCAAGATTATTATGACGAACTTCGTATTTCTAAATCAATTCCTACTCTCTTAGAAAACAAGCTAACACTTGATGATATGGCTATTAAATTTGGATTCACTGATGCACGTGGTTACGTTAGAGCTTTCAAAAAAATTTATAATACTACACCAACAGAATATCGTAAAGGTACAACATCAAGTTCACAAAGTGGCATTTTACTAACTCAGTTTGACACTAATAAATATTTGGATAAGTTACTCAAAAATAATGATCAGAAATATCATTTACCTTTAAAAAAACATAAAAATTCTATTATTAAGGATTTTGAAGCAGACTGCAATAATTCTTCTCCTTTAAAGCCTACCTATCTTAATTTCTTTACCGTAAGTAGAGCATTCGATTTTCTTTCGAAGCCTCATCAAGAAATGATTGAGGATCTTTTAAGTGAAATTCCTTTTAAATATGTAAAATTTCATGGTATCTTAGATGATACTATGCATGTGATAAAAAAAAGAGGAGATACTTTTACATATTCCTTTTTCTATATTGATATGGTACTGGATTATATTATGAAACTTGGAATAAAACCCTTAATTCAATTGAGTTACATGCCAAGTTGTTTAACAAATAATATGCCTCATTATGATAATGGTATGATTGTCTCTCTTCCAAATAATGACGAGGAATTCTTAAAGCTAATCAACGCTTTAGTTATTCACTTAATTGAAAGATATGGTATTAAAGAGGTTGAATCTTGGCCCTTCACTTTTTGGAATGCACCAGATACCTCAAAATATGCTTACGGAGTCGAAGATACGCCTCATTTTTTAAAGTTATATAAGGAAATATATAATATTATTAAACAAATAAGTTCTAAAATTGAATTTGGAAGCCCTAGTCTTCTTCCACTTTGCGATGAAACTAAAAAGTTTGACAAGGAATTTTTAGACTATGCCAGAAATAATGACTGTTATCCTGATTTTTTAATTGTTCATTATTTTGAAAACAATTTTTCAAATTATTTTAAACAAATTAATAAAGAACAATTTCCAACAGATCCTAATAATTTTAAAAAATTTATTGATTATATCAAATCACCAGACTTCTATTATGGTAAAAAGGTTTATTTAACCGAATTCAACTTTACAATCTCTCATCGTAATCTTCTTTCTGATACTATATTTAGTTCTTGTTATATTGTAAAAAATATTTTAGAAAATCTAAATCGTCTTGATTCATATGGGCATTGGTATTTATCCGATTTAATTGATGAAACACAACTTCCAAATAATATGCTACATGGAGGTCTCGGTTTTTATACTGTTAATGGTATTAGAAAGCCTGCTTTTTACGCATATAAATTTTTATCAAAGTTAGGACCAGACATAATTCTCCAAAACGAAGGAATTATTATTACTAAAAGAGACCAAGATATAATTATTTTACTTTATAATTATGAACATTTTTCTAATCTATACGCCTCAGGTGATTACTTCGAGCTTTCATATCATAATAGATATATTCCTTTTGCGGCTAATAAAAATATAATATTTAATATTAACCTTAAAAATGTTCCAGGTAAGAGCTATCATTTAAAGCAAACATATATTAATCGTAGTAGTGGTTCGATTTATGATGTAGCAGAAAATGCTGGATTTTTCGGCCTACCTGATCCTGAAACAAAAGATTTCCTAAAGAATCTATCAACTCCGCAAATTCAATTTAAAACAGGAACTATTAGTAACAAAGAATTATCATTTGACGCTACAGTTAGTCCTCTTGAAATTAGATTGATTGAAATAAAACTATACGACACCTATAAAGAATAAAAAAAGTGATGCTGACTTACCTAACATAAAAGTTTAGTTTCTAACACCACTTTAAAAATTTACTAATCTATATTATAAAACTCATAAGCTTTAATTACTTCTTTAGTAAAAAAATCCCTATATTTCATTATATATGGATTTTTTTTATTTCTTAAGATAAATGATTTGGCTGCCTCATCAGAGGTTAAACAGCCTGTTTTAATTTTATTAGCTATAACGTATTTAATAAAATCAATTATTTGCTTATAATAATCACTGTTATTAAGGATAAATTCTTTAGCAAATAATTTTCTTGTATCGTATGATATATCCTTTTGCATATTATCTTGATTATAATACGATAGGTATTTTTTAGATACATCATTATAGGCTTCTTCAATCGCATA
>ULWV01065744.1_pt1 | contig 12374 bp, 10 predicted proteins | sample 1960651 | NCBI WGS metagenome assembly ULWV01 (sample SAMEA4835820, study PRJEB28245) | human gut metagenome | biome: gut microbiome; material: fecal sample | place: Denmark | collected 2008
CACATCAACAAAGAATGGTTCTATCACATCAGTCCAGGCTGTATATGTACCTGCGGATGACCTTACTGACCCAGCGCCAGCAACAACATTCGCACATCTTGATGCAACTACAGTTCTTTCACGTTCTATAGTTGAGCTTGGTATATATCCAGCTGTAGATCCACTTGAATCTACATCAAGAATTCTTGATCCAAGAATCGTTGGTGAAGAACATTATAAGGTAGCAAGATCAGTTCAGGAGATATTACAGAAGTATAAGGAACTCCAGGATATCATTGCTATTCTTGGTATGGATGAACTTTCAGAGGAAGATAAGATGGTTGTATCAAGAGCAAGAAAGGTACAGAGATTCCTTTCACAGCCATTCTTCGTAGCTGGACAGTTTACAGGACTTGAAGGACGTTATGTACCTATAAGTGAGACAATTCAGGGCTTCAAGGAAATCATTGAAGGTAAGTATGATGATATCCCAGAAAGTTATTTCCTTAACTGCGGTAGTATCGACGATGTACTTGCAAAGGTATCAAAGTAGAAGATAAGCAATATAGATTGTAAACTCAGATATCTTGATAAGGAGAATTGATATGGCAGATACAATGAAGCTTTTAGTAAATACACCTGAAAGGGTGTTTTACAATGATGATGTAACATTTGTTGAGCTGTGCACAAGTGAGGGGGAAATAGGTATATATCCTAACCATGTACCGCTTACAGCTGTGCTTGTTCCATGTGTGTTAAAGATTCATAAGGATGGCGAAGTAAAGAAGGCTGCTGTTCATGGTGGAATAGTAGAGATACTAAAAGACCGTGTTACAGTACTTGCAGAAATAGCAGAGTGGCCGGATGAAATCGATGTTAATCGTGCCAATGAAGCAAAGGTAAGAGCGGAAAGAAGACTTGCTGCAAAGGAAAGTAATCTTGATGTCCACAGGGCAGAGCTTGCTCTTAGAAGATCCCTTGCAAGACTTGGAGCAGTTGATTAATAATGAAGTATTATAGTCAGCTGTTATGCTAAAGACTAAAATACTTCATGAGTATATACCTTCCATTAACTGGTAATAATATCAGAAAATATTATTATTGGTTGATGGGAGGTTTTTATATGTATAAGAGTATATTGCTTAAAGACAAATATGTGAAAAGATATAGTTTTCAGAGGCTTAGTATTATACTGGCAATAGTTTTATGGATATTTACAGCTGTGCGTGTGTTTTCACCTGGAATAGTAAGGGCGGTATCAGTTAACAGCAGAAAGGATATGGTGAGCATATTCTGCAACAATGTGTACAGGGATGTTTCATCAGAGATTACTGCTTATGGGGTGATAACTGAAAGCTACCTGTCAGATGATGCTAAAACAATGCTTCTTACGGATATAGCAGAAGATATAGGGCTTAATGCATATAAAATAGTGAAGCATGCAAATGAAGAAGATGATTCATATGCATTGATACAGGACTCAGTTTATGGGGATGTGGATATAAGGATATTATCAAGCCAGAATAAGTATTATCTTGCCATAGATATAAAGCTTGATAAGGGAATAGAAGGTACAGAGCAGTATAAAAAAATAGTGGAAACAGTATGTGAGGAATATGGCATAGATTGTGTTGTTAATGTATGCCTTAAGGGAGCAGTAGATGGCAGAATAGATATAACAGATAGGAAAAATCTGTGTAATGAGTTGTTAAAACAGCTTAAAGCAAAGGAAATACAGTCAAGAAAGACCATGGATATGTTTGTGGTATATGCATATGACAGAAGTGAAAAAGACTATGTCATGCTTGGTAAGAAAAAAATAAATATAAATATATCAATGGAATATGATGAGACAGAGGATAAAACGTTAGTGTACATGTCTTCCCCGGTATATATTGGAAAATAGATTTTAAAAGATTATTAAAACGGATATTATTACTTGTGTAAATAACACAAAGAGATTAAAATGATGTAAGGATTGCCAGAAGCGATAGCTTACTCTTCATTGTATAATGGAGGGACTAAAATAAGTTCTGGCAGTTATGCCATATAAGAAAAGGAAGAAAGCTTGTGAATATAAAAGAATTACTTGATATATGTATAGATAAAAACCTTATAGATATGACTATAAGCAGCAGAAAACTAAAAGATGAAACAAAAGCACAGAAGGTAAAGATAAGACCGGTTATTATTAAAGATACATTGGAGTATCAGGTATCTGAGTTTGTTGGAAGAAAGGTGCTGCATACTAATTATACACAGAAAGATGTTAAGAAGCGTATAGAAAAGTATATGGAAGAAGAGTTTAAGCAGGCGCAGATAACTAGAACAGATTCATTGGCAACTATTCTTTCAAGCAAAAGTGGAACATGTACATGTAAGTATAAGAAGGCGAAGGAAATAAAGGCACAAAAGGAGTTAAGCCATAACAGAACCAAAAAATATATAATCCAGGAAGGCACACCAGTAGGATTTATGATAGACCTTGGGGTTATGACACCTGATGGCAGGATAGTAAGAACACGCTATGATAAGTTCAGGCAGATTAACCGGTTTCTTGAGTTTATAGAAGACATACTTCCAAGACTGGATAAGGATAAAGAACAGACTATAATAGATTTCGGATGTGGTAAGTCTTATCTTACATTTGCAATGTATTATTATCTGAAGGAGCTCAAGGGTTATAATATAAGGGTAATAGGTCTTGATCTTAAAGAAGATGTCATAGAACATTGTAATGAGTTAAGAACAAAATATGGATATGATAGACTGGATTTTTATGTTGGTGACATAGCAACATATAAGGATGTTGACAGTGTAGATATGGTAGTGACACTTCATGCATGTGATACAGCAACAGATTATGCGCTTGCAAAGGCTGTAGCATGGGGAGCGAAGGTTATACTGTCTGTACCATGCTGTCAGCATGAGGCTAACAGGACTATAAGCAGTACGCTTCTGTCGCCAGTTATGGATTATGGTATACTTAAAGAAAGAATGTCTGCAATAATAACCGATGCAGCACGTGCCAATATGTTAAAGGCGAGAGGTTATGATACTTAGATTTTGGAATTTATTGATATGGAACACACTCCTAAGAATCTGCTTATAAGAGCTGTAAAAACAGGGAAAACAGATGAAAAAGCAGAAAAACAGGCAGAGGATATGCAGAAGGCGCTAGGTATAGAGCTGACTATTTCAAAGCTGTTATAAAGAGTTATGAGTGAAATGTTAAATCTGTAAAATAACAGGAATGGAGAGAATAATGAGAAGAACTGATAAAAGGTCCAGCTCCAAATGTATTTTTTTAGGCGTATTGTTTATTGCGACTATGGTTGTTACATTTTTATCTATGGGACTTGAGACGGTTACACCATCGGCAACGACTATGACGGAGGCTACATTACCAGTCATATCAATGCTGACAGATGAAGGAACGGAATTTAATCCACTTCATGGATATACAGCAGCTATTAACCAGGCACTTACTAATGACAGCCTTACACCTATAGCACAGAACAGAAAGCTTGATATAGTAATATATAGCTATGGGGCAGATGTGCAGGAGGTTTCATACAAAGTAAGAAGCCTGTCGGATAATTCGCTTATTGAGAATACTAAGGTAAATACACTTAACAGAGATGACAATAAAATAACAGCAACTCTTGGAATAAAGAATCTTATAGATGATAATGTACAGTATGCACTTGAGATAATGATAAAAACATCAGCACATGATGAAATATATTATTATACAAGAATAGTTACAGGAGAGAATTATGAGCTGGATAAGAAGTTTGAGTTTGTAAAATATTTTAATGCATGCACATTAAATCCAGGCAGACTGAATGAAATCCAGAAGTATCTTGAAACATTATCAAGTGGCAACAACAGTAACTATGGTAAGGTAAATATTAACAGTTCGTTATCACAGGTTGGCTGGGGAGAAATAACACCATATATAGAAAGCCAGCTTGTACCTAAAGTTAAGGAAATAAGCAAGGATGTTGCTATTATAACTTTAAACTATAGGGCAGGTGCGGTTAACGAATATGATTCTTATGATTCATATAATGTTTATGAGTACTATAGAATAAGGCAGACTAATTCAGGATTTTATCTGCTTAACTATGAAAGGGAAGCAAACCAGATATTTGATGGAAAGAACGATCTTACATCGGCTGGAAAGATTAATCTTGGAATACAATCATCATCAACAGCAGAGTATGCTTCAGATGAAAAGGCAAAATATGCATATTATGTAAATGAGGGTTCATTATGGTGCTTCAATACAGATGATAATATATATACGAGAGTTTTCTCTTTTAATACAGACGAAACAGATGGTATACGTGAGAATTATAATGAACATGGCATAAAAATACTAAATGTACAGGATAGTGGTGACTGCAGCTTTTTGGTATATGGATATATGAACAGAGGTGAACATGAAGGTGAATCAGGTGTTTCGCTCTGCAGATATTCATATATAGATAATAAGGTTGAAGAAAGATTATATATTCCAGTTGATATACCATATGATATATTATCGCAGAATATAGGAAACATAGCTTATCTTGCAGACGAGAATACATTTTATATACTTATGGATGACTCACTGTATTGTATTGATCTTATAAGCAAAGAGGTTATGACAGTTGTATCAGATCTTGTAGATGGAACATATGCGGTATCTGAGGATGGAAGCTCTATAGCATACAGCATTAACGGTAAGCTATATGGAACTGAAAGCATAAGAGTATTCAACATGTCAGATGACAGTGAACACATAATACAGGCAGCGGATGGCGACTATATAAAATGTCTGGGATATATCAATAATGATTTTATATATGGTGTGGCACATAAGGATGACATTATAATAAAAGATGACGGAAACAGAACATTTGCAATGTATAAAGTATGTATCATGAATTCTTCGTATGAGATTATAAAAGAGTATGAGGAAAACGGTATATATGTAAGTGATGCAAGTGTTTCAGATATGCGTATTAATCTTACAAGGATAGTGAAGTCTGGTTCAGGCTATGAAGGAACAAGCATAGACCAGCTTATCAATAAAGATGAGAATGTAAAAACAGACGGACTGGCGTTAGATTCTGTAGTTAGTGATAACAGAAAGCAGGAGCTGGCAATAAAGCTTACAAAAGCTTTGTCATCAACAACTGTACAGTTCAGGACTTCTTCTGATGTTGTATACAGAGAGGATGCAGTTCTTGAACTGGCAAAAGAATTCAAGGGTGATGGAAGGTATTATGTATATGGATATGGTAAGTTCCAGAACAGTACGACGGATATATCCAAAGCTATAGCCCTTGCGTATGATACCTATGGCTCAGTAGCGGATTATAACGCTAATACAATATGGAAAAGATATAAAAATACTACAGGAGAACTTAAGGGATTATCATTATCAGGACAGTCATCTGGCGCACTGGCCAGCGCATTGCAGGCAGTTGCTGCATATGCCGGAGGACAGTCAGATATATCGGAAGCTCTTAAGACAAAGACAGCAGATGAAGTGCTTAGCAGTATACCAGGAGTAAGCGGAATAAGTATTAAGGGAGTATCTATAGACAAAATGCTTAATTTCATTGATAATGGATGCCCGGTTATAGGAAAAAGTGGGAATGATTCATATGTTATAATAACGGCATATGATTCTAAGAATGTGACTTATACGGATGCAGCATCAGGTATGAGTCAGACAGTTTCCTTAACAGATGCAAATAAGTTATTTACACAATGGGAAAATGTATTTGTAACATATTACAAGAATTAAAGAGGATATGTATATGGCGAATTCATCAGAAAGCAGAACTTCACAGAAAAGAAACGCACAAGTTAAAAAACCTGTACGAATTAATTCAAAAAAACGCAGGAGACGCAGAATAATAAAAAGAATAGTAATAGCAATTATAGTTGTGTTACTGGCTGGTGCAGGTATATATGCAGGACCAAAGCTTGTAAAGATAGCTAAGCTTGCAGCAGATGCAAAGCAGATGGCAGATGAGAGTAGTGTTGATACTTTTAAGAATGGAAAGACAACAGTTATATATGATAAGAATGGTGACCAGCTTTGTACCATGAAAGCATCAAAGGATATGTATTATATAGATTATGATAACATACCAGCTACGCTTGCAGATTCGTTTGTTGTTATGGAGGACAGGGATTTTTATAATCATTCAGGTATTGATATTAAAGCGATTATACGAGCGCTGATAGCAAACCGTAAAAGTGATACTATAGTCCAGGGAGCCAGCACAATAACACAGCAGGTTGCCAAGAATGTTTTTCTGACACAGGAAGTAACGTGGGATAGAAAGATTAAGGAGATATTCCTTGCATGGGGGCTTGAAAAGAAATACTCAAAGGAGCAGATACTTGAGTTCTATCTTAACAACATATATTTCAGTAACGGATATTATGGTGTAGAAGCAGCAGCTAAAGGATATTTTGGAAAATCAGCTGCGGAACTTTCGGTATCGGAACAGGCATTTATAGCAGCAATACCAAACAATCCGACTAAGTACAATCCGCTGACAAACTATGATGCTACGCTTACAAGAAGGAATCTTATACTTAAAGAGTTATATAATGCAGATTATATAGATTCGATGACATATAACACAGCGCTTGATGAAGAGATAACTGTATCTGGCTCAGGAGAAAAGGTATCAACGAAGAACAATTCTGTAGAAACATATGCAAGACATTGTGCTACAGAAGAAATGATGAAGTACTGTGGATTCGTTATGAGAAACAACTTTAATTCCGAAGATGAATATAATGAATATGAAGAACTTTACCAGAAATATTATTCAACATGCCAGCAGATGCTTCTTGGAGGTGGATATACTGTGTATACAAGTATAGATCCAGAGGCACAGGAGGCACTTCAGGATTCGATAGATAAAAACCTTGCTTCATATAAAACATTATCGGATGATGGTGTATATGAATTTCAGGGAGCCGCAACATGTATAGATAACAGTACTGGTAATGTTGTTGCAATAGTTGGTTCACGAAGCCAGGAGCTTGATGGATATACACTTAACAGGGCATATCAGAGCTACAGACAGCCAGGAAGCTCAATTAAACCAATAGTTGTTTATACACCATATTTACAGCAGGGAAATACACCGGATACTATAGTTACTGATGAAAGGATAGATGGTGGACCTAATAATGCTGACGGCTCATATGCAGGGCAGATGACACTAAGAACTGCTGTCATGAAGTCGAAGAATACAGTAGCATGGAAAATATACAGAGACGACATTACACCTAAGATGGGTATAGGTTTCCTGCTTAATATGGGATTCCATAAGGTATGGATGGATAAGAACACCAACGCAGTTGCACTTGGAGGCTTCACATATGGTGTTTCGACAGAAGAAATGGCAGGTGCATATGCCACTATAGCAAATGATGGAATGTTCCGGCAGCCTACGTGTGTTACAAAGATAACTAACACATCTGGAAGGACGATAGTAGATACATCCGGAAGAGAAGTGAGGGTATATGATACTAATTCATGCCGCCTTATGACAGATATGTTAAGATCCGTAGTTACTGGAGGTACAGGTGTTGGTGCAGAACCATCAGATGCTATTGTAGCTGGTAAAACAGGTACGACTAATAGTAACAAGGATGCATACTTCTGTGGATATAGCCAGTATTATACTATGGCTGTATGGACAGGTTACGATTATCCTAAGACACAGAGTTCTGTAAAGACACTTAGCATATTCAGGGATTTTATGGAGGTAATCCATAAAGGAAAGGAGAAGGTTGAGTTTAAGACTGCCTCTAACGTGATAACAAAGCAGACAGAAACACAACCGGAAACAACAACGGCAGCAGAGCAGGAAACATCTACCCAGCAGGAGACAACAAGCAGAGTTCAGGCAACAACGAAAGAACAGATACAAAAGACAACAGCAGATAATACATCCACCTCTACAAAGGCAACAGAAAAAACAACGGAAAATAAGACAAAGCATACAGGAGAGTGGGATGCACCGACGCAGACGGATAAAATTATAGAGTAAAACTGCATGCTGTATTGAAGATTTTTATATTAAGTTACTTATGTAAGATATTAAAATGTAAGATGCTAAAAAGTAATATGTAAAAAAGCTGCTGTGACATTGATATAGTTAATGCCACAGCAGCTTTTTTATATATATCAGTGAGCGGCAAAATTTACTTTTGACACTCACATCATCTTATGATAAATAATATAACGTGAAATTACTTATTCTTTTTACCGAAATTCTTGAAAAATCCTTTTTTCTTCTTTTCTTCAACAACTATTTTTCCACCACGTACTGACTTGATACCAGTGATGTATATACCGCTGACCTCTGCTTTAACTTCAGCCTTAATAGGAATCTGGTCATATACCTTAGGATCAGCCATAAGAGTCATAACCTTAGGACCAATCTTTGCCTTTACAACAGGTACCTTGCTTCTTTGAAGGTACTTAGGTGTCTGGTCAAGTACGATCTTAGGAAGACCAGCTTCTTTTAATTTCATTTTTTTCTTATCGATGATCAGCATCGACATAACCTGCTTGGCAGCATCAATCTGTGCCTGATTAGCATCCTGCTTCTTACGAAGCTTGTTACCTACAATAATAAGAGCTACTAAAGCAACAACAAGTATTGCAATAATAACCAATAAAACTATCGCCCATACTGGCATAATTATTTCCTCCTGCATATATATTTCAGTAATTCATTAATAACTTTAGTATTATATCACGTAAAAAGAGCGATGAAAAGATATTAAACATTAATATTTTATACAAGTTTCTGATTATTGTTATACTTGGTAAGTATAAGTCCGTGTACATATTCTGGCACATTCTTCTTATCTTCAGCGGACATCAGAGACATATCAAGAGGTTCGCAGAATTCTATAATAGTGTGAGCTTTTTTAAGAAATGGTGCATGATCTTCAAATATAGCAGAAGTGTTGTTCTGCACAACAGGTACTATAAGACAGCCGGATTTTTCAGCAAGCTTAAAGCTTCCAGCATGAAATTCCATTACGCCTTCACCTTTGTTACGTGTCCCCTCAGGGAATATTACAAGAGAGGTACCATTTTTAATATATTCAATACCAGTAAGGATTGACTTAAGTGCAGCTCTTGTATTGTTTCTGTCAAGCATAATACATTTTATATTAGCCATCCATCTGCGTAGTATAGGTACCTTTGACATTTCCTTTTTTGCAACGTAGGCAGCCCTGCCTTTAATAAATGTATAAGATATGATTACATCAAAAAATCCACGATGGTTTCCTACAAACAAAACAGGTTTATCAGCTGGTATATTTTCAAGTCCGATAGCGGTGATGTTTGTTCCGCATATAAGAAGAATAAGTCTGAACATAAATCTTGCTATTGCATCTGAGGCTTTTTCTTTAGCAAGTGGATTCTTTTTGCCGGCAAGCCACAGTATGGGAAGTGCAAGCAGGCTGAATAAAGCAAATATTAACAAAACAATTATCAGTATGATTAGTCTGATCATATATAACTCCTTTTAATAAAATTATCTTTTGATGTTATGATAAAATATTCATAACAATTATAATACCTGGCTGTTCTACTTCTGCACATATGAGGATGCATAAGAAGAGTAAAGCTTTGTACCATCATTTTTCATAAATATAGCTTCTATGCCATCAAGGCTTTCAATCAGCTCCATTCCTTTATCAGCACCGAGAACAAAACAGGTTGTACTAAGGCAGTCACCGGTTGTTGATTCATGTGATATGATGGTAACATCACAAAGCTCTGATTCATATGGGTATCCGGTTTTTGGGTTTAAAATATGGTGGTAAAAAGTTCCGTCACCAGAGTAAAAATACCTTTCATATGTTCCGGATGATACAACAGATGAATCGTTGATGTTTAACAGTTCCATATATTCACCTGTATCAGAGAAAGGCTTTTTAACAGCGATTGTAAAATCGGTATTTTTCTTTTTTTCTCCAATGCATAAAACATTGCCACCAAGATTAATTATAGCGCTTTTTACACCATTATCAACTAAAAAAGTCTTGATTTTGTCGGCTATATATCCCTTTGCTACGGCACCAAGGTCTATACAGAAGCCATCGGGCATATCTATATAGTGTGTTCCTGCTGTGTCAGTGTTAAGAGTGACCTTCGTATAATCTACATATTCCAGTGCATTGCTTATAAGTGAAGCATCAGGAACAGAAGGTGAGTCGGAGGTGAAATCCCATAGACGTGATACACTTCCTATGGTTATATCAAATGCACCATCTGACAGCCGGCTGTATTCAAGACCGGTTTCAATAAGTTCATATAGTTCATCGCTTATTATTGATGTTTCTTTATTGTTGACCTTATACAGTTCGCTCGCTGCAAGAGTCCGTGAAAAAATATGTTCATAATGATCGCATAACGATATAGCTTCCAAGATAATGCTTTTATTGACATTGGTATAAGAAGATATCTGCACATAAGTGTTTAGCTTATAATCAGTTATGCTTATTGGAGTTGTCAGGGTTAATTCAGTCCCGCATCCTGTAAGAGGAAGTATACAGGATGTTATAAGCACAGTAGACAGAATCAGGCAGGATAACTTCTTTTTTTGTTTATACAAAATATTCTTCATGTTTTCTTTTATTCCAATTCCTATATTGTTATATTTACCTAAAAGAGTATACCAAATATTGAAAAAAATGTGAATTCACTTTTAATTTGTACTGGATTATGTTATAACAGATAATGTTGTGAAACAAGCTGGCTGGAAATAACATGCCAAGAATAATGAAATGAGGATTATTTATGAAAAAGAAATTAGTTAGCCTTATGCTTGCTGCTACAATGGTAGTATCGCTTGCAGCATGTGGCTCTAAAAAGACAGAAGCTCCAACTTCTACAGTACATAAGGATATAACTGCTGCACAGTATGATTCAATAATATCTGCAGATGCAGCAATATATAAAAAGAACTTTACAATGCCAGAGTTTAAAGGAATGGAAGTGACAGTAGATAAGTCAGTGCTTAATGTATCAGATTCGGATGTTGATGATTATATTAACCAGAATATCATTGCTTCACAGGCAAAAACAGAAAATGTTACAAGTGGCGTTACAGCTAACGGTGATAGCATCATACTTGATTACTCAGGTAAGCTTGATGGTGAAGCATTCTCAGGTGGAACAGCAACAGATGCTTCATATACTATAGGTTCAGGAAATTTCATCAGTGATCTTGATAAGGGTCTTGTTGGACTTACAGTTGGACAGGAGTATGATATTCCATGCACATTCCCAGATAACTATACATCTGAGCTTGCTGGAAAGAGTGTAATATTCACTGTTAAAGTAACAGCTATAGTTAAGACTACATATCCAGAGATAACAGATGAATGGGTAATGGAAAACAAGGATACTCTTAATCTTTCAGGAACAACAGTTCCAGAGTTCAGGCAGGAAGTAAGAAAGATAGTAGAGGCTAATGCCAATGACAAATATATGCAGGCAACATTCAATACTGCATATGAAAAGATTAAAGAACAGATTGGTGATAGCGTGACATATCCAGATGATGAAGTACAGTCACTTGTTGAAGTGTTTAATACTAACATTGAAAACGAATTTAACAATTATGGTTCATACTATGGTGCGTCAGATCTTGATTCATATAAAACAAAGGTGTATGGTTTTGATTCAATAGATGCATACAACGAATATGTTGATAACCAGGCAAAGTCATACCTTTTAGAGAAGATGGTGATCACAGTAATTGCTGCAGATAACGATATCCACGTAAATGAAGATGAAATCGTATCATATGGTAACGATCTTGCAACATATTATGGATATGATGATTTTGCTGCTATTACAGATGCAGTTGGTAACGAGGTTGTATCTGAGATTGGATACCAGATTCTTTCACAGAAGGTTATAGAGTTTGTATGCAGTCAGATATCAGAAGTTGAGAAGTAGAATACAGCATATATTATTCTGCATAAATATATTGGGACGGTGTATAATACATTGTCCCAATATTATTTTTTTAGATAAAGAAAAATTTATATGGTTTATATGAATGGGAGATTATAATGAAAGAATTCGTACCAAAGATATTTGATGTGATGAAAACATATTCAAAGGGTCAGCTTGTAAAGGATGTTGTGGCTGGTATTATCGTTGCTATAATAGCACTTCCTTTATCAATAGCGCTTGCCCTTGCATCAGGAGTAAGCCCGGAGCAGGGCATATATACTGCGATATTTGCAGGCTTTGTAATATCATTTCTTGGCGGAAGCAGGGTGCAGATAGCAGGTCCTACAGCTGCATTTGCAACAATAGTGGCAGGGGG
>ULWV01052243.1_pt1 | contig 12158 bp, 13 predicted proteins | sample 1960651 | NCBI WGS metagenome assembly ULWV01 (sample SAMEA4835820, study PRJEB28245) | human gut metagenome | biome: gut microbiome; material: fecal sample | place: Denmark | collected 2008
AGAAATGAAAGATAAAAAATTAAGAATTGAAGATGCACTTTCTGCAACAAAAGCAGCAGTTGAAGAAGGTATAGTTGCAGGTGGTGGAACAGCATTAATAAATGTAGCGCCAGCAGTTGAAAAAACAGTAAATGAATTAACAGGTGGAGAAAAATTAGGTGCAACAATAGTATTAAAAGCATTAGAAGAACCGGTAAAACAAATAGCAAGAAATGCAGGATTAGAACCAGCAGTAATTGCTGATAATGTTAAAAAATCAGAAGTTGGTGTAGGATTTGATGCAAACAAAGAAGAATATGTTGATATGAAAAAATCAGGAATTGTAGATCCAACAAAGGTTACAAGAAGTGCTTTACAAAATGCAGCATCAATTGCATCAATGGTTATCACAACAGAAAGTCTAGTTGCAGATATTCCAGAAAAAGACTGTCATTGTGGTCATGATAATGGAATGGGTGCAGCAGGAATGGATGGAATGTATTAATAAAAAGACCGCAAACTATTGCAATAACTGAAATTATAAAAAAATGACAAAAAATGCAAGAAATTTTTAAAAAAGTCTTGACAGTTATAAGAAAATCATTTATAATCTATAACTGTCAGGAACAATGCAGGTGTAGTTCAATGGTAGAACCTCAGCCTTCCAAGCTGATGACGTGGGTTCGATTCCCACTACCTGCTCCACATTTATTTATAATATGTGGAAAACTGATAACAATTTCATAGTTGCAGGTGTAGTTCAATGGTAGAACCTCAGCCTTCCAAGCTGATGACGTGGGTTCGATTCCCACTACCTGCTCCATAAATAAGAATCAGAGTAATAAGATTACTTTGATTTTTGTTTTTATTAAGGTGAAAAATTATTGTTTTGTTGAAAATCATAAAAAAGCAAGAATGCTATCCACATTTGTAGATAGCATTCTTTGAATTAAATTCCCATTAACATTTGAGCATGAATATATTCCTGTTCTTCTGTTTTTGACATACGGCCTGGTGGTAGTTCAGCAGAACCTGTATGCAGGCCTTTCTGGAATTTAACAGTTCTTCCAGTAGATAATTCTACTGAACAGTTTCTCGAGAACCGAGCCTGTAATCTTTTAATAGGCTTTGTGTAAAGTTCATAAATTGATACTCTCATAATGAATCCTCCATTAAAAAAAATAACTGTTTATTGGTAAAATGGTTAAATATAACCTAATTAAATTATAACAGATATTGACATAAAATACAAGAGAAAATGAATTTTTTATTATAGCAGTTATTTACTTTAATTATTAGATTAACAAATAAATATCAAAAATTCATAAAAAACAGTTGATATTTTTACTAAATTAATATAAAATCTAGGAAGACAAAAGGAGGGAACAAATGATAACTTTAAAAGATATTAAAGAAAACAAAGAGTTGGATGCTCTAATAAGAGGAGCACAAAAACAACTAAACGCAATAGGATACACAGAGCATGGCCACAGGCACATATCAATAGTATCAAAAAGAGCAGGAGATATACTAGAAAAATTAGGCTATCCAGAAAGAACGGTAGAATTAACAAGAATTGCAGGATATATGCATGATATAGGAAATTGTGTAAACAGAGTAGATCATGCACATACAGGAGCAATACTTGCATATAACATTTTAAGAGAAATGGGAATGCCAATAGAAGAAATAACAGAAATAATGATGGCAATAGGAAATCATGATGAGAATACAGGAACGGCAGTAAGTGATATATCAGCAGCATTAATATTAGCAGATAAATCTGACGTGCACAGAGATAGAGTTGTAAATAAGAACTTATCAACATTTGATATTCATGATAGAGTAAATTATGCTGTAACAAATGCAGATTTGATAATGGATGAAAAAGAGAGAAAAATAACATTAAATTTAACAATAGATACAAAAATATGTCCAGTACTAGACTATTTTGAAATATTTATGGAAAGAACAATGATGTGTAAATATGCAGCAAAATACTTAAAAATATGGTTTGAATTAATAATAAATGATACAAAATTATTATAAAAAATTTGGATGACGATGAACGAGCGAAGCGAGAGAAGGGAAAGGAATTTAAAATGAAAAAGGAAAGTAAAAAAAGTAAAAATGTAATGAAAACAGTAAAAATATTAACAATTATATTTTTAATTGTATTAGTATCAATGATAGGATTTTTTGGAATCTATAAACAAAATAAAAATCAAGTATCAAATATAATGAAAGATTATTCTTATGCCATGGACATAAAGGGTAGTAGAACATTAAAATTAGCATTAAATTCAGAAAATGGTGATGATGTAAAAACAGAAGAAAATTATAAAACAGCAAAAAATGTAATAGAAAAAAGATTAAAAAAATTAGGTGTTGAAGAATATAAAATAAGCCTAAATGAACAAAATGGTGAAATGATTGTACAAATACCAGAAAATACAAACACAGATACAATTGTTTCAAATTTAACTACTGTTGGAAAATTTGAAATTTTAGATAGTGAAACAAATGAAGTTTTATTAGATAACAGTTCAGTAAAATCATCAAGTGTTTTATATAATACAACAAAATCAGGAACATCAGTATATTTGGAAATAGCATTTGATAAAAATGGAAAAAATAAATTGGAAGAAATAAGTAAAACATATGTAAAATCAGAAAATAATACAACAGAAAATACAACCGGAGATAATAGCACATCAGAAAACACAACATCTGAAAATACAAATACAGAAAATACAACAAACACTGAAGAAACAAATACAACATCAGAAAATTCAACATCAACAGAAAAGAAAATAACAATGAAAGTTGATGATGAAGAAATAATGTCAACATCTTTTGATGAAGCAATAACAACAGGAAAAATACAATTATCAGTAGGAAAAGCATCAACAGACACAAAAACAATAAATGGGTATGTAACACAGGCACAAAATGTAGCAACTGTACTAGACAGTGGAAAATTGCCTGTTAAATATGATATGGAAAAAAACCAATATATATTATCAAATATAACAAATAAAGAATTATCATATGTAGCTATAGCAATAGCAGTAGTTGTAGTAATTGGACTAATAGTTTTAATAGTTAAATATAAATTTAATGGATTATTAGCTGGAATTTCTTATATAGGTTTAACAGCTTTATATGGAATATTATTGAGATATACAAATGTAACGATATCAATAGAATCAATATTTGCAATTGCCATGATATTATTATTAAATTATATTTTTATAAATATGATATTAAAAAATGTTAAAGAAATAAGTAAAGAGACATCAGAAAAAATCGTAAGTAAATCAACAGTGTCAGCATATGTAAAATTTTTCAATAGAATAGTGCCAATTTGTGTAATGGTAATAGCATTTTGTTTTGCAAAATGGGTACCTATGAGTAGCTTTGGAATGACAGCATTCTGGGGATTGGTAATTATTGCTGTATATAATGCAATAGTGACAAAATATCTATTAAAAGTAAAAGTGGAAAGCAAATAGGAGGTATTAGGAATGAAACAAAAAAGTACAAAGATATTAGCAGTTTTAATAGCAATTATATTAATAGCTGGAACAATAATTATATTTACAAAAGGTTTGGCCTTTGATTTGAATTATGAAGATAGTAAGAAAGTTGAATTAAATTTAGGAAAAGAATTTGATAGAAAAGATATAAAAGAAATAACAAATGAGGTTTTTGGAAAACAACCTGTTTTAATTCAAGAAATTGAAGTGTATAAAGATGCTGTAAGTATAACAACTACAGATATAACAGATGAACAAAAAAGTGATTTAATAACAAAAGTAAATGAAAAATATGGAACAGATTTATCATCAGATAATATTACAATTGAAGAAAATGCTCATATTAGAGGTAGAGATGTTATAAAACCTTATATAGTTTCTTTTGTAATAGCTACTATAATAATTTTAGTATATTTGGCAATTAGATATTATAAATTAAATTCATTAAAGGTTTTAGCACAATCAATAGGAATCATTGTGTTGGCTCAGTTAGTTTTACTTGGAATTATGGCAATTACTAGAATGCCAATAGGAGTATTTACAATTCCTGCAGTATTGTTTGTTTATATGTTATCAACATATATTTGTACAACAAAATTTGATGAAGATTTAGAAAAAATAGTAAAAAAAGAAAATGAAAAATAGTTACTATTCACAGTATACTCTTTTGAACAAAACAAAGAAGGGAATGAAAGAAAATGGGTAATATAGTTTTACTTGACGACTTAACTATAAACAAAATAGCTGCCGGAGAAGTTATAGAAAGACCAGCATCTGTAATAAAAGAAATGGTTGAAAACTCAATTGATGCAGGAGCAAATAACATTACAGTAGAAATAAGAAATGGCGGAATTTCATATATAAGGGTGTCAGATAATGGAAAAGGAATTGCACCAGATGATTTAGAAATAGCTTTTGAAAGACATGCTACAAGTAAAATAAGAAAAGCAGAAGACTTAGATGTAGTAACTTCAATGGGGTTCAGAGGAGAAGCTTTAGCAAGTATTGCAGCTATAGCAAATGTAGAATTAACTTCAAAAACAGAAAACCAAGATACAGGATATAAAATTACAGTTGAAGCAGGAAATATTTTAGACAAACAAGAAGTTGGATGTCAAACAGGTACAACTATAGTAGTTCAAAATCTATTTTTTAATACACCAGTAAGATATAAATTCTTAAAAAAGGATTATACTGAGGCTGGTTACATTGAAGATGTAATTACAAGAATCGCTTTAGTAAATCCTAATATAGCAATAAAATTAGTAAATACAGGAAAAACTGTAATTCAAACAAATGGCAATGGAGATATGAAAAGTGTAATTTATAGCATTTATGGAAAAGATGTGGCTACAGGAATTTTACCAGTTGATTATATATATGAGGATATAGAAATTACAGGAGTTATAGGAAAACCTGAAATTGCAAGGTCAAACAGGTCAAATCAATTATTTTTTGTTAATAAAAGATATATAAAAGATAAATTATTGACTGCTGCAACAGAACAAGCATTTAAAGGTTTAATTCCTATTGGAAAATATGGATTTGTAGTATTAAATATTAATATGAATCCTGCAAAAGTTGATGTAAATGTTCATCCTGCAAAATTGGAAGTTAGATTTGAAGAGGAAAATAAAATATTTCAATCAATATATCATGCAATAAAAAATACTTTATTAGAAAGTGAATTGGTTGCAAATACTGAAAGAAATACAGATAAATCAGATGAACAAAAAGATGAAACTTCAAAAGGATTGTTTGATTTTAGAAAAAATGAAACTAAAAGAATAGAACAATATAATGATGAAGAAAGTAAAATAAAAACAAATGTAGTACAAGAAGAACAAAAAAATGCTACAAAAAATGTTTTTTCAGCTTTTAATATTGGAACAGGTGGACCTGTGAATACAGCAGATATTTTGGAACAATTGAAAAAAATGAAAGAGGATTTGCAAAAACAAATTGAAGATGATAAATCGGAGGTTGTTAATGTTGAAAATTCAGAAGAGAATACTCAGGTTCAAGAAAATTTAGAACATGATATTCAAGAAAATCCTGTTCAAGAAATTAATAATAATGAAGAACAAAATGAAAGTAATATAGAAAAAACAGAAGAAGATAAAACAGAAAATATCGAGTGTGAACCGGAAGAAAATAATATTGAGAACAAAGAAAATATCGAGTGTGAACCAGAAGAAAATAATGAAAGCAAACCAGAAGAAAAATTAGAAAAAATAAATGAACAAATAAAACAATTAGAAAACATCAAATATGATGATGAAAATCCAGTAGATTTTAATACAATGTATGAAAAACTATTTGGAACAAAACCAATAGGAACATCAACAGATGGTGAAGAACCAGAAAAAGAAGAAAAACGAAATACAGCAGAGGATTTAATAAAAGACAATTTATCAGTTTTTGAACAAAGTGAAGGATATCAAAAACCAATTTATAAATTTATAGGAATAGCATTTAATACATATATCATCATAGAAATGGATAAAGAAATGTACATAATAGACCAACATGCAGCACATGAAAGAATTATGTACGAAAAAGTTAAGAAAAATTATTATAGTGAATCATCAAAGGACTCTCAAATGCTATTATTACCAGATGTTATAACACTAACACATAAAGAAATGGAAATAGCTAAAGATAATATTGACATGTTTGAAAAAGCTGGATTTAGCCTAGAGGAATTTGGTGAAAATACAATAAAACTAACAGGTGTACCAACAGTATGCTTAGATATAGATAATAAAGAACTTTTTTTAGAAACATTAGATGAAATAAATACAGTTGCCAGAACTGCAAAACAAGAAAAAGAAGAAAAATTTATTGCAACAGTTGCATGTAAAGCTGCAGTAAAAGCAAATATGGTACTAGATAAAGCAGAAGTAGAAAATCTAATGGATAGACTATTAGAATTACCAAATCCATTTACTTGTCCACATGGTAGACCAACAGCAATAAAAATGAGTAAATATGATATAGAAAGAAAATTTGCAAGAAAATAGAAAAGAGGTAACACATGACAGTAATTTTAATAATAATATTGATATTGCTTTTAGTTTTATTATCATGGTCATGGCATAGCCTAGGAGATATAGAAAAGAAAACAAAAGTTGCAATTATAGTTGGTGGATTAGTAATCGTATATCTAATAACATTTGTAATATTTAGTATATCAAAAATAGGAATAGATTATAAAAATAAAGATGCAATGAAATTAATACAGACAATTTTTGTAATGCTATTTACAATAGTAAATGGATATGTAATATTGCCTTATGTATTTAAAAAGTTGAACCAAATAAATAATGAAGAAATAGAAAAAGAAAAAATTATAAGAAGTTTGATAATTTTAGCTATTATATTTATAATTATTGCAATATTTGAAGTATCATATTTAGGAAATATGCAAAATGGAATTTTAGAAATGATGAAAAAATAAAGATAGGAGGTAATGTTATGGAGAATAAAACAAAAGTTGTTGTAATCTGTGGACCTACAGCATCTGGAAAAACAGCTTTATCAATTGAACTTGCAAAGACGATAAATGGTGAAATAATATCAGCTGATTCAATGCAAATATATAAAGATATGAACATAGGAACAGCAAAACCAACAGAAGAAGAAATGCAAGGAATTAAACATTACCTATTAGACTTTGTATCACCAGATGAAAGATACAGTGTTGCACAATATAAAAATGATGCTAAAAAAGCTATAAAAGAAATTTTACAAAAAGAGAAAATACCTATAATTGTTGGTGGAACAGGTTTATATGTTGATAGCTTGATATATGAGATAGAATATAATGATATAAAATTAGATGAAAATTATAGAAAAGAGTTAGAAAAAATAGCAGATGAAAAAGGTTTGAAAACATTATATAATATGGCAATGCAAATAGACCCAAAAGCAATGGAAAAAATAAGCAAAAATGATAAAAAAAGAATAATGAGAGTTTTAGAAATATATAAAGCAACGGGAAAAACAAAAACTCAGCAAGAAATTGAATCAAGGCAAAAGCCAGTTGAATACGATTATAAAGTATTTGCGATAAATTGGGACAGAGAAAAATTATATCAAAGAATAAATAAAAGAGTTGATATAATGATTGAACAAGGCTTAATAGAAGAAGTGAAAAATATTTTAAACAAATATGATACATTTCCAACTGCAATGCAAGGACTAGGATATAAAGAAGTTGTAGATTATTTAAATGGAATTTATACAAAAGAAGAAATGATAGAAAAAATAAAAATGGAAACAAGAAGATATGCTAAAAGACAATTAACATGGTTTAGAAAAAATAAGCAAACTATATGGCTTGAAGGAACAAATGATATACAAAATAATATAAATATTATTTTGGAGGGAATAGATATTGAAAGAAGAAAATAAAAATGACAATAAAATTAAAAAGAAAGTCAATAAGAAGAAAATAATTATATACATAGCTTTGGTTTTAATTGTAGTATATTTAATATATGCTGTTTATTTGTTAGTAAGGCAACCAACAGATAAAGTAACAGTAGAAAATGGAACTCTATATTTGGAAGAAACAGATATAGGATATATTATAAGAGATGAACAAGTTGTAAAAGGTAATAACTATAAAAATGGAATGGAAAGAATAAAAAATGAGGGTGAAAAAACAGCAAAAGGAGATTCTATTTATAGATATTACAGCAAAAATGAAGATAAATTAAAAGAACAGATATCAGAATTAGATAGTAAAATACAAGAATCATTAAAAGGACAAACTGGTATATTTAGTTCTGATATAAAATTGTTAGAAAATCAATTAGATGAAAAAATAGCTTTATTAAGTAAAACATCAGATATGTCAAAAATTACAGAATATAAAAAACAAATAAGTGATTTAGTAAGTAAAAAAGCAAAATTATCTGGAGAATCAAGTGCTGCAGGAACTTATTTAAAACAGTTATATAATCAAAGAGCAAAATTGGAAAATGAGTTAAATTCAGGAGCAGAATATATAAAAGCACCATCAAGTGGAATTGTTTCTTATAAAGTAGATGGATTAGAAGAAACATTAACACCAAATAATTTTTCAACAATTAACAAAGAATTTCTAGAAAATTTGAAATTAAAAACTGGTCAATTAATAGCAACAAATGATGAATGCGGAAAAGTTATAGATAGCTCAAAGTGCTATATAGCAACAATAACAAGCTCAGAACAATCAAAAAAAGCTAATGTTGGCGATTCGGTAAAAATAAGATTGTCTAACAGTAAAGTTATTGATGCCCAAATAAGCTATGTATCACAAGAAGATGAAGATGAAACTTTGATTATTTTAGAGATAAATAAGCAAATAAGTGAACTTGCAAATTATAGAAAGATTTCTTTTGATTTAATTTGGTGGAATAGTTCTGGTTTAAAGGTTCCAAATCAAGCTATTGTTGAAAGTGATGGTCTTAGTTATGTTGTTAGAAATAGAGCGGGGTATTTGGATAAAGTTCTTGTTAATGTTAAAAGAAAGAATGATAAATATTCTATTGTGACTAGTTATAGTACTGATAAATTGAAAAATTTAGGATTTTCAAGTACTGATGTTCAGTCAATGAAAACTATTTCTATTTATGATGAACTTATTTTAAATCCGGATTTAAGTAAGGCAAATTAATATATTATAGTAATATTTTTAATTGATGCAATCATATATAATAAAATTTAAAATTGATTGAATGTGATTGGAATAATATTAAAATTTCTTAAATATTTTTTGGACAAGAGTTCATTTATATGGAAGGGAGTCCAAAAAATATTTTAGAAATTATTATATTATGCATTGAACCGAAATCAATTTTAAATTTTATTATATATGATTGCATTAGCAAAGAAATATTACAAAAATATTACAAAAATATTAAACTTTTATTACATTCATAAAAAGTATTGACAAGAAAGAAAAAAAAGTAGATACTATTAGCATAATATGTAAGAAAGTTTTAGGAGGTTTTTTTATGTCAGGAGCATTAATGAATAAAGTATGGGATTTATTTGGAATGGATTCAGCTGAACCTGAAGAATACGAAGATGAAAACATCTATGATTGCGATAATAATGAGGAAGAAGAAATAGAAGATAAAAAAATATTTGGAAGAAGAAATAATAAAGTAGTAAATATGCCACAAGCACAATCACAAGCTATAAAAATGGTAATTTCTCAACCAACAACATTTGAACAATCAGACGAAATATGTAGTTTCTTAAAAGAAAAAAAATCTGTAATTGTTAATTTGGAATATGTAAACAAAGATGTTGCTAGAAGAATAGTTGATTTTATTAGTGGTGGAGTTTATGCATTAGATGGATACATTCAAAAAGTATCAAATTCAATCTTTTTAGTAGCACCATCAAACTATGAAATAACAAATGAAATGGCTAGAGAAGAAATGAAAAGTAAATTATCAGTTTCATGGTTAAAAAATAACAATGTAAATAATTAATTTGGTTTTTTACAATGTAGGAGGATAAAATGATTACACCTTTAGATATAGATAATAAAAGATTTGCAAAACAAATGGTAAATGGATATAATGTAGAAGAAGTTGATGATTTTTTGGATGAATTAACAGCTGATTATTCAAAAAATTATAAGGAAGTTAATGAATTAAGAACTAAAGTAGAAGAATTAAATAATAGTTTAGTTCAATATAAAACAATTGAATCAACTTTACAAAATACATTAGTAATGGCTCAATCAACAGCAGAAGAAGTTAAAAATGTAGCAAAACAAAAAGCTGACCAAATAGTAGATGAAGCTAAAGCAAATGCTCAAAAACAAGTAGATGAATTAAATAATGAAATAATTATGAAACAAAAAGAATTAGATGATGTAAAAAAACAATTCGATATATATAAAGCAAAAATGGAGTCTTTATTAATTTCCCAATTAGAATTATTAAAAGAGGTAAATAAAGAAGATTAGAGAAGTTTAACTTGAATGTTAAGCTTCTTTTTTTTCGACTTCCCGACATAATGATAACAAATTCTAAATTTTATAATAAAATATTGATGAAAAATATTACAAAATTGGAACAATATTACAGAACTATTAAATCTATATTACAATTTTGTTAATTCTATTGACATTGACAAAAAAAAGGATAAAATTATAGCATAGGAGAAAAAGCAAAATGAGAATAATAAGTGGAACAGCCAGAGGCACAAATTTATATACACTAGAAGGAAAAACAACAAGACCAACATTAGACAGAGTAAAAGAATCATTATTTAATATAATACAGGGCAAAGTACAAGATTCAATATTTATTGATTTATTTGCAGGTAGTGGAGCAATAGGACTAGAAGCAGCAAGTAGAGGAGCTAATAAAGTTATATTGTGTGATAAATCAAAAGATGCAATAAAAATAATAAATAAAAATATTGAAAAAACGCATTTAGAAGAAAAAGTAAAATTATATAATTTAGATTACGAAATATTATTAAAAACAAAAATAAAAGAACAAGCTGATATTATATACATAGATCCACCTTATGAGTCAGATTTTGCTATAAAATCGGTTGAAATTATTTTAGAAAATAAATTAGCTAATAATAATTCAACTATTATTATAGAAACAGATGAAGAAAAAAAAATATTAAGAGAATTAGAAAAAATAGAAATAGAAATAACGGATAAAAGAAAATATGGCAGAGCAATATTAATCTTTTTAAAAATCAGAAAGGGGTAAACCATGGAAATATTTGAGTTACTAGAGAATTTAGAGGACATAATTGAAAGGAGTAGAAATGTACCATTTTCAAGTAAGGGAATTGTTGATAAGGAAGAAATGCTAGATTTAATAAAAGAAATAAGATTAAAACTTCCAGATGAATTAAAACAAGCAAAATGGGTAAAAGAAGAAAGACAACGTATATTAGTTGAGGCTCAAAAAGAAGCTGATGGAATAGTAAAAGAAGCAGAAAATAGAATTATTTCTATGATTGATGAACATGAAATAACAAGAAAAGCATATGAACAAAAGAAAGAAATAATCGAAAGTGCAAATGAAAGATCAAGAGAAATTTCTAATGGTACAAAAGAGTATGCTGATGAATTACTAGCACATACAGAAAATGTATTAACACAAACATTAGGTGGTTTAGAAAAAAATATATCAGAAGCTATGAAATTGATGGAAATGTCTATTGAAGATACATTAAAAACAGTTCAAAGTAGTAGAAAAGAATTAAAGTAAAAAAAAGGGAAAGGTGGATGGACTTTTTTCCCTTTTTCTTATAATGCAATAGTACTGCTAGTGGCAAATATTTTTATTTTTATCTCAAGCTTTCCCACTGATACTGTAATAATGCTAACGCATTTAACAGTATTCAGCGGTTCTCATGAAGCTTTCGACTAAAATAAAAATATTTACCTTGCATGAACACATGACTTTATAATAAAAAACAAAAAATGGAGGGAGAATATGGCTAAAAGAAAAACTAAGAGAAAAAATAACAAAAGAACAAAAAAAAGAGCTTCAAATATTGATATGGCAATAGTAGCTTTAATAATATTAAGTGTATTATTATGTGTTTTAATATATGGAAAGTCTGGAATTATAGGAATAAAATTGAATGAGATTCTAGGTG
>ULWV01000685.1_pt1 | contig 12156 bp, 8 predicted proteins | sample 1960651 | NCBI WGS metagenome assembly ULWV01 (sample SAMEA4835820, study PRJEB28245) | human gut metagenome | biome: gut microbiome; material: fecal sample | place: Denmark | collected 2008
TGGCCGCTGATGTTGCCAAGAACGGCATTCTGCTGACTGGCGGCGGCTCCATGCTGCGTGGCCTGGCTGGTTATATTGCCGGGGAGCTGCATGTGGATGTTGCCATCGCACCAGACCCCATCAACTGTGTGGCACGCGGAACCGCAGCCAGCTTAACGCTGGGCCAATACCTGACAGCTGGTTTCCGCGATGCCACCCCCAGAGCGTGGCATAACCGACTGCAATCCCCAGAAGGCTTTTCCAATTAAAGCGCAGCTTTTGTGCAGGTTGTAAAAAGTGTGATTTTCTGCGGATACCTCCGCCAGCCTACTTTTCTATCCGGCAAAAGTGTGCTATACTATACAGCGTTTGCCAAAATTCCCAGCCCTGCATGGTTCCGGGCTGGTTCTGCCATATAATATAAGGACAGGTTCATTATGCCCGATACCATTACCACTGAATTTCTGGCCCTGCGGGACCGCTATATCGCTTCCTGCTTTACCAAGCTGAACCCGGTGCAGCAGCAGGCTGTGTTTACCACCGAAGGCCCGCTGCTGATCCTGGCAGGTGCAGGCTCCGGCAAAACCACCGTTCTGGTCAACCGCATTGCCAATATCATCCGTTTTGGCCGCGCCTATGGCTCCAAAGAGGTCAGCCGCCCGGTTGCGCAGAGTGATCTGGAGCAGCTGCGCACCGCCATCATGTGCGGCCAGCCGGTTCCGCAGTCCCTGATGCCGCTGATGAGCGTTGCCCCGGCCCGCCCGTGGAATGTGCTGGCCATTACCTTTACCAATAAAGCCGCCGGAGAGCTGAAAGAACGCCTGAAAGCCATGCTGGGCGATACCATGGGCGGGGATGTATTTGCCTCCACTTTCCACTCTGCCTGTGTACGGATCCTGCGCCGCGATGCCGAACGCATTGGCTTCCCCAAAAGCTTTACGATTTACGATTCCGACGACCAGCAGCGTGTCATCAAGCAGATCTACAAAGAACTGATGATTGATGACAAGTTCCTGCCGGTCAAATCAGCCATTTCCCAGATCAGCGGTTACAAAGATAAACTTCTTTCCGCCAAAGATGTCGCCGCCGAAGCGCCGCGCGATACCAAGGCTGCTCTGATTTCCAAAATCTATACCGCCTATTCCAACCGGCTGCGCACGGCTGGTGCCATGGACTTTGACGATCTGATTTTCCATACCGTGCAGATGCTGAAAACCGATGCCGAAGCGCGGGAATACTACCAGCAGAAGTTCCGCTATGTCGTGGTGGACGAATACCAGGATACCAGCGTGGCCCAGTTCCACCTGGTGCGCCTGCTGGCCGGTGGTTCCAACAATGTATGCGTTGTTGGCGATGACGATCAGAGCATTTATAAGTTCCGCGGTGCTACCATTGAAAATATCCTGAACTTTGAAAAAGTTTTTGCCGGGGCCAAAACCATCCGCCTGGAGCAGAACTACCGTTCCACCTCCAACATTCTGAATGCGGCCAATAGCGTCATCAAGAACAACAACGGCCGCAAGGGCAAGACCCTGTGGACCCAGAACGGCGATGGTGACAAAGTTCACCATTATACAGCTGCTTCGGAACAGGATGAGGCCAGCCATGTGGCCGAGGTTATTGGCCAGAACCTGAAAAATGGTGCATCCTTAAAAGACCATGCCGTTTTGTACCGCATGAATGCGCAGTCCAACCCCATCGAAACTTATTTTGCCCGTGCCGGTATCCCGTACCGCATTGTGGGTGGCCAACGCTTCTTTGACCGCAAGGAAGTCAAGGATATCAACTCTTACATGGCCGTTGTGGTCAACCCGCGGGACGACGTGCGCCTGCGCCGCATCATCAATGAACCTGCACGAAAAATTGGTGCCACCACCATTGATAAGATCGGGGAACTGGCCGCCGCCAACGGCGTGCCGATGATGGAGATCATCCGGGAGGCTTCTTCTTATCCCGCACTGGGCCGTGCCGCCAGCGCGCTGAACGCGTTTTACTCCATGTACCGTGAACTGTGTGATCTTTCCGTCACCCTTCCGCTGGATGAATTTGCCGGTGAAGTGATCCGCAAGACCGGATACGAAGCCATGCTGAAAGCGCAGAAAGAAGAGGGCGAGACCCGGCTGGAAAACTTGGGCCAGTTGATTTCTTCCGTAAAGACTTATGCGGAGCAGAACGGGGAAGACGCAACCCTTTCCGGTTTCTTGGAAGAAGTTGCCCTGATTGCAGACCTTGATTCCTATGATGAAGATGCTGATTCTGTTACCCTGATGACGATGCACAGCGCCAAGGGCCTTGAATTCCCGTATGTGTTTATCATTGGTATGGAGGATGGCGTTTTCCCCGGTGACCTTGCTCGCTACAGCGAGGAAGAAATGGAAGAAGAGCGCCGCCTGTGCTATGTCGGTATTACCCGCGCCAAGAAAGAGCTGTATCTTTCTTCCTCCCGCAGCCGTATGATTTTCGGCCAGACGCGCCGCAACCCGCCTTCCTGCTTTTTGGATGAGATTGACCCCAATGTGATGGACGAAACCGAAAGCCCAGAGCTTGCTTACAGCGGCGGTTTTGGCGCCGGGTATGGCAGCTACAGCACCAATGTTCCCGGCGGGCGCAGCGGATACTCCGGGGCTTCCCGCGGGTATCTGAACAGTGAATACAACCGCGGCGGCTTTGGCAGCAAGTATGCCGGCGGCTTCCAAAGTGGGTTTGCTTCCGGCGGGCACGAAAGCCCGAACTACCCCGGCGGCCGCCACACGGTCCCAAGCAGTAGCTTTGGCGCCGGGTATGGCAGTAGCCGCGTCAACCATCATTCCGGTGCTCCGGTTGCTCCGGCGGGCGGTGGCGTTACCACTGCGCCCGCCGCACCCGCACGCAAAAAGACCGCCAACTTTGCAGCCGGGGACCTTGTGGACCACAAGGTGTTTGGCCGCGGCAAGGTGCTGAAAGTAACGCCGGTTGCGGGGGACTGTATTGTAGAAATCCAGTTTGACCGCGTTGGCATCAAAAAAACAATGGCCAATTACGCCCCGCTGACCAAGCTGACCAGCGAAGAATAAACCACTGATAAAAAGGAAAAGAGGGAACGGGTCCATGCTTGTAACATTGATCGCCCACACCAATGACCCCGAAAAGACCATTGCCGCAGCCGCCAAGCTGTGCTATTCTGATGCACATATCGAAACCCTGCTGGATGGCCTAACACCGGAAAAGACCGCAGCCTTTTTGCAAAAGCTGAACGACTTCGGCCACGCCAGCCCCATTGAACATGCCAGCTTTACCTTTGGCATTGAGGGCGTTTCCCGCACCTTTCTGGCACAGGTCACCCGCCACCGCATTGCAAGTTTCAGTGTGCAGAGCCAGCGCTATGTGCGGCTGGAAGATTTCCGTTATGTGATTCCCCCGGAAATTGAGGCTGATCCTGCGGCCAAAGTGGCTTTTATTGATGCAATGAACGCCGATGCCAAACACTACCTGGAGCTGGTCAAAGCACTGGAAGAAAAGCATACCCACACCTTGATGGAGCAGGGCATGCCGGAAAAGACCGCCCGCGCCAAAGCCAGCAAAATGGCAAACGAGGACGCCCGCTTTGTATTGCCCAACGCCTGCGAGACAAAAATGGTAATGACCATGAACTGCCGCAGCCTGAACAACTTTTTCAACCTGCGCTGCTGCAACCGTGCCCAGTGGGAGATCCGCGCCGTTGCCGATGAAATGCTGCGCCTTGTATACCCGCTTGCGCCGCATGTTTTTGCCGCAGCTGGTCCCCGCTGCCTGGCGGGTCCCTGCCCGGAGGGCGGTATGTGCTGCGGCAAGCAGAACGCCGTGCGTGATAAATATGCAACACTGAAACAGGAGGCTGAAAACCATGGGTAAACTGATTATTTTTGAAGGCCTGGATGGTTCCGGCAAGGGCACACAGACAGAACTTGCCTGCCAGAATTTGCATAGCAAAGGGTATGACCCGCTGAAAATCAGCTTCCCAGATTATGACAGTCCGTCCTCCGCTCTGGTCAAGATGTATCTTTCCGGCGAGTTCGGCCAGCGCCCGGATGACGTGAACGCTTATGCAGCTTCAACGTTTTATGCTGTTGACCGCTTTGCCAGCTACAAAACCAGGTGGGGCAATGTCTACCGCCAGAATGGGCTAATCATCTCTGACCGTTACACCACCTCCAACGCTGTTCACCAATGTTCCAAACTGCCGCCGATGCACTGGGATGGTTTTCTGGAGTGGCTGTTTGAGTTCGAGTACAAAAAGCTCGGCCTGCCTGCGCCGGATGCGGTTGTATACCTTGCGGTTGATCCCGATGTCAGCCAGCGCCTGATTGCGCAGCGCTACCACGGCGATGAAAGCAAAAAAGATATTCAGGAACGCGATACCGAATACCTGGCCCGTTCCCGCGCCGCCGCTGAATACTGCGCACGCAAGCTGGGCTGGCACCGCATTGAGTGTACCACAACGGTAGACGGCCAGAAAACCATCCGCACGCCGGAGGATATTCAGTCCGAAGTGATGGCATACCTGGAGCGGATTTTGAGCTAAAACCGTTGGCAGCAAAAGCCACATGTTGAATACGGCAAGGAGGGGATAGAACATGCTTTGCAAAGCAACGGAAGCTGATTTGGAGCAGATGGTTGCGTTCCGCCGCAAAACGTATGGCGGAACCCGCCAGGATGCTTTGGACTGGCTTTGTGGAATTGTGGGGTTGGATAATATCCTGATCCTTGCCCGGGACCCGGCCCCCGGTGCAAAGCCCATCCCGGCCGCCATGATTGGTGCGGTTCCAGTGGAATGCGGGCACCACCACGGCGTATGGCTCTGCTGCATGGCAACGGACCCGTCCCTGCAGGGGCGCGGGCTGATGCCCAAACTGCTGGCAACCTGCCTGCGCGCCTTTTCCGCCAAAGGGTGTGATTTCGCTGTGGCGGCACCGCAAAGCACGCGGGCCGCAAAAGCGTTTTCCCAGCTGAATTTTCAGGGGCGCTTCCCGCTGCGCATCATCCGCAAGCCCATTGAACACAATTTGTGGGCACGAGCGGAGTTTGATAACCTGACAGTCCGCAAATTGATCGACACCCGCATGCGCTACCAGCCCGCCTGCATCGCCCTGCCGGAAAGCAGCATGAACACCATGATCACCCGGCTCTACCGCCGCGGTATGACCATTGTTTCCAACCAGCGCGGTTACGGCCTCTATTGCCAGGAAAAGGACGAGTTGCTTTTTATGGAGCTGCAGGCCGATAACGACCATTCGGCTGATATTCTGCTGCAGGCCGCGCGGGAACATACCGGTCTGACCAAAGCACGGCTGCTGCTGGCGGAAAATCAGTTTTTGTACCTGGGCGAGGGTAAGCGCTGTGGTTACGGCATGATTTGTTACCTTGGGCAGCCGTTCCCCGTTACGGACGTTTATTTCCGCCTGTTGCTGTAAGACCGTGCATACGTGAAACAGGGCAGTTCTGCTGCCTGGTAAAGGAGATTTGGAATGAAAATCAATCGTGGTGATTCCCAGGACAAGGGCTCGCAGTCGCGCCAGGCTTATCATGCTGCGCCAGCCCCCGCACCAAAGCGCCCGGTACAGCCTGATCCTGACCCGCAGGACCTGTACGAAGACGCCGAAGGTCCAGACGAGTACGCAGAGGATGACGATGATGAACCCGTCCGCCGCCGTTTTCCCATTGGGCTTGTGGTTCTTGTTGTCATTTTGGCTATCGTCGGCATCGGCGGCTGGAAAGTATTCCAGTTCTACGGCGAAGTTGCCGGCAACGGCGAACTCGGCCCGGAGCAGACCGTTACCATTGAACAGGGTTCCACTGTTGCAGACATCACAAACGTTTTGAAAGAGGATGGCGTCATCCAGTATGACTGGCTGTTCAAGCTGTATGCCAAATACAGCGGCCGCGCTTCCGGTTTGCAGTATGGCGATTTCACCCTGCGCTCCGGCATGGATTATAACACGATCCTGAAAACCCTCAGCGTGCAGCAGGTCAAGCGCAAGACCATTACCATCACATTCCCCGAAGGCTACACAGCCGTTGCTATTGCCCAGAAGATGGAAGAAAATGGCTTGTGCTCGGTGGATGATTTCCTTGCCTGCGCCAACGGCGAGGATGGTTCCGATTTCAGCCAGTATGATTTCTGGAATGCCATCCCGGATACCGAAGGCCGCCTGATGAAGTGCGAGGGCTACCTGTTCCCGGACACTTACGAGTTCTTCACCGATGATTCGGTCTATAATTACGTCAACACCTTCTATAAGGAATTCGACGCCAAAACTTCCGACCTGTGGGATACCATCAGCGAAAAGGGCACCACAATGAATGATGTTGTCATTCTGGCCAGCTTTATTCAGGAAGAAGCCGGTATGCCCGCAGAAGACGCCAAGGTTTCCGCCTGCTTCCACAATCGTTTGGAATCCGATGACCCGCAGTGGGCAGAGCATAAGCTGGAATCCAATGCCAGCAGCTATATCATGAACGATAGCGACAATAACTACCTGTGGAATTCGCCCACCGCCGCTTATTACGGCTGGCCGGAACAGGGTGCTGTTCCGGATGATGTGCTTGCTCATTACGACACCTACCGCATCAGCGGCCTGCCCGCCGGTGCCATCACCAATCCCGGTATTGATGCCATTGCCGCCGCGCTGAATCCCGACCAGGAATACCTGGACGAAGGCTATTATTTCTTTGTTACCGGCAACCCGAACGGCGACCACCCTGGCGAATATTTCTATGCCAAAACGGCAGACGAACACCATCAGAACTGCATCATCGCCGGTTGGGGCTGATAAAAGCTGAACTTCACTGAACAAAGGAGCCGTTATCTTATGTTGTCCTGTCCGGAACTGCTGTCGCCTGCCGGCAGCCTTGAAGCCCTGAAATATGCCGTCATGTATGGTGCCGATGCCGTATACTGCGCACTGCCGCGCTTTGGTATGCGCGCCGCACCGGTCAACCTGACCATTGGCGAGCTTCATGATGGCTGCATTTTTGCCCATGCTCGCGGCAAAAAAGTATACCTGACCCTGAACAACCTGCCCACCAACGATGAGCTTTGCGAGCTGCCGCAGTATATCAAGGACGCGGCCGAAGCCGGGGTGGATGCCTTTATCATTGCGGACCTTGGCGTACTGAGCCTTGCCAAACAGTATGCTCCGGATGTGGATGTGCATTTTTCTACCCAGGCAGGCATCACCAATTATGCTGCTGCAACCATGGCCTACAACCTGGGTGCCAAGCGTGTGGTGCTGGCGCGCGAGCTGACCCTGACCGATATTGCCCAGATCCGCGATAACACCCCGCCGGAGCTGGAACTGGAAGCCTTTGTGCACGGCGCCATGTGCATGAGCGTTTCTGGTCGGTGCCTGCTTTCCAGCTATATGACCGGGCGCAGCGGCAACCGCGGCGAATGTGCCCAGCCCTGCCGCTGGAAATACTATCTTGTGGAAGAAAACCGCCCCGGCCAGTATATGCCCATTGGCGAAAATGAGGACGGCAGCTACATCCTGAACGCCAACGACCTATGCACCGCACCGTTTTTGGACCTGATCTGCAAGGCTGGTGTGGATTCTCTGAAAATTGAGGGGCGCGCCAAAACGTTCTATTACGTTGCGTCCGTTACCGCCGCTTACCGCAAAGCGCTGGACCAGTACCTGGCAAACCCCGCCAGTGATACGTTTGATTTACCGGATTCCGTGCTGGATGAGCTGAACCGTACCAGCCACCGCCATTATTCACCCGGTTTCTATTTTGGCAAAGAGAAAGCCCTGCAGACGCCCAGCCATACTTATGTGCGAGATTGGGATTTCATCGGCACTGTGGATTCGTGGGAAGACGGCGTTGCCCATTGCACCCAGCGCAGCAAGTTCTGCCTGGGAGATTCGCTGGAAATTTTGCAGCCAGATGGTTCGGTCGTGCCCGTAACCCCTGAATGGATCAAAAACGTGGAAGGGGAAGCGGTGGATGCCACCCCGCACCCGATGATGCAGTATACCATTCCCTGTGCCACGCCCTTGATGCCGTACAGCCTGCTGCGGATGCAGAAAAGGCAGTGAATTTTCATTTATCTATTTGCAACAACCAAAAGCCCCACCTGCCGGATGCAGAATGTTCTGCCCGGCAGGCGGGGCTTTTTTTATTTTTATTTTTATTTTTAGCATTTTCGCCGGGCACTGCGACAGTATTACAACAAACTTCGCCTTGTCATCGAAAAAACACAGACTTAATTTTTTCCCATTACTATAAGTCAAGTAAAAGCAGCGAAACCGCCTTTGCCAGCAGGAAATGGCAAAGTAGAATTTTCACAAAAAACAGTCCACTTCAAACCATGGAATGCCGGATATTATGCCGCTATACTAATAGCATAAGGCAGTTCGCCTGATTCGTATTTTACCAAAAGGAGAGAAAGATGCAAACCTGTTATCTTGCTGTAGATATCGGAGCATCCAGCGGCCGGCACATTATTGGCACCGTGGAACATGGTGTTATGGCCCTGCATGAAGTCTACCGCTTTGAAAACCGCCTGATTGAAAAGAACGGTCACCTTTGCTGGGATATGGAAGGCCTGGTTCAGAATGTGATCGAGGGGCTGAAAGCCGCCCACGATGCAGGCTATACGCCCACAACGGTCGGTATTGATACCTGGGCTGTTGACTTTCTGCTTCTAGATGCCGATGGTACCCCTATCGGGGACCCCGTTGCTTACCGCGATGGCCGCACCGCCGCCATGCGGGAGGAACTGGAACCCATTCTGCCGTTTACAAAACTTTACGCCCGTACCGGCATCCAGTACCAGTCGTTCAACACGGTTTACCAACTGTGTGCCTTAAAGAAAGAGCACCCGGAACAGCTTGCCGCTGCCGAGCATTTTTTGATGGTGCCGGATTACCTGAATTACCGCCTGACCGGCGTGATGGCCAACGAGTACACCAATGCTTCCACCACTGCCCTGGTGGGCGCTATAAGCAAGGATTGGGACGATGAAATCATCAACCGGCTTGGTCTGCCGCGCAAAATCTTTGGCAGAATCAGCACCCCCGGCACCAAACTGGGAAATTTGAGCTCCGCCGTCAAGGATTATGTCGGCTTTGACTGCACCGTCGTACTGCCCGCTACACATGATACCGGCTCCGCCTTTTTGGCTGTTCCCGCAAGGGATGATAAAGCCGTTTATCTTTCCAGCGGCACATGGAGCCTGCTGGGTGTGGAAAACAAAGACCCCATCACGACCCCTGCCAGCATGCAGGCCAATTTTACCAACGAGGGCGGCTATGAATACCGCTACCGTTACCTTAAGAACATTATGGGCCTGTGGATGATCCAGTCTGTGCGGCGTGAACTTGGCGAGCAGACCGGAACCCGCCCGTCTTTCCCGGAATTGATTGCCGCCGCGCAGGAAGCCAGCAGCTTTGCCGGGATCGTATCCACTGGCGACGACCGCTTCCTGGCGCCGAAATCCATGATCAAAGAAGTCAAGGCTGCCTGCAAAGACGGCGGCAAACCGGTTCCCGCCACCACCGGCGAAGTGATGCAGACCATTTACAACTCGCTTTCGCATGATTATCAGGCCGCTATTCAAGAGCTGCAAAGCCTGACCGGCAAAGAATATACCAGCATCAATATTGTGGGCGGCGGTAGCCAGGATATGTACCTGAACCAGATGACCGCAAATGCCACCCAGCTGCCCGTGTTTGCAGGCCCTACCGAGGGTACCGCCCTTGGCAACCTGATGGTGCAGATGATCCGTGCAGGGGAGTTCAAAGACCTTGCGGATGCACGCGCCTCCATCAAAAAGTCGTTCACTATTTTGGAATGTGATCCGCAATAAATTTTATTACAGGGGGTAATATCCATGTTAGTTGAAACCAAAGCCCGTGTTGGCGTGTTTGCCATTGCTCTGGGTGCCTATCTGCCGCAGTTCCCAACCCTGGTTCCTGAATTTGAGGGTCAGTATGCCGCTTTCAAAAAGACCATTCCCGATACCGTTGAGGTCATTGACGGCGGCATTGTTACCACCAAAGAGCAGTCCATGGCAGCGGGCGATAAGTTCCGTGCCTCAGACGTTGACCTGGTTATTCTGCAGTTGCTGACCTATGCAACCTCTTACAACATGCTGCCCGCCGTGCGCGATCTGGATGTACCCGTTGTACTGGTCAATGTGCAGAAGAAGAAAGCCCCAGATTATGCCAACACCGATACACCAACCTGGTTAGGTGAACTGTACGCCTGTGGTGCCGTTGGTGAAATGGTTGCCGACCTGGAACGCGCCGGTAAGCGCCATGCCGTTATCACCGGCGTGGTCGAGGGCGGTGACCCCAGTGTGCAGGCTGAAATTGAAGATTGGTGCCGTGCTGCACAGGTGCGCCGCCGCTTCCGCGATACCAACCTTGCCCAGATCGGCCGCCCGTACCCCGGCATGATGGACCTGTACATTGACGAAACCAACCTATACAACCGCATGTGGCTTTACACCAAGCAGTTTGACTGGGAAAAAATGTGGGCCATTGCCGATAACATCACCGATGAAGAAGCGATTCGTGCCAAGGCACAGGATATTCTGGATACCTTTGATATTGAGGGCGGCGGCACGATCGAAAAGGTCTGGGATATGGCCCGTTATGTTGTTGCCTTTGAGCAGTGGGTCAAGGACGAAAAGATTGCGTTTGTGGCTTCCCACTACGACGGTTTTGCCAAGGGTGTGGCCGGCAAACTGGACTCCATGCTGATTCCTGCATTCTCGATGCTCATCAAGCAGGGCACTGCCTGCGCGGTTGAGGGCGATATCAAGGTTTCGATGGCAATGTCCATCCTGAAAACCATTGCGGGCTGCGGCCAGCTGAGTGAGATGTACTCCATCGACTTCAACGAGGATATCTGCATTATCGGCCATTCTGGCTCCGGTGATGCCGATATCTCCAAGGCAAAAAAGCCGACCATGAAGATCGTGCCCGTGTTCCACGGCAAGACTGGTGGCGGCTATCTGACCCAATTCTATCCACCGGTTGGTGATGTGACCTATCTGGCCATCACGCAGGATAAGGACGGCCACTTCAAGTTTGTGGTTGCCGAGGGCGTCAATGAACCCGGCCCCATCTTTACCTTTGGCGATACCAACATGCGTACCCGCTTCAGCTGTGGTGCGCGTGAGTTCTGCAACCGCTGGAGCGAAGCCGGCCCCACCCACCACATGGCAGCAGCCACCGGCCGCCACATTGATACCATCCTGAAAGTGGCAAAGATCTTTAATGTCCCTGTTGATATCATCACGCGGTAAGCCGCAGGCAACAGTTACGATAAAAGGCAATGGAGTAAAGGAGCAGTATTATGAGCACGATTTATGATGTAGCAAACGTAAAAGGTTTTATCCGTATGTGCAACGACGGCTGGCTGCAGGGCTGGCATGAGCGCAACGGCGGCAACCTGACCTACCGCATGACCGAGGAAGATGTTGCCGCATGCCGTCCTTTCTTTGACGAAACCCCGCGCGAGTGGGTCAACATGGGCGTTCAGGCTGATAACCTGGCCGGGGAATATTTCATCACCACCGGTTCCGGCAAGTTCTTCCGCAATGTGGAGCCGGACCCTATCCACAGCATCGGCATTGTTGAGATCAATGATAAGGGCGACAGCTGGCGCATTGTCTGGGGCCTGGCCGATGGCGCAAAGCCGACTTCCGAGTTTCCCAGCCACTTTATGAACCACAGCGTGCGCAAGGCCGCCACCAACGGTGCCAACCGCGTGATCTACCACTGCCATGCTACCAACGTAATTGCCCTGACCTACATTCTGCCGCTGACTGACCGTGATTTTACCCGTGCTTTGTGGCAGAGCGCTACTGAATGCCCGGTCGTTTTCCCGGAGGGTGTCGGCGTCTGCCCCTGGATGGTGCCCGGCGGTGCTGACATTGCCATGGCTACCAGTGAGCTGATGAAAAAATACCAGGCTGCCATTTGGGCACAGCACGGTTTGTTTGCTTCCGGCCCCGATTTTGATATTACTTTCGGCCTGGCCCACACGATTGAAAAGAGTGCTGAGATCTATGTCAAAGTTCTCTCTATGGGCGGCGGCCTGATCCGCCAGACCATCACCGATGATGACCTGCGTGCCATTGCCCATGATTTTGGCGTTCAGCTGAACGAGGAATTCCTCGACTGATTTATTCTGACATTCTCTATATTT
>ULWV01038487.1_pt1 | contig 12145 bp, 9 predicted proteins | sample 1960651 | NCBI WGS metagenome assembly ULWV01 (sample SAMEA4835820, study PRJEB28245) | human gut metagenome | biome: gut microbiome; material: fecal sample | place: Denmark | collected 2008
TTCAACAATATTCTGTCCTGTATCTGCACATACTAAGGAAGGTATCGACAATCTCCTTGAGATGATACTTCTCACAGCGGATATGCTTGAACTCAAGGCAAATCCTAACAGAAAGGCAAGAGGTATCGTCATCGAGGCTGAGCTTGACAAGGGACGAGGACCTGTTGCAACAATGCTTGTACAGAAGGGAACACTCCATGTTGGAGATTACATTGCTGTAGGAGCATCACACGGTAAGGTGCGTGCCATGACCAACTCAAGAGGTGAGAGAGTTACAGAGGCTCTTCCATCAACACCTGTACAGATCCAGGGTCTCAACACAGTTCCTGATGCAGGTGAGATATTCATGGCAGTTGACAATGAGAAGGAAGCAAGAACCATATCAGAGACATATATCTCACAGGGTAAGGAGAAGCTTCTTGCAGATACAAAGCAGAGAATGTCACTTGACGATCTGTACAGCCAGATCCAGGCCGGCAACCTCAAGGAGCTCAAGATCATCATCAAGGCAGATGTACAGGGTTCAGTTGAGGCCGTTAAGCAGAGCCTTTTAAAGCTCTCAAATGACGAGGTCGTTATCAAGTGCATACATGCAGGTGTAGGTGCTATCAACGAGTCAGATATAATTCTTGCATCAGCATCAAATGCCATCGTAATCGGTTTCAATATCAGACCGGATGCGAGAGCAAAGGATATGGCTGACAGCGAGGGTGTAGATGTTCGTCTGTACAGAGTCATCTACAATGCAATAGAGGATATTGATTCAGCGATGAAGGGTATGCTTGATCCTATATATGAGGAGAAGGTCATCGGACACGCAGAGATCAGACAGACATACAAGGCTTCTGGTATCGGTGTCATTGCCGGTTCGTATGTGTTAGACGGAACAATCAACAGAAACTGCAGCGTAAGAATCACCAGAGAGGGCAATCTTATATTTGAAGGAAAGCTTGCTTCACTCAAGAGATTCAAGGATGATGTCAAGGAAGTTAAGTCCGGCTTTGAGTGTGGTATGGTATTCGAGAACTTCCAGGACGTTGCAGAGGAAGATCAGATAGAGGCATACGAGATGGTAGAGGTGCCTAGAAAGTGATTTAGATAAAGGCATGAGAGTGGCAGAGGTATATGAAAAACATATGCCGCAGCCATAGGTGCCTGGAAAGTAGATAGATATGAGAAAAAACAGTGTAAAAAATAACAGGATCAACGGTGAGGTCCAGAGAGAACTCAGCAGGATCATCAGCCGCGAGATTAAGGATCCGAGAATATCACCTATGACTTCGGTTGTCGATGTGGTTGTCACACCTGATCTCAAATTCTGTAAGGCATATATCAGTGTTCTGGGAGATCAGGATGCTGTTGACGCCACATTTGCGGGACTGAACAGTGCCATGGGTTATATCAGAAGGGAGCTTGCACATTCAGTGAACCTTCGAAATACTCCTGAGATAACATTTATCATGGACCAGTCTATAGAGTATGGTGTCAACATGTCTCACAAGATCGATGAGGCTCTTGGAAAGCATGGAAATGCTGAAGAAACAGCAGATGAGAATGCAGAGAGCGAAGAAGAGTCCGAAGAGTAGGAGTGTGTTGCAGGTTTTCTATGAAAACTTGACATACATCATCAACTTTTGCCAAATGCGGCTTATAATGAGCTGATGTTCAAGACTGACTGGGATTAAATATGAGAATAAAAAAGGAGGTATATCATGAACGATCTTATAAGGGAGATAGAGAACGCAGACAGCATAGCCATAACAGGACATATCAATCCTGATGGTGACTGCATAGGTTCTACACTTGGAATGTATAACTATATTACAAGCAATTACCCTGACAAGAGGGTTCAGGTATATCTTCAGGAATTCTCCGATGTGTTCATGTTCATGGGCGGTGCTGACAAGGTGAAGCATGAGGCGGATGATGAGATCTATGATCTTTTTATGTCACTTGACTGCGGAGATATGGACAGATTCACACCATTTGCCAGATATTATGAGACTGCAAAGAGAACCTTGTGTATAGACCACCATGTGTCTAATAAGGGTTTTGGAGATGTATGCTATGTGGAAAGTGATGCGTGCTCCGCTGCGGAAGCCATATTCAAGCTCCTTGACGCTGATAAGATCAATCAGATGTGTGCAGAGTGCCTGTATACGGGAATAGTCCACGACACGGGAGTATTCAAGCACAGCAATACTACAAGGTCAGCCATGACTATAGCGGGAATCCTTATAGAGAAGGGGGCAAGACCAAGCTTTGTCATAGATGAGACCTTCTACAAGAAGACGCTCATACAGAACAAGCTTTTGGGCTATGCTCTTCTCAATATGAAGCAGTTTGCAAATGGCAGGATAACCCACACTCTTCTGACAAAGGAGGACTTTGACAGATTTGGTGCCAGCAAGATGGACACGGATGGAATAGTGGATCAGCTCAGACTGACATCAGGTACTGAGGTTGCATTTTTCATGTATCAGGCAGGAGAGGATAACTACAAGATATCCCTCCGGGCAAATGATATTGTGAATGTGAGCGAGATCGCGTGCAGCCACGGCGGCGGAGGACATATAAAGGCTGCAGGCTGCAACATGTCAGGTGATCCGGACAAAATCGTAGCTGAGATCGTGGCAGATATAGAAAAACAGCTCGGCTGATAGATTGCAGAAAAGATGTGATCTGGAACCGGTGCAGATACAGCAGACTGCTGAAAAAGAGTTTGGATTGGATTTGGAACATTTATGATAGATGGATTTATCAATATATATAAGGAGCAGGGCTTCACATCATTTGATGTGGTGGCAAAGCTCCGTGGTATACTAAAACAGAAAAAGATAGGTCATACCGGAACTCTCGATCCCATGGCGGAGGGAGTTCTTCTTGTGTGTCTGGGAAGTGCTACGAAGATGTGCGACCTGCTCACTGAGAAGAACAAGACGTATACATGTACCATGCTTCTCGGAAAGACCAGCGACACCGAGGACGTGACAGGAGCCATGACAGACGTGACTGATGTATATCCTGATGAGAAGACAGTCAGGTCTGCGGTGATGAGTTTTGTCGGTGATTATATGCAGATTCCGCCTATGTATTCAGCCATCAAGGTGAATGGTAAGAAGCTCTATGAACTGGCGAGAGCCGGACAGGTTATTGAGAGAGAGCCGAGACCGGTCACGATACACAGCATAAACATACATTCTGTGGAACTTCCGAGAGTGACATTTGATGTGAGCTGTTCCAAGGGAACATACATCAGAAGCCTGTGCAGGGATATAGGAGAAAAGCTTGGCTGCGGTGCTGTGATGGAGAAGCTTGTCAGAACCGAGGTGAAGGGCTTTACTATAGAAGAGAGTCTGACACTTGATGCCGTGGAGATGGCTAGGGATGACGGAACCCTCATGCAGCATGTGCTCACAACAGACAAGCTTATGCCGGATATTCCAGAACTCCATATATCAGCAAAGGGTGAGAAACTTCTTGCAAATGGCAATAAACTCTCTGTGGATTCATTTGTGGAAAATCAGATATACAGGGACACATATGTCAAGGTGTACGATGAAAATGGGAGATTTGCGGCACTGTATGAATACAGCGATGAGAAGAGACAGTATGTGCCATTTAAGATGTTCCCGGTGAGTAGTTAAGGCGAATATATGCGGTCTGATAAGGCCGCAGATCCGATATACATTCCAGATGAGCTGGTTTAAGAATTTATATTTTTGGTAATTTAGGATTTACACATATGATTCATATAAAGGATACGAAGAAGATACAATTAAATAGCACAGAGCGCACTGCGGTTGCCTTGGGGAAGTTTGACGGAATCCATCAGGGACATATGCTTTTGATAGATCAGGTGTTAAAGCTTCAGAGACAGGGATATATGGGTGTCGTGTTCACATTTGACATGAGAGAGAACCATGTGTTTGATGTAAGTAATATGAAGACCATATACACATCTGACGAGAAGGCACAGGTAGTAGCTGGTACTGGTGTTGACGTTCTGGTCGAATATCCGTTTGATGATGCATTTGCTGCAACAGAGCCAGAGGCTTTTATCAGGGATATACTGGTGGGTATGATGAGAGCCGGATATGTGGTGGTTGGAAGTGACTATAGATTCGGCAGAGACAGAAAAGGTGATGTGGAGACCTTGAAGAGTCATGCTGAGGAGTATGGTTATAAGGTCATAGTCATAGACAAGCTGGAGCAGGATGACGAGGTGGTGAGTTCCACAGTCATAAGAAGGAATATATCAGAGGGCGACGTGAGAGCGGTAATACCGATGCTGGGAAGACCGTACAGCATGACCGGTGAGGTCGTGTCAGGAAAACAGCTTGGGAGAACTATCGGAATCCCAACTGCAAATATGCTGCCGCAGGATCATAAGCTATATCCGCCAGTGGGGGTGTATGCATCCAGGATAAAGATCGTAAAAGGCGAACATGCAGGTCACGAGGATCCATTCAGGATGTATATGGGAATTACCAACATAGGTGATAATCCTACGGTGAATGATAATGGCAATATAACCATAGAGACCAATATATTTGATTTTGACAGGGATATATATGGCAACATCATAAAAGTTGAGCTTATACAGAAGATTCGCGGCGAGAAGAAATTTGCAGGTATTGAGGAACTAAAGAATCAGATGTCAAACGACATAGATGCAGCAAAAAAAATAATTGCAGATAGTCAATTGGTAAAATAGCACAGAAAACATTAGTAATTATGCGGATAAATAATGACGGATTATTGGGTCGCATGAAGATGTTTTCTGTGCTATATTTTTAATAATAGGGTATTTTTTAGGAGGAAAAAGGAAGTACAAGGAGGAAAAGTAAAATGAGAAAGAAAGCAGCGAGCAGAATCCTGGCGTATGTTCTCACCTTATGCATGATCATCGGCAGTATAACCTGGCCGGAGATCACAGCTAAGGCAGAGTCTATCACAAAGGATCTGAAACCGGACACCGGCTGGAAGACGGTGACTGCGGCAACAGATGAGTGGAGTGATTATGGAAAGGCGGAGATCAGATTTTCGCCTTCATCAGATCTGGCATCCATGAAGGCTATTGCGGATGCGGGATACAAGACGCTCAAGATCACATATGCGGTTGACACATTTACTGTTGCAAGTGGACAGAATGCGGGAGTTATGCCATTTGCATCATATGGATCTTCATGGTCAAATAATGACAAGTGGATAGATCTGTCCAAGACCGGTCAGTTTGAGACTGTACTTGATCTGGCATCTATCAGCACAACAAGCACGGAGAAGGTAGCATTTGGTATACAGGTTGCCAATCTTCAGGAAAACAGCACGATCAAGTTCAGGATCGTGTCAGCGGTTCTCTCAGGAACAAAGAGCACCTCGGGTGGCTCATCAGGGGAGTCTGGCGGATCAGGCGACAGCGTATCAGGCAGTGCAGATCTTGATTCAATTGGAAACACAAGTTCAAGCGTAACTGCAAGCCTTGCCGATGGAGATGGAACAGCCAAGGGAGATGGCTACTACGAGACAGAGATAACGATAAATAACAAGAGCAATTCATACATAGCTGACTGGATAGCGGTAGCTGATGTGAATGGTTCGGTAACTGCAGTTAAGGATTACAGCAGCTGGTCAGCTCTCAAGGGTGTATTCAGTGATGGAAAGCTGTACATATATCCAAACACATCCAAGAAGTCAGGTGCAGTAAATGCCGGTTCGAGCGTGAGATATTCAAAGCTTGGCTACACAGGTACGGCAAACGGTGTGTCTATAACAGGTGTCAAGGTGTACTACAGCTCACAGTCAGGTGCATTTGACTCATTTATCGGTTCGCTTTCATCATCATCTGGCGGAGCCGGGGACAACACAGGTGAGATCAATACGGATGTTGAGTACAATTATGCAAAGCTTCTTCAGGAGTCACTGTATCTTTATGATGCGAATATGTGCGGAAGTGATGTATCTGCAAAGAGTGAGTTCTCTTGGAGATCAAACTGCCATACTGAGGATGCAAAAACAACATATAATGGAAAGACTGTGGATGTCAGCGGTGGATACCATGATGCGGGAGATCATGCCAAGTTTGGTCTGCCACAGGCATATTCGGCTACGGTCCTAGGACTTGCACACATGGAGTTTGCTGAGGCATTTGCGGATACTGCTACAGAGGCACACTACAAGAGGATCATGGACAGATTCGTTAATTATTTCGAGAGATGCACAGTCCTTGGAAGTGATGGCTCGGTTCAGGCTTTCTGTTACCAGGTCGGTGATGGAAATGTCGATCATGGATACTGGGGAGCTCCGGAAAAGCAGTCATCTAGAAGTGGACAGGCAACATTCACATCTGATTCGGATACGTGTACAGATATCGTTTCAGAGACAGCGGCGGCACTTGCGGCATATTATATAAATTACAAGGATAAGAAAGCGCTTTCCTATGCGGAGAAGCTTTTCACATATGCGGATACTAAGGCTAAGAAGAACAGCTCGGGTCCGGCATCTGGTTTCTATAACTCAGATTCATGGGAAGATGACTATGCCCTTGCGGCGGCTCTTCTGTACAAGGCTACAGGTAAATCAGCATATGCAACAAAATACAATAATGTATATGGTGGCAGAACAAATCCTAACTGGGCTCTTTGCTGGAATAACGTGGCTCAGGCGGCTCTGCTCTACAGTCCTAATTCATCAAAGAAGAGTGTGTTCGTGGAGAACCAGTCAGGACTTATAGCGAGCAAGACACAGTCAGGAGATAACAACTTCTGCCTGATAGACAGCTGGGGATCAGCGAGATATAACACTGCTCATCAGATGACAGGTCTCATGTATGACACGATATATGGAAAGACTGATTATTCATCATGGGCAAATGGTCAGATGAAGTACATACTTGGCAACAATGCTGGTTCAAAGTGTTTCGTTGTAGGTTACAACAAGTATTCATCAAGGTACCCTCATCACAGAGCCTCAAGCGGATATCAGGGTTCTGTAACTGGAAATGCATATACAAAGCAGGCACATGTACTTGTCGGTGCTTTGGTTGGCGGCCCAGCGGGTTCGAGTACAACCTATGTAGATAGCTCAGAGGACTATAACCAGAATGAGGTTGCACTGGACTATAATGCAGGCCTTGTGGGTGCAGCAGCCGGACTTTATCTGTATGTGAAGAACGGCGGAACAGATGAGGAGAAGGCAGCACAGAAGGTAGTTCCTAAGAGCGAGGTGTCGTCAGAGCTCAGAACAATAAGCGGTGAATCCGGTGGAGGCACGACAACTGAGGACGACACGAAGGATCCTTCAACTGGATCAACCGGCTCAACTGGATCAACCGGATCGACGGGCTCAACTGGTTCAACTGGCTCAACCGGATCAACAACGGGTTCAACGTCTGAGAAAGACACAGAGGCTCCGTCAGAGACACCAGCCGTAAAGGTTACTGGAATCTCATTTGACAAGACATACATAACACTTAATGTGGGCGACAGTGACGAGATCAAGGCAACGGTCACACCTGCTGATGCAAAAGATGCATCCCTTGTGTGGTCAAGTTCAGACAGGGCTAAGGTATCCGTACAGAACGGCAAGATAACAGCCCTTGGTGCTGGAACAGTCAAAATCACAGCAATGTCTAAGGATGGCTCGAATGTCAAGGCGGAATGTACAGTAAAGGTGCTTGAACCGGGCAAACTTTCATGCAGGGCAGATTCCATTGCATGGAATGATCTGGTATACGGATATGTGGAAGCTGACACCGAGCGTATAGATCTGGCAAACAGCGGTGAGTCGAATTTGACTGACATACAGGTAAAACTGAAGAGTGGAAATAATTTCCAGATAACATCATATCCTGCAGACCAGATAACAGCAGGACAGACTACATCCGTATCAGTCAGGCCTGTGTCAGGACTTGGCGCTGGAAGATACAGTGACACACTTGTCATAACAACAAAGAATGGCTCGGCAAATATTTCTCTTACTTCTGTCGTTGGCAAAGCAGACAACACAGGGGTAGTAACGCTTAGTAAGAAGGCTGTCACAGCATCATCCATAACGGTTGCCAGCCAGATATCAGGAACAGATACCGGAGCGGAATATGCCATAACATCTGTAGATAATGCTTCAGCAGATAATCTCACATGGCAGGATGGCACATACTTTGCAGGACTTAAGGAATTCACAGTATATTATGTGTACGGCAGGATGAAGGAGACAGCAAATGTAAAGGCTGGCCGGATCAGCAGTGCACTTGAGGTTACTACATTAGTATCAGATCCGTACACAGTCGATATGGGCAGAGTGAGCGACAGCAGATATGTGGGTGCACTTGTCGATGCAAATGGAAATCCTACAGTAAGAGTATCCAAGTTAAGCGGTGTTACAACGATAACATTTACAGAGAACAAAGATTACACAATAACAGGTGATGGTGCAGATGTGGCTGTGGATACAGGAAATGCAAGTGGAATAACCATAGCTGATGCGGCTGCTAAGAGCATTGCGGTACGACCTGCTGGTTCAGGAACATTTGAGATAAAGGTGAGCGGAAGCAATATTGTCTCAGACGGAATTACATGCGTAAATGGCTCGTATGCTGATTCAAATGTAAAGATATCAGGAAAGACTCCAGCGTCATCCATATCATCTGCAAATCCGGGTGCGGCTGCGATAAAGTCAGAAGGTGATATAGAGATAGAGGATATTCAGATAAAGTCAGAGGGCAAGGGTATCCAGTCTTCAGGAACTGTAAGAATATCAGGTGGTTCAAATAAGATAGAAGCTGTGTCAGAAGCAGTATCTGCATCTGATGTGGAGATGACAGGCGGTTTGCTCGATGCGACATCGACAGATCTCGGTGAGGATGAGTCGGTCATATCGGCTGATAATTCGATAAAGCTTGTGGGCGGTAAGATCACAGCTGATGCCGCTGGTTCATCCGGCAATTCATTTGGCGTCAAGTCAGCGGATGGAGATATCATAGTTGACGGTGATGTGTCAATAGGCGGCAAGCCATCATATTCAAAGGATCCTGTGGACAGCAAGGGTGACAGCATTGTTATGGTAAAGGTTACATTTGCTGATGAGAACGGAACAGAACTCTATGCAGCTTCGATGAACAAGGGCACTGAGCTTGACCTTGCGAACATTGATATCAGTATGAGTGACGGATCTTCATATGCACAGTCAAAGCCAGGATACAAATTATCATGGACTGCTGTTGACGGCAGAACATACGGTGCTGATGAGGTATATGGAGCGCTTGAAGGTGATGTAAACTTTATTGCTGTGTGGACATGGATAGTTGTGGATATAAGCAGCGATGCAGATATCACATTCAAGATTACAGGCAATGCAAGTTACAAGACAGCATACACTGGAGGACGAAAGACACCGGAGATTGTTGTTGTCTCACAGGGAAGAACGCTTGTCCCTGACACTGATTATACTGTCACATACAGCAACAATATAAATGCCGGAACTGCGAAGGTTGTAGTTGCCGGAAAAGACAAATATAGTGGAACACGTACACTCACATTTACCATACTGAGGAGAAGCCTTGGCAGGTCTACAGTATCTGTGGCCAAGACTGTTGTATATACAGGTAAGCTTTTGACTCCGACAGTAAAAGTGCTCTATGGCAAGACTACACTTGTGAAGAACAGGAATTATACAGTTAAGTATTATTCCAACAGGAACTTCGGCAGAGCAAAGGTTGTCATAACAGGTAAGGGCAACTATACGGGAAGTGTGACACGCTACTTCAACATAACCACAAAGATTGGCAAGGTTTACACCAGCGGCAACTACAGATACCGGATCACAAATGCCTCGACTACCGGAAGAGGAACAGTTACGCTTGTGTCAGCGGTCAAGAAGACTGCATCACTTACAGTGCCTGATGTGGTGAAAATTGGTGGCAAGATCTTCAAAGTGACAGCTATAGGAGGCGGAGCTCTTAAGGGCAATACAAAGCTTAACTATGTTGTCATAGGAAAGAATGTGAAGACCATAGGTGCAAATGCATTCTATGGATGTAAGAATCTCAAGATGATCACGGTAAAGAATACTACGATGACATCAAAGACGCTGAGTGCAAAGGCATTTGCAGGAACACCTGCAAAGCTTATTGTGAAAGTGCCTGTGACAAAACTTACATATTACAAGAAGCTGTTTGCAGTGAAAGGTTTGTCAAAGAAAGCTGTTGTAAAGAAGTAATATCAATATTAAGTGGTAAGTTGTAAAGCCCGGACATGACGGAGATGTTGTGTCCGGACTTTTTCTGACTGACAAGGGTAGGCAGTGTGTAAATATGCTTGAACAGAAATTTGACAGGGTTGAAGCTGTGGCGCTTGCCGGATTTTCAGATGAGGAGATCAGACATTTGCAAATGCTGCTCTGCAGAGTGTATGACAATATGAGGGACAACGAAAAAGACAACAGAAAGAGGGATAAATAGATATGAAGAACATGAAGGTAAGAATTCCAATGTATTTTGTCGGACTGTTTATTATGACTATAGGTATAGCATTGTCAGTCAAATCCAATCTGGGAGTGTCACCTGTCAGCTCCATACCATACACTATGACATGTGTATGGGGAATCGAGATGGGAAAGGCGACGATCATATTCCATGCGGCATTGGTGCTTATACAGATACTTATACTTAGAAAAAGATTTAAGCCGATAAATCTGCTGCAGATTGTAGTGGGAATCGTGTTCGGATACTTCACAACATTCTGTAATTACCTGGCGACATACCTGCCTTCAACGGATAATATGGTGATGCGAATTGTACTGATGCTTGTGAGCACAGTGTTCATAGCGGTTGGTATATTTTTCTATCTGCCGGCTGACCTTATACCGCTTGCCGGAGAGGGTGTCATGCAGGCTGTATCAGATGTGACAAAAATTGAATTTTCCAAGGTAAAGATTGGGTTTGATTGCTCAATGGTCGTCATATCAGTGATAACCTGTCTGATATGCATACACAGCCTTGGCAGTGTGGGTGTTGGTACTGTGATCGCTGCGTTTCTGGTTGGTTTCAATCTTGGTCGTGTCAACAAGGCATTTGGTGCAAAGAGAGACAAGCTTCTTGGCAAGCATACATACACTGAGGAAGAGATTCTCAGGGAGAGAATAGACGTAGCAAAGTAGCATGAGATGTGTATGATCCAGGGGACAAGGTGTTCCATATCTGATATTTTCCCTTCATAAATGGCTAGCCTGGGGAGTTTTATTTGTTTGATTTTGATATTACGTGGTGTATAATTTAGCCATACAAATTTTGGTTTGTTGTATGTGCAAAGGAGAATACAAATGATAACAGGGGATTTGAAGAATAAAATAGACATCTGAATGAAACAAATTATGACAGCAGGCAGATATACTTTGTCAATCAGATAGTTGAGTATGTGGTGCACAATGGAATGATAAAGGATATGTCAGTGCTGATGGAGTCTCCATTTACAGACAGGGGAAGTATAACGGATATATTTAACGCGTCTGTATGGATGGGCATAAAGAAAGTAATAGATCAGATAAATGCAAATGCTAATGTGGCTTAACAGACACTATTATTCAATGTGTGCAATTTTGGCACAAGTTGAACATTTATTTCAGTATGTGCAATTTCTGCACAATGTGAATATACATATAACAAGATTTCGGGGGAATCATATGACTTTATACATGAACATAAAACAGCTCGGCAAGCGGAAAGACACAGTGCACAAGGTCCCGTTTGAATACGAAAACACGCCGTGCACACTTAGAGAGCTTATAACAGAGACAGTAAAGATCTGCGTAACACAGTACATATCCCGCATGGAGCGCGGCGATGCAGTTCTGACAGATGAACAGATCGATGACATGGGAAGAATAGGAAAGATAGCATTTGGGATCGTCTATGGGGAGAAGAAACCGGATGTGAATGAGGCAGTGAAGACAGCCATTCAGGGTTTTGAGGATGGGCTGTTCAGAGTGTTCCGTGGTATGGATGAATTAACGGAGCTGGACAGGGAAGAGAAGTTTAACGAAGGAGATGAGATCACATTTATCCGCCTCACAATGCTGGCGGGCAGAATGTGGTAGAACACGTAGAAAGGGGTTACAATGGTGGAGGACAAGAAGACAAGGCTTGAGCTTG
>ULWV01047460.1_pt1 | contig 12071 bp, 10 predicted proteins | sample 1960651 | NCBI WGS metagenome assembly ULWV01 (sample SAMEA4835820, study PRJEB28245) | human gut metagenome | biome: gut microbiome; material: fecal sample | place: Denmark | collected 2008
GCTGAGTTGGTTGCAACCTTAAGCACCTCAACATCAGCCAAAATATCCATTATATCTTCATTAAATTCAAGTGTAGGAAATGCATCAAATAACTTCATCTGTCTTTCACTTTTCCTTCCAATGATCAAGCTCATATTTAAGAGCGGACAAAAGCTCTGCCTCCGGCATCTTCTTTACTACTTCGCCCTTCTTTATAAGTATACCTTCTCCTTTGCCTCCCGCAACGCCAAGGTCAGCCTCTCTTGCCTCACCCGGTCCATTTACAACACATCCCATAACTGCGAGCTTGAGATTCAGGTTGTCATAATCGGCAGCAAGCTTTTCTACCTTTTGTGCAAGCCCTATAAGGTCGATACTGGTTCTTCCGCATGTCGGGCATGAGACAATCTCTATTCCGCTCTGTCTTATTCCGAGAGTTTTCAGAATTGTCTTTGCCGCCTTTATCTCCTCAACAGGGTCGCCTGTGAGAGATACTCTTATCGTATCGCCTATTCCCTGCCCAAGAATAAGTCCGAGTCCTACAGCCGACTTGATGCTTCCTGTCATAACTGTTCCCGACTCTGTGATTCCTACATGCAGAGGATAACCAGTCTTTTCCGATATAAGCTCATGTGCCTTCACGCACATCATGACATCGGATGATTTGATGCTGATTACCAGATTGTCATAACCCATATCCTCGATTATCTTCACCTTGTCGAGCGCACTCTCAACAATACCTTCCGCTGTCACACCGCCATACTTTTCAACAAGATTTTTTTCAAGCGAACCTGAGTTCACACCTACACGGATTGGAATGTTCCTTTCCTTAGCTGCATCCACAACCGCCTTTATTCTCTCCGGACTTCCGATATTTCCCGGATTTATGCGTATCTTGTCAACGCCGTTCTCCATTGCAGCTATAGCAAGGCGGTAGTCAAAATGTATATCGGCGACAACCGGAATATGCACTCTCTTCTTTATCTCTCCAATCGCCTCGGCAGCCTCCATTGTAGGAACCGCACATCTTATTATCTCACAGCCTGCCTCCTCAAGTCTTAAAATCTGATTGACTGTAGCGGACACATCCTCCGTCTTTGTGTTGGTCATCGACTGGATTGCAATAGGATTATTTCCTCCTATAAGCACTCCGCCAATATTTACCACTCTTGTATTTTTTCTCTGAATTGAACCGTCAAAGCTTCTCATAAGCCCTCCATATAATCTTGTCATAACAATATTACTGTAATAATCTCATATATTATCTGCTGCCAGTGCATCACCTAGAACAGCTTAGAAATATCGTTGAATAAGATAAGGAACATCAAAAGCATAAGAAGTGCCATTCCTATAAGGTGCACCATGCCCTCCTTCTTCTGGTCAACAGGCTTGCCTCTTACAGCCTCAATAAGCAGGAACAAAAGTCTTCCTCCGTCAAGCGCCGGGATAGGCAGCAGATTCATGACTCCGAGATTCGCACTGATCATGACTATCCAGTTGGCAAGATTCAGAATAACGTAAAATATGCCATCCGGCTTACTCTGCTCAACCACATTGCTTATTGCGGACACAATACCTACCGGGCCTGCCACGTCATCCTTGGTAACTTTTCCTGTCACAAGCATTTTAAGGCTCTCAAAAACTGTGTCAATCCAGTATTTAACCTCGATAGCGCCATATTTTAATGTGCGTATCGGATTTACTTTCACTCTCGCCGCCGAAAAAGACATACCTGTCTGATAATATGCGTTGTGTGCAAGCACAGGTGTCACCGATAAATCGACAACTTCGCCATCTCTGAAAACCGCAACATTAATCTTGCCGCCACCACAGTTTCTTATAACCGAGATTGCTTCGTCCGTTGTCTTTATTGCCGCCCCGTTCACCTGAATTATCTGATCGTTAACCTTAAATCCTGCAAGCGCAGCCGCACCTGTCTCGGTAAGCCCTGAGATAACCGCATTTTCACCAAGATATACTCCAAGCTGATATACATCTTCCTCAATGTACTCAGGCACGACCTTCGTGTCATATTTCACTCCATCGCGCTCATAAGTTATATTTAATGTCTTTCCAGTGTGAAGCTGATAGTAGAGACTGTATTCCTTATAAAAATGTATCTTTTTTCCATTGACCGAAGTGATGACATCCCCTTCTTCAAGTCCGGCTTCATCGGCAGCACTTCCCTCTGTGACAGAGTAGAGCTTACAAGGGTCGTATCCTATACTTCCTATGATAAACACTGCCATGATAAAGGCAAGTATAAAATTGAATATAGGTCCGGCTGCTATCACAGATATTCTCCGCCATACAGACTTAGAAGCAAAGAGCTTATCCTTGTCAATCGCACTTATACCGTCCTCATTTCCGTCCTCACCTGCCATAATGCATGCACCACCAAACGGCAGGAGCTTGAGCGAAAAAAGTGTCCCTTTTTTCTTAAACTTAAGTATTGTAGGTCCCAGTCCCAATGCAAACTCACTCACTGCTATTCCATTTGCTTTCGCCACAATAAAATGACCAAGCTCATGAATGATTACTATAATACTTAGAATAATAATCGCAATAATAATGTTCAAGTTATAATCCTCCCCTTGAAGATTTAGTACCGGCTTCTTATATATTCGTAAGCAGCCGCTTCCGTGTCAAGAATCTGCTTGACATCAGGATTATCAATATATTCTATGTTAGTCATAGTTTGTTCTATTATATCAATAATATCAAGATATTTTATTTTTCTGTCAAGGAACATGGCAACCGCAAGCTCATTTGCCGCATTGAACATAGTAGGAACATTTCCGCCTCTTCTTCCTGCTTCATAAGCAAGGGCAAGTCCTCTAAAATTCTCCATATCTGGTTCCTCGAATGTAATCTGTCTAAGTTTCCAAAAATCAAGATGCTGCGTATCAAGGAAACGTCTTTCAGGATAGTAAAGCGCATATTGAATAGGAAGCCTCATATCAGGTGTCCCAAGCTGTGCCATAACGGCGCCATCCTCAAATTCCACCATAGAATGTATGACGCTCTGCGGCTGTACAACAACCTGAACCTGATTAAGCTCAACTCCGAACAGCCATCTTGCCTCCATCACTTCGAGTCCTTTATTGACCATAGTTGAGGAATCTATCGTTATCTTTCTTCCCATAGTCCAGTTAGGATGCTTTAATGCATCCTCAACCTGTATATTTTTCATCTGTTCTATCGTTCTGCCTCTGAACGGGCCGCCGGATGCCGTCAGGAGTATCTTATGTATCTTATTTTCACGCTCTCCGTTAAGACACTGGAATATCGCACTATGTTCACTGTCCACAGGTAAGATTCTTACGCCCTTATCGGCTGCAAGCTTCATAATGATATGTCCTGCCGTCACAAGTGTCTCCTTGTTAGCAAGCGCTATATCCTTGCCTGCATTTATAGCTTCTATAGTCGGAACTATTCCCATCATTCCGACAACGGCAGTCACAACAATCTCTGCACCGCTTATAGTCGCAGCGTGGATAAGTCCATCCATGCCATAGCCGTACTCAATCCCTGACATATCAGATAATCTCACTTTCAATTCCGAAAGCGTCTTTTCATCCGCCATAGATACAAATGATGGTTGAAATTCCCTTACCTGTTTTTCAAGAAGCTCCACATTCGTTCCTGCTGACAATGCCACAACCTTAATATCACTGTTTTTTCTTGCCACATCAAGAGTCTGCGTTCCTATAGAACCGGTAGACCCAAGCACTGATATATTTTTCAACTTCATAACCTCCAAATCAGCTCAAAGCGCTGAATATCTCGATAACAATATACACTACAGGTGCAGTAAAAATCGTGCTGTCAAATCTGTCCATAATACCGCCATGTCCCGGTATAAGCTTTCCGTAATCCTTCACCGAATGGTCTCTCTTGATTGCAGATGCAGCAAGATCACCTATAATAGATATCAATGCGCCCACTCCGCATGCTACAGCAAATACTACAGGAGCATTCACGCTTATCCTTGAATTAATCACAGCACCGTATATTCCTCCGATGAGCATCGGTCCGATTATTCCACCGATGGCACCCTCAATGGACTTCTTAGGGCTGAGCACCGGTGTCATCTTATGCTTTCCGAACCTGACACCTACAAAATATGCACAAGTATCGGCAATCCATGAACATATAAATACAAGCCATACATAGAAAGCTCCGTCAGGCAGAAGCCTTATTCTATATATAAAAGAAATCATGACCGCAACATATACCAGGGCAAAAAATCCCATCGCTGCCTGATCCGCCTTATATTTAGGGAATTTAACAACATATCCCGCCATTATGCATATAAGACCTGCTGCAAGGCTCAGAAGCATAAACTCATTCTGTCCTGACCACATGCATGCATAATATGCTATAGCAAATACATAGCCTATGATTCCTATAACACTCTTTTCAATGCCATAGACCCTGTACAGCTCAAACATGCCAACTAATGATATGGCAAGCGTTAAAAGGAACAAATACGGCCCGCCAAAAATAAGACCTGCTCCCACTATAACTGTGAGCACCGCTCCGCTGGCTATTCTGACTAACATACTATTCCTCCTTCACACCACCAAAGCGACGGTCTCTTTTATTATATTTTTTTATCTCCTCGATGAGATAATCCATATTAAAATCAGGCCAGAGGACTTCCGGAAAATCGAATTCCGAATATGCACACTGCCACAAAAGATAGTTAGATATTCTCTTCTCACCGCTCGTCCTAATCAGAAAATCAGGATCCGGGATATCCCTCGTATCAAGATGAGCCGCAATCATATCCTCGGTGATTGTATCCGGGTCTATGCCCTTTTCAATGCACTCCTTCGTAAGCTCCCTCACTGCTCTTGTTATCTCATCTCTTGAACCATAATTGAGCGCTATCTGGAAGTTAAGGCCAGTATTGTTTTTCGTAGCCTCCTCTAACTCATCAATCTTATCTATAATGTCCTTAGCCAATTCATCACGCCTTCCGAGTATTCTCACACGCATATTGTCCTTGTTGCTCCTCTTAATGCAATCCGTGAGATAGTTTCTCAAAAGCTTCATAAGTCCTGTAACCTCCGACTCAGAGCGCTTCCAGTTCTCTGTCGAAAAAACATATATAGTAAAATACTTAACACCTATGGCATCCATATCACGGCAAGTCTGCTCAATGACCTTACAGCCCTGTGAATGTCCAAAGTTGCGCGGCATCATTCTCTTCTTAGCCCATCTTCCGTTTCCGTCCAATATTACTGCAATATGATTTGGTACGTTCATTCCCAATTTCTCATTAAATGTATCCAATTGTGCCTCCTGAAAAAAATTAATCAAACAGGAAAATATGATTATTTCCTATTACACAAAACAGGCTGTCACCGATGTATGATGCATCCGTAACAGCCTTATATATTCCCGGTATCGATTCCTAAACAGTAAGAATCTCCTTAGACTTAGCTTCTACAGCCTTATCGATCTCAGCGATGTACTTGTCTGTAAGCTTCTGAACATCTTCCTCAATGTTCTTATACTCATCCTCAGAAATGAGATTGTCCTTGTTCTGCTTCTTGAAGAAATCATTGGCATCTCTTCTGACATTTCTTACAGCAACCTTGGCATTTTCACCCTTCTTCTTGATATCCTTTACAATCTCTTTACGTCTGTCTTCTGTAAGCTCAGGGAAAATAAGACGGATAACCTTGCCATCGTTAGTAGGCGTTATGCCAATATCCGATACGAGAATCATCTTCTCAATTTCCTTTATAAGGCTTGACTCCCATGGCTGAATCTGAATCATCCTTGCCTCAGGCACAGAAACATTGGCAACCTGCTGAAGCGGTGTAGGTGTTCCCCAATAGTCAACTCTGATCTTATCAAGGATATGCGGATTAGCTCTTCCTGCTCTGATTGTAGCATAATCCTCAAGCAATGTATCAATCGTCTTACTCATCTTCTCTTCGAATTCTTTAATGTCTGCCATATTGTCCTCCAAATATTTTAATATAATATATTGAATGCGTATGAACCCGGTCAAATTACAGCCTTCAATCCATATGCATTTACTTTTCTTAGCTTGCTATGCTGTTACAACTGTGCCATTAATCTTTCCGTCAACGGTATTTACAATGCTATTCTCCTCGTTAAGTCCAAAGATAACAAGGGGCATCTTGTTCTCCATGCACATAACAGAAGCTGTCATGTCTATTACTCCAAGCTGTCTGTCAACAACCTCCCCGATAGAAAGCTTATCGAACTTCTTAGCATCCGGATTAAGCTTCGGATCGCTGTCATATACACCATCTATAGCTTTTGCAAGAAGTATCGCATCTGCTTCCATCTCAATAGCACGAAGTACAATACCTGTGTCCGTTGAGAAATACGGATGACCTGTTCCGCCCGCAAAGAAAACAATCTTTCCCTGTTTAAAGCACTCGTTTGCAAGATCCTTAGAGAAAAGCTTCGTCATCGAGCCACATGCAAAAGGTGTCAATATCTCTGTCTCAAGTCCGACACTGCGGAACATCTCTGAAACATATATGCAGTTCATAATCGTTGCAAGCATTCCAATCTGGTCTGCTTTGGTTCTGTCCATGTTCTCACTGGAACGTCCTCTCCAGAAATTGCCTCCACCGATTACTATTCCTATCTCTTTCCCAAGCGCCGAAACCTTCTTCACCTGCTGTGCAATTCCAAGCACCGTAGCCTCGTCAAAACCTGTCTTCTTATCACCGGCAAGTGCCTCACCGCTTAATTTTAACATAATTCTGTCAAGCTTCATAATCTTATTACTCTCCATTTGTTATTTTTATTTTATACTGTCAGCCTCGACATGCTGTATCAAAGTTGATGTATCTGTGATAGGCAGCATAACCGCGCCTAAATCAAGCAGACTGTCTATCAGCTCCGGAAGCATATCAACTGTAGTTCCATGTGCATCCGAATCATGCATCAATACTACACTGACATCCGTTTTCCTGACATCCTTAAGAATATTCTCAATCATGTCCTCCGCTGATAAATTCTTCCCTTCCGCATCGCCTGCCGAAGCATTCCAATCAAAATATTTTATATTATTGTCGTTAAGATACTTGATAAAATTCTCCATCGGAATCCCGCTCACATCATTACTTGAGCCTCCGGGAAATCTGTAGAATACCGGTTCATAGCCTGTGACGGACTTAATGTGTTCCTTTATCTTCTTGAAATCTTCATCAAATGCATCAACCGAACTGTAAATAAGCTTATAGTCATGTGAATAAGAGTGCATTCCCAAGGTATGTCCTTCCTGAAGTATCCTGTTATATACACTCTCATATTCGCTGCCGGTCTTGCCGACAGTAAAAAATGTTGCCTTTATGCAATACTGATTCAGTATATCGAGTATTCTGTCCGTATTATGACTCGGTCCATCATCAAATGTGAGATAAACAACCTTATTTCCACGTGAAAGCATAGTCCTTTCAAGTGAAAATGCATCCTCATCCTTGTTGGCACTGTCTGCCGCTTCATCCGATACAGGCTGCTTATCATCCGTCTGATTATCTGAGCCATCACTGCCGGATGGAACATCCTCTAAGCCGCTTGAATCCACATTCCCTATTTCACCGGATGTCGAAAAGCTGTCATCCTCTTTTTCATTTTTTCTCACAACAAATAAAATAACACAAAATACAGCCGCTAGCAATATTAAAAAAAGCAAAAAAATTATAAACAGCTTTTTTATTGAATTTTCTCTTTTGTTCTTTCTTCTGTTCCTGGCGTGCCACTGCCTTCTTGTGCTGAATTCTCCATCTATATTATATCTATATTTTCCCATTTTTATATTCTCCTGACAAATTATTCTATCATATCTGTCGTAAGAAATGAAGTAAATATTCTTTTTTTGTAAAATTTTTTAAGTTATAACATCCGAAACGTTTATTGATGTAATTTTTCATAAAAGCAAAAAAAAAGCAAAATCGGCATTGTTAATTACACAAAAAAATTTTATACTAATGTTGTTAATTCCGCTGTATTCGATTACGAATCTAATTATATAGCGGTATATTTAAATACAATCATAACGAAATGGAGATTATTATGGAATTTCGTCCCTGCATAGATATACACAATGGCAAAGTAAAACAGATAGTCGGCGGAAGCCTTGCCGACGAAGGCGATTATGCCCGTGAGAATTATGTATCAGAAGCTGATGCCGCATATTTTTCCGACTTATATTACAAGCTCGGAATACAAGGCGGTCATGTAATCATGTTAAATGCTGCTTCCTCACCTTATTACAATGACACAAAAAAACAGGCACTATCCGCTCTTATGCGCCATCCGGGATTTCTTCAGATAGGCGGAGGCATAACCGCTGACAATGCACAGGAATTCATAGACAACGGAGCTTCACATGTAATTGTCACATCATATGTCTTCCGTGACGGATATATAGATTATGACAGATTGAAACTGCTTGTGAAAAAGGTCGGAAAAGAACATATCGTGCTCGATTTAAGCTGTAAAAAATATAACGATGAATACAGAATCGTCACTGACCGCTGGCAGAAAATGACTGACACAGCCGTCTCACCCACACTGCTTGAAGAGCTTGCAGTTTACTGTGACGAGTATCTTATACATGCTGTCGATGTGGAAGGACAATGCCACGGCATAGAGGAAGAGCTTATAAAGCAGCTCGCATCATATGATGGGCTTCCTCTCACATATGCTGGCGGTGTCGGCACATTTGATGACCTCACCAAGCTAAAACAGCTCGGCAAATCGCACATTAATGTCACGATAGGAAGTGCTCTTGAACTGTTCGGAGGCTGCATGAAGATTAATGATATTTTAACTTATATTAAACAGCCGTAACTTCTATGCAGAAGCTTTTTTGTCAAAAATTCAAATCAAAACAAGCTGTATAATTATGACTGTTTTTTATGTTTACCAGCATAAATTCATTATACCAAAAATGGCTATAGGTGCTGACCTATAGCCATTTTCCGTTAAAGGTGCTTTCCACAGTCCCTTATTTTATTCTTCCCAGTTATGCCATACTTCCTGAACATCATCGTCATCATCGAGAAGGTCAAGAATCCTGTTCATCTGCTTAATATCATCCTCAGATGTGAGTGTTACATAATTCTGAGGAATCATAGTAACCTCAGCCTGCGCCATCTTGATTCCGAGAGCCTCAAGAGCCTCTCTCACAGCACCGCAGGAATCCGGGTCTGTAAGAATCTCGAAGCTGTCATCATCCTCGTCGAAATCCTCTGCACCTGCATCAAGAGCTGCCATCATGAGCTCATCTGCATCCATGCTGCACTCTTCCTTATCAATGATAATCTGACCCTTCTTATCGAACATAAAGGATACGCAGCCCTGTGTACCTATATTTCCGCCACCCTTTGTAAATGCGCTGCGGACATTAGCTGCTGTTCTGTTCTTGTTATCTGTAAGGCACTCAACAATAATTGCTGTTCCGCTTGGACCATATCCTTCATATGTAGCAACTGTATAATTAGCTGCATTGCTGTCTCCTGCTGCCTTTTTAACGCTTCTGTCGATAGTGTCATTAGGCATGTTGTTAGCCTTTGCCTTTGCAATAACATCGCGGAGCTTACTGTTATTGTTAGGATCCGGCCCACCCTCCTTGACGGCTATCATAAGTTCCTTACCTATTCTTGTAAAAATCTTACCCTTCGCTGCGTCATTCTTCTCTTTTTTATGCTTAATATTGGCAAATTTTGAATGTCCTGACATATTAGTTTGTTCCTTCCTTGTAATCCTTAATGCTGAAGCTGTAACGTCCCATCTTATCCTTGCCAAGGCATACTACCTTAACAATATCACCAAGTGTGAGAACGTCCTCTACATGCTCTATTCTCTCCTTGCTGATCTTTGAAATGTGAACCATTCCTTCCTTACCAGGAGCGAACTCTATAAATGCACCGAATTCCTTGATGCTTATAACCTTACCTTCAAATACCTGTCCCTCTTCGTAATCTGTCACGATAGTCTTAATGTACTTGATAGCCTTATCCATCATATCCTTGTCTGTTCCACATACAGATACAGCACCATCATCTGTGATATCAATCTTAACACCTGTCTCATCAATTATAGCGTTGATTGTCTTTCCTCTCTGTCCGACAACATCACCAATCTTAGCAGGGTCAATCTGAATCTGAACAATCTTAGGAGCATATGGGCCAACTTCTTTTCTAGGCTCTGCGATAGCCGGCTTCATGCAATTATCCATAATGAATACTCTTGCTTCACGACATCTAGCGATAGCGCCTTCAACTATCGGTCTTGTAAGACCATGAATCTTGATATCCATCTGGATAGCTGTGATACCATCTGTTGTACCTGTTACCTTAAAGTCCATATCTCCGAAGAAATCCTCAAGACCCTGAATATCTGTAAGAAGTACATAATCATCATCTGTCTCACCTGTTACAAGACCACATGAGATACCTGCAACCATCTTCTTGATTGGAACACCTGCTGCCATAAGTGACATACATGATGCACAGGTAGAAGCCATTGACGTTGAACCGTTAGACTCGAATGTCTCGGATACTGTTCTAATCGCATATGGAAACTCTTCCTCTGATGGAAGTACCGGTACAAGAGCTCTCTCAGCGAGTGCACCATGTCCGATTTCACGGCGTCCCGGACCTCTTGAAACCTTAGTCTCACCTACTGAGTACGCAGGGAAATTGTAATGATGCATATATCTCTTAGATGTAGTATCGTCAAGGCCGTCAAGCTTCTGTGCCTCAGACAAAGGAGCAAGTGTACATACGTTACATATCTGTGTCTGTCCTCTTGTAAACATTGCTGAACCATGAACTCTAGGAATAATATCAACCTCTGCTGCAAGCGGACGTATCTGTGTAATCTCTCTGCCATCCGGTCTCTTGTGATCCTTTAAAATCATCTTACGGACAGTCTTCTTCTCATACTGGTAAACAGCCTCATCGATAAGAGGAAGCCAATCTTCCTTGTCTGCGAAGCACTCAGCAAGCTTATCCTTTAAGTTTCTGATTCTCTCTTCTCTTATCTGCTTCTCAGGAGCGAACATGACAACTTCCATCTCAGCAGGAGGAACAATCTCTTTGATAGCTGCGAATAATTCCTCAGGAATTGCACAGCTTGTATATTCATGCTTAGGCTTACCGCACTCAGCAACAATCTTGTCGATAAATGCGATAACCTGCTGGTTAACTTCATGAGCCTTATATATAGCCTCAACCATCTTAGCTTCAGGTACTTCATTGGCTCCTGCTTCAATCATGATAACCTTATCTCTTGTCGAAGCAACTGTAAGCTTAAGGTCTGATACAGCATTCTGTGATGCGTTAGGATTGATTACGAACTCACCATCTATAAGACCAACCTGTGTTGTAGCACATGGTCCGTCAAATGGGATATCTGAAATAGCAACTGCGATAGCAGAACCTAACATAGCAGTAAGCTCAGGTGCGCACTCAGGATCAACTGACATAACCATGTTGTTGAGTGTGACATCATTTCTGTAATCCTTAGGGAAAAGAGGTCTCATAGGTCTATCTATAACACGCGATGTCAATATAGCGTTCTCTGATGCTTTACCCTCTCTCTTATTGAATCCGCCCGGAATCTTACCTACTGCATATAACTTCTCCTCATACTCAACTGATAATGGGAAGAAATCAATACCATCCCTTGGCTTCTCAGAAGCTGTAGCTGTTGATAATACTGTTGTATCTCCGTAATGCATAAATGCGGCACCGTTAGCCTGTGCAGCAACTCTTCCGACATCAACTGTAAGTGTTCTGCCGGCTAATTCCATAGAAAAACTCTTATACATGTCCTGTCTCCTCTTTAAATTATTTTTTATTCTCGCAGAAGAAACCGAAACAACTGAAAAGTACACGCATAATTCATTTATACTGAAAATTTCTGTACTTGTACACTCTCGAAAATCAAAACAGCCGTGCAATGGTACTATATCTATTGACAGCCTTATTATTATCATGTATTTTTCAGAAGTCTCGGAAAATTTCTCCTGCGTTTTCGGCATATACTGCCATGTCAACAAGCCTAAAAAGGACTTATTAACG
>ULWV01011835.1_pt1 | contig 12038 bp, 8 predicted proteins | sample 1960651 | NCBI WGS metagenome assembly ULWV01 (sample SAMEA4835820, study PRJEB28245) | human gut metagenome | biome: gut microbiome; material: fecal sample | place: Denmark | collected 2008
TGCCTCAAGAATATTCTTTGACATCTGATTAAGACTTATATCCGCATCACTCTGTATCTGTGCCAGAGCTGTCTGCTTCGTGTAACTTCTGACCGCCTGTGTAATAAGCATTACAAGTGCCATAAGAACAATACTTGATATTGCTATCGCTATAAGCAGTTCCACTAATGAGAATCCCTTGTTATCCTTCTTCATAACTCCACTCCATATTAATAAACTAGTTCGATGTCGTAACTTTTCCGGTCTTATACCATAGCTTAGATTCATAATCAACACCAGATGATGTAACCTTAAATGTTCCTGAAGTTGCTGTATTCTTAAGTTCAACCGGATCCATTCCTGACTTAGTAGCTGTCACACTGTCACATGAACCATCTGCTTTACTGAACTTAACCATAATTGTATAATCATCAACATTATACGACGAAGTACCAGCTTCATATACAATAGAAATCCTTGAAGCACTACATTTGTATGTTTCTAATGGACTTCCTGTATCCTTATATGTAGTAAATACATAAGAATCACCATCTTTACCAATCTCCATGTACCAGTTCCCATTCTTAGCCATAGTACTTGTCTTTAACTCACTAAGACTTGAATAAAGATTCTTATTAGCTTTCTTGGCATTTCCCTTGTTAAGAACTGTAAGTCCGACTGTTACAAGAAGTGAAACAACTGCGATTATTGCGATTACTACAAGAAGTTCCAATAAAGAAAATCCCTGATTATTTAATTGTTTCTTAAAATGTCTGTTCCCTCTCCTGCTCATCATCACATCTCCATTAAATAATCTTTCTATAATATTCCGTATTATGACGGATTAGTAGGTGCCTCCGTTGTAGACTCAACATTAGTTCCCTTAGGATCTTCGTACTTCCTCCAGAGACTGAATGTAACCATATCCTTATAAGTCATATTGCTTACACTAAGTGATGAATCCTTCTTAGATTCAACATGCGGATTCCAGAATCTGAAAATATCCTTATAGTGGACTGTCTTGCCTTTTCCATTAGTATCTGTAAGCTCTGCTTCATGGTCATCAATAAATGTTCTGAAAAGTGAATCAGAGAATATGTTATTAGAAACTGTCACTCCTGAATCAATCGTAATTATTCCATTAGAAACAACAATTCCATCAAAATCACTCTTAATATGAACATTACCAGAGCAGACAACAACGCCCGAAGTTATCTTAAGAATATTTGATTTTGATTCAGACGAATTACTATCTATAACAAGTTCTATACCTTTTGATGCTGATACTTCAGATAACGCATAAGCTATAAACCATTTTCCTTCTACCTGTTTGCTGAATGCCTTACCATCAGTAACTTCTGCAAAACCATCTTTATTAATAATATTGTCATAAACATCATCAGGTGTGTACTTGCTAAGATCAATAGCAATATTATTATGAGCAATACTATTAAGATATTCCTCTGCCTGCTGAGTTGTTGTATATGTTACTGAATCCCCAAGAGGCGCAAGTATCTTATTAAACACATTATATCTATTCGATCTGTCTGAATATTCAGTTTTAAAATCAAAACTTGAATTATCAGCAAAGATACCAAGGCTGGCTCCATCTGTAAGACTTTCACTTCTTACAACTGATGAACCACTAAGTCCGGCATATGTACCTACAGATTTCTTAATAGCATTTCTTAAAGACTTAGATTCCTTAATATAATCATTTTTCTCTGCAGCACTGCATTTCTGTGCATAAGAAGTATTATTAAGGAATTCCTCAAACTGAGTATCTGTATAATCATATATAATCTTAGCATAAGTATTAAGTGATGCTGTATCCTTGAAACTGAAATAATAATATGTTCTTGACTTATCATAATCAATTGTATTAAGACCAGAACCGGCTATATCATAATCTCTTGTCACATAATAATCATCACCATTCTTGCTTAATAAATCAAATCCAAAGAATGTTGACTCACTTATCTTAGTCTCACACTTGATTCCGTTGCCTGCTGTCTGCTTCTTAGATGGATTCTTAGAACCACTCTTTAAAAGCTGTGCAGGAACAAGATATATTTCCTGATTAGTATTAACTGAAATTGATTCACCTGTTGCAAGCGGTACTGATGTCTCAAATTTAATATATGAACGGCCAGCAACAACAAGCTTTGAAAGAGATGAACTGAATGTAATTGTCGCTCTTTCTCCATTAATAATTACCGCACTACTGTCATAATGAGTTGCATTTTCCTTAGGTTCATATCCAAAGCCTTCATAAGAACCACTAAGAACTGCACTTGAATCATCCCCCTCAATAGTAAGGTCATCCTTAACATTGACTGCACCAGCACCATTAAATGTGGCATTATTTCCAAGTACAATCTCATCAGACCATAACTGTGAAGAGCCACCAAGGTTAAGCTGTGACGCAGATAATGCTCCGGTCTCTCCTTTTGACTTAATATTAAGGTTAAGACTACCTCCACAGATAAGATAACTGCCTGTAAAATCAAGAGTTGAACCCTTAATATTAAGTCCTGATGCTCTTCCAGCATATGCATTTCCTTTAATTATCGCTGTTCCTCCGTCAGTAATATTAATACCAGTATTACCAACTAACGCATAATTACCGAAGAATGTTGTACCAACAAGGTCTTCGTCCATGAAATTAACATATATATCAGGAAGCCCAACTGCTCCATTAAATGTAATATAGGAATAATCCCCATTCTGTGTCAGATACTTAACGACACAATCTGTAAATGTGATTGCATACACATTAAGACCTGTTCCATTATTCTTATCACTCGTATTTCTCATACGGATAGTATTGACATCCTGCACCACAAGAATAGGATCTCCCGTAGCATTACCATCCTTATCAACACCTGTAGAATAATTCTCCAGATATGAATTCAATATTTCAATGAACTTCTCCTTGTGTCCATCAAAGCTATAATTATTATTATATACAGGACTAAAATCTGTTGTCTTAAAATCTGGCAACAGCTTTCCTATAAGCTTCTGCATATAATTTTCTCTTAAAGCAACATTTGCTTTTTCATTATCAATCTCAACCAAAGTTGCAAAATTATTATGCTTGTCAGAAACGACCTTACTATAACTTGATAATGTGGTAAGCTGTTCCTCATATGAAGCATTAAAGCACTCCATTGAAGCTTTTCCAAGTGCAGCATATATCTCATCAACAGCCTCTTCTGATGTATAGAACGTCTTTTTAGACTGTGATGCTATCATCTTCATTTTAAGGTTGACCATTGTAGTTGTAGTAATCAGTGTTGAAAGAATCAATACAAATGAAGTCATAATAAGCACTATTACAATAGTAGAACCAGAATTATTTCTTTTTCTTTTCAAATTCAATAATACTTTCCCCATAAACTGTCTCCATTCTTTCACTGACTAATTAATCTTAGTAGATGTCATAGTTGCAATCTTTGAATCATCTGACATAGTTGAATCATTATAATATACTGTCACTGTAAGTCTGTACATAGAATCTTCTGTTTTTGATGAAGACCCAGACTTCCAGTCTTTAATATTAGAATAAATTCTCGCTGCAGTATCCTTGTTTCCTGCTTTATCAGCAAGATTACCCATAACCTGAGTATTAAATGTAACTTTAACTTTATTATGATCAACCAACATTCTGTATTTCTGTGCTGATGCTACTGAACCATCTGCATTCTTTTCCTGCGTTATCTTTTCCTGCTCAAGAAGGTATACATTAAGGTCACTATATCTTACATTGGTAAGTTCTGCCGGATATTTGTATGTTACATTAATCTTATCATTAACATATACTTCCATAGTACCATCTGTAGTTGTTGTACCCTTCTTATTAGTACTGATATAATCATCAAACGGAGTATAGAATACATACAGATTCTTTATATTCTTCTTAATCTTTCCTGAAACGTAATAAACAGTCTGCTTTGTACCGCTTACATCTTCCTCACGTTCTTCTGCTTCAAAAGTATTAGTTGTAAGTGTAGTTGTCTTAACATAATCAGGATAACTAAGCACAGTATCATAATGATATGTAACTGTAATAACTGCTGTCTGGTCAAATAAAACCTTAGATGCATCTGAAGTATTTCTTGTTACATTAACATCTATAGATGTACTCTTAGTAATCTTAGACCTGTCAAATGCCTGCTCACCTGTATAATATTTAAAATGTGCAACTGCCTGATTATCACTGTTATCATCACGATAAACGAGTGAACTGTCCGCTGAAACATCTGCATATACTGATATTCCTGCAGAATTAATATTATTATTAGGATTATCCTTAACCGTACTGTCAGCAGGTGTTGTATAAGGTGATGGATCAAATTCTGCTTTAATATAAAATTTTTCTTTATTTACACCCTCATAATAGAGAATATTAGAAGCATCTTTCTTATTACCCACAGAATATGTTGTGCTGTCAATCCCACCAAGCTGCTGATAAGTATATTGTCCATTGCCACCAGCAAGCCTGTCCAAACTCATACTCTTTGCTTCCTCTATAATATTGTTAATTGCAGTATTAGCATTTTCAGTCCTTCTTGCCTTATTGTTAATTCTTGCAGCATTAGAAAATGTACTCAATACCGGTAGAGATATGATTGCAAGAATAACAATCGCTACCAGTACTTCAACCAGTGAAAAACCGGAATTATTCAATTTTCTATTCTTTCTATATAATTTCATATCCCTCTCCCTGAATTCTCTTATTACTCAGTTGGTGTAACTGTTGAGAATATATTTCCTGTTCCTGTCTTAACATCAAATGATGGTTCCTTATAATCACGCTTTCCACCTTCAATCGAATAAAGTGAAATAGATGCTGTTCCTGTAACAACACCTGTTGCCTCATTATAAGATGCAGATAAAGCATCAATTGTGCTCTTATCAGCATATGTATTGACATATTTAATAAAATTCTTCCACTGACTATAATCTGATTCATAAGCAATATTAATAGTTGACTTATAGCCGGTAAGATTAGAAGTATAATTGCTTTTTCCATTTACATTACTTGAAGCAATCTGACCGAACTTATAAAGAACAGTTGTTGGTGATAAAGAAAGACTTCTTACCCATGTTCCTGTTACAGACTCTGTCTTGTTAAAGAAATCAATTGAATTAGGCTGTGTGCTTCCTGCCGCATATCTGTCAAGAAGATTATCATACTGCTTAAGATAATTCATTGTATCATTAACATACTTCTGTTTGTTGTTATTCTTTTCTTTTAAGTCTCTCTGAGTTGTCTCAAGAGTAGTCTTTTTAGTAGATAAAGTATCTACCTGGTCTGAAAGATTCTGAAATCCAAAGAAATAAGCAAGAGCCATAATAAGCACTGCTAATACAACAACCAATAACTTTTTGTCTCTTTCAGAGATTTTTAACATACCTTTTAACTTATCCATCTGACTCCCCTCCTACTTTGTTGTTGAACTCTTAGTACTATTTTTAGTACTGTTTGATGTATTAGATGACTTAGTATCAGTAGTATTAGATGTTCCTCCAACAAATGTACATGATAATGAAAATGTAACTTCAATTGTACCTGCATTATCCTTAGTCTCTGTTATAGTAGGGGCATCAACATTAAGTACTGAAGAATTCTTCTGAAGTTCCTGAATGAACTTAGCTACTGAAGACTTGCTTCCCGCTGTTCCATTAACAGTAATTGAACCTGATGCAACATTGAAAGACTGGATAGTAATATCACTTGGCATATTCTTTTCAAGATAATCAACAAAATCCTGTAATGCGTCATCGCTGTCTGATGTAAGTGCTGCAAATGCTGCGATATCATTATATTTGTCTTTAGCTGAATAATATTCATTAACAACATCATTAATAATGCTCAGCTTCTTTATACTCTTATTAAGAGATCCAATCTCTGCATTAAGAGCAACAACCTGAACAAGTGGAATAAGAACAAGGAGTGCAGAAACCGCAAGGGCTCCAACAAATCCTACGATAAGAGTCTTTGTATTTTCTTTTCTGGCACCACTCTCAATAAGTCTCTTAGGAATAAAATCAACCGGATCAATAACAGCACCCAAGTTAGTTACATAACTTGTAAGAGTAGCCTCTTCAACATACGCTTTCTTGTCCAGTGCAATATTCTTAAGTCTCTCAACCTTCTCGATTGGCATATTAAGCTCATTAGAAAGAAGTGTTGCAAAGCCCTTAATAGATGTAGAATGTCCGATTAAGTATGCCTTCTGGATTGATATTCTGTTACGCGATACATAATAATCAATAACTCGGTTAATGTTACTTGCCATATATCTTAATGATTCTGTAACCTCATCTCCATCAAATCTTGAGTGAAGAAGTGTTTCATTCTGAAGCTTTGCTGTCGCAGCCTCATACTTAAGTCCATACTTTTCCATAACTGCATTAACAAGCATTGACTTTCCATAAGGAACATTTCTCTGTAACTGCAATACATTATCCTTGAAAATATTGATTACAGTACCATCATTCTCAACCTGAATAACAAGGCTGACTTCTGGTCCAATCTGCTGCTTCATAATCTGGTATGTACTGTTACCAGCATAATCAACGAATGCCACCTTAAGTCCTAAAGCCTTAGCAAGTCCATAGTAAGACTCTACAACTTCTGATGGTACAGCAGCAACCATAAGTTTAATCTTTTCCTGTCCCTGATCTTCTACTTTCTCAAGAACCGTATACTGAATGATATACTCATCCATATTAACTGGGAAATACTCTGTAGCATTAGCCTGTACAAGTTTATCAATCTTATTAGCCTTAACATTAGGAATAAGAACTTCCTTAGTTGCAAGTCTTGGAGAACTGATAGAAAATGCGACATTATTAGCATTAAATCTATGCTCGTCCATAACAACCTTGATTGCCTTAGCAAGTACGTCAGTCTGCTCAATTACACCCTCAACATAGCAGTCTTCCGGTGCAGGAATTGTAACAGTCTTATGAACGACACTGTTCTTACCTGATTTAGTGATTTCACATATTTTAATATACTCGTTATTGATAACGATACTTACCAATTTACCTTTGGCTTTAGATGCAGCCATAAAATCCTCCTATCCAGCTCCCCACATAATAAGCTAATGATTTCTAGTTATAAAAATATATATAAATTTCCTGTTCTTTCTATATAGACAAAAACTCTCCTACATAAATATACAGATTAGTTAGAATCCCATAAAAGAAAGATACCAGTTAATTATATTCGTACCAAAAAGCATGGCTATTGTAAGCCCTGCACACAAATATGGTCCGAATGCCAACACATGTTCAGCTTTCGTGACTTTCATACGGATGGAATGAATGACTGCACCCAAGATGCAGCCAATCAGAAATGCCAGGATAATGCACTTCCATCCTAAAAATAATCCTGCAAACGCCATCAGCTTAATGTCTCCACCACCAAAAGCGTCAATTCCTTTAATCGCTCGTCCAATAAAAAGACATATGAGCATGAATCCACTTATAACACAAAACCCTATTAGATAGTCTAATAGGTTCTTGTGATCTAATATGATTCTTATCACTGCCAAAACACCAATTGCCACATTAAGTGAAAATGGTATCTCGAAAGTTCTCCAGTCAATGACTGAAATAACAAGAAATATTGAAAATGCAAAGCACATCAATATGCTTACCGCATTAAATCCGTGAACTAAGAATACTATCACATATGCTATCCCATTGGTCGCTTCAATGATTGGATACTGCGGTGATATCTTAGTTTTGCAGTGTCTGCATTTTCCACCAAGTATTAAGTAGCTTACCAGTGGTATGAGATCATACCACTGGATTTTTTCGCCACATGTCATACAATGCGAATGTTCTGTAGCTATATTCTCTTTTAATGGTAATCTGTAAATCAGTACGTTCAAAAAACTTCCGAATACGATTCCGTATAGAAAGATAATGAAGTACAGTGGTAATTCGTATTGCATGATTTAATGTTTCCTTAGATATTATTATGATGCTACATTTGGTCCTGAAATTTTTCCATTACTAATTGTAAATGTAATTGTCTTGTTCTTATACTTCTTTGAAGTCATTTCAACCTTTGTTGATCCTATAGTATCTGTAAGTTCTGTTGTAAGAGTTGGAGTAATAGCTGTAGCTGGTTCTGTAACTGAAACTGTTCCATCTGCGGATGCTATTGTTACAGTATTATCAGATAACGCACTGTAATACTTTTCATCAGCTAATACAGATGTTATTGCCTGTCTTACTTCATCTAAGTTCTGAGCATCCTTTGATTCTCTTGACTTTTCAATGTTCTTGATAAGTGTTGGAGCTAACACACCAACAAGTACTGCCATAATGGCGATAACTACGATAAGCTCTACTAAAGAGAAACCTTTGTTACCTAATTTTTTCTGTGTTTTTTTCATGTTTCATATCTCCCTTTTGAAATATATTTATATAAATCCGTTCTCGTTAAGCGACCTGCAGAACAGATTATATACTAACCTTGTGAACCTAATGTATTATAGAGCTGAATCATTGGCTGGTAAATTGCAAGTATCAAAAGTACAACAACAAAAGCCATAAGTACAATAATAATAGGTTCCATTAATGAAGTAAGAGTCTGTGTCTGAACTTCAACTTCTTCTTCATAATAAACTGCTGAATTGGTAAGCATCTCTTCAACATTACCAGTTTCTTCGCCAATACCTACCATATGTACAACCATCGGAGGAAAAAGTCCCGATGTTCTTAACTGATTAGAAAGAGGCAAGCCTAATGATACGCCGCTCTTTACTTTTTCTAATGCATCATAATATAATACATTCTTCATGGTTGAAGCAGATATCTCAAGTGCATCAATCATTGGCATACCTGCCTGTAACAATGTACTCATTGTTCTTGCAAATGAAGCACATGCTGACTTAGTCTGTAATAATCCGAATACTGGAATCTTTAACTTTAATTTATCCAGGTTATGTCTTCCATTCTCTGTATTACCATACAGCTTAACCCCCACAACTATTCCAACGACAACAATAAGATATACATACCAGTATCCCTTTATGCTGTCACTCATAGCAAGGATTGCCCTTGTTGTTACTGGAAGTTCTGAATCTAAGTCTTCAAACATTGTCATAAAGCTTGGTATAACAAATGTAAGCATTACTACAATAACACCTATCATAACAAAGATAAGAACTATTGGATACATCATTGCTTTCTTGACAACACCTTTTAACTTGGCATCTTTTTCAAACTGTATTGCCATTCGTGTAAGAGAATTCTCCAGACTACCAGAAGCTTCACCAGCCTTAATCATATCAATAAGAATACTTGGAAACTCTTCGTTCTCCCTCATTGAATCCGAAAGGTTTTCACCTTTTTCTACGCTGGACTGGGTTCTCTCAATTGCCTCTTTAAGTCTCTTATTCTCTGTCTGTTCACCAAGCATCTCCAATGCATTAATTACGCTTACACCTGCTTTAAGAATACTTGCAAACTGCCGGCAGAATACGCTCATATCTCGTGCCGGTATTTTCTTTGGGCCAAAAAATGATAGATTAACATCTTTATCCAAAGCTCCCTGCTTACCTATTGATATAGGAGTAAAGCCCTGTTCCTTTATCTTTCTGGCTGCTTCATCTTTACTTTCTGCTTCAATAGCACCCTTAACATCTTTTCCCGAAGCGTCAACCGCTTTGTATGAAAATGTTTCCATATCACACTCCCCATTCTTAGTAAAATCTTTCCTTTTTAGTGCATTTAGTATAACACATAAGCACAATCAGGACAATAATTTTACTAAAATTAACAAACAAAATTAACAAATAATAAATTCTTTTTAAATTTACTTTTACATTTATAACATACCTTAACAATATCATACTACATACTAAAAGTGGGTAATTTTCACTTTTGTTTCGTATTCTCTAGCTTTATCGTTCTTGCTGTCATTCCTAAAAACATATAGAAATATGGTGTTGTATAATACATTGAATTTCCAAAGCATGCACCTGCTGCATATGCCAATGCACATCCTGCCGAAGCTATCGTTATAAGTTCCATTTTTTTAATTTTCTTCAATTGGCATATCATCATTGATATTAATGCACCCATATACATTACAAACCCTGGTATTCCCATAAACACCATATACTGTATATATTCATTTTCTGGTCTGTCAGTGCCTCCTGCTAACACGCCTCCCAATTCACCAGCATATTTTTCATTCAATTGTTCTGGTCCATATCCTAATATTGGACTTTCCGGTATCATTTTTAAGCAAGCTTTCCATAATCTCATTCTTCCCGTCCCTGCTCCATCTGCATCTTCCGCATCTGATATGACTGCATTAACATCATGAGAGAAGGTTGATAAATTAACTTTTAAGTTCTGTCCACTGCTTGATGGAATGATTCCTAACATGCTGACTGTGCTAAGGGAAATATATATAATTATCGGCACTAGTATTTTCTTTATATTGTTAGTTCTTACAGCATACATTATGCATACAGCTATAACACCAAACATAGAGCCAAGATACGCACCAAATGTATTGTTCACCAAAAGGCAAAATAACTGGAACGCTATTCCTGCTGCATACATAATTTCATTTTTCTTAATATCTGACGTTAAGAATAACCCTGTCATTACCAGAATTGACATGTTAAGATAATACCCAAAATGATTAAACTGGCTGAATACAGTTGCTCTATCATAAACAAATATTTTATGCATATATAATAGATGATTATCTTGAAGCAGCAGACATATTCCAAGTATAACTGCTGTTACCGCGTATGTATTGAATATGCATTTTCTATATTTTGCTTCTTTAACTATATGCGCACACATATAAACCGCCGCATAGCAGCAATATGTCACAAGACCTTCATATCTGTACTCTGTCCCAAATATTGAAGTATATTTATCAGCCGAATGCATTGTACATATGATAATCCATACAAACAGCATCAAAAAAAATACATTCCATGGTTCTCTTTTAATAAACTCAAACAGCTCATTTTTCCAATTATTGCTCCGTGTCAGTATCATGCCTATAAAGTATGCTATCAGAAATTCCAATGTCAGCACACCCATAAGCAAAACTGCCGTCTGATAGCTTGACAATATATTCAATCTATACATAAATGTCTGCTCAGCCATCCCCATCCATCTTATATGAAAGAAGATTGATAGTATCGGCAATAAGCACCATCCCATCACTATGTACATTGCTATCTTTTCAAAAAAAATTCTCCCCAGCACCTCATATATTTCTTTAAGTGTTTTACACTTTTTTAATTTTGTAAGCATTTTATTTTTCTCCCCTTTTAGATTAATACTTTACTATAATATATCTATTTTTCTAGCTATTTTCAAGAAATAATTAAATGCTTTATTGATTCATTGTTCCTGATACCTATAGGTAGTCGCATTATTGCTTGACTTATAGGACATATCCAGGCAGAACCATTATTCAGCCTTCACTTTTTCTCCCAATCTACCTATAGATAAGCTTCCTCGTGCCTGCCTGATAGGTGATTTCCTACATTCTCATGTATTTCTGCCTGTATTTTACCTATATAGCTTGATTATTTATTGTTCTTATAGGAACACGTAGAAACAAGTCCATGAACAGAAGCTGGCTTCTCCAAAAAAGAAAAGCAACGCCAGTATCCACTCTTACCAGCATTGCTTTATCTTTATATATTATACTGTTATTCTGCCTTCCTTATCAGCTATCACTCCATATCCGGACACTTGTATCCCGCATTAATCATATTAGCTCGCAGCTTTTCTGCACTTATCCCAAGCTTTTGCGCACCCTTTTCAATACTTATGCTCTTATCTTCGACCAGTGAATATATCATCTGGTTGCCGCCAAGACTAAGTCCCTCTTTAATTCCTTTCTCAATTCCCCTGTCTTCAAGCCTCTGCGCTACATCACACATATTGCTCACCCCTTCCTTATCTGACAATATCTCTTCATATCTGCTATCACCTGTCATAACTGATAAAAACTTTAGTATCTCATCCACATGCTTAATTGTTGTCTTATC
>ULWV01000639.1_pt1 | contig 11975 bp, 7 predicted proteins | sample 1960651 | NCBI WGS metagenome assembly ULWV01 (sample SAMEA4835820, study PRJEB28245) | human gut metagenome | biome: gut microbiome; material: fecal sample | place: Denmark | collected 2008
CCCGAACAATCCTTTCTTCTCATAAGGTTCGCTCTTTGCATCTTTTAACTCATATCCGATTTCCTTAATTTCTTTTCCTGCAAGAGAAAGGTCAAGTTCATCCTCGCTGATTACTACCGTTTCCCCTTTCTGGGCGGACGATGTCACCTTTTTTACTTTAAAATTTTTACGAATCAGGTCATTCATATGGGATTCGCACATCCCGCACATCATTCCGTCAATTTTTAATGTTGTCTTTATCATGACAGTCACCTCTTCTCTGATTGATATCGTTATCATATACCCCCTGGGAGTATTTGTCAAGAGAAGTGTTTCCTATTGAGAATGATATTCAATAATCTCTTACAATACTTTTGCCACATCTCCCGCGATTAATTCTGCGGTCAGATGATTCTCTTCTAATACTTCCTGTACGTCATAACGGTCGAGGAATTCTTTCTTTACTCCAAAGTTCAATACTTTCATACCAGAATCGCCGTAGAATCTTGCAATTTTTTCACCAAATCCACCGTCTAAGATACCATCTTCCAAAGTGATGACTACGTCATGGTCTTTCTTTAATTCTTCCAGTAAATCTTTGTCCGCACCTGTAATGAAATACGGATTAATAATGGTCGGCTGTGCACCAGTCTTTTCTTTTATCTTTTCTGCTGCCTCTTGTCCAAGTGCATAGAAAGTTCCAAGACCGAGAATGGCTACTTTGCTTCCTTTTGTGGTGACCTCATATTTGTTTAAGTCAGAGAAATCTTTTGTGATTTTCTTTCCATCGGAAACCATTGCGCCGCCCGGAAGTTTGATGGCTACCGAATATTCTTTCTGGGCGACACTCCAGTCAAGCATTGCCAGATATTCTTCCTTCGTGGTCGGTGCCAGATAGACAAGATTTGGAATATTTGCCATCATTGGAATATCGTACAGTCCAAGATGTGTGACATCATTCATTCCGTAAACAGAACCCCAATATACAACTATTGTAGCCGGACTGTTATTTACACACAAATCCTGTGAAATCTGGTCGTAGGTTCTCTGCACAAAGGTACTGTATACACCATACACCGGCTTTCCGCCATTTGCAGCGATACCGGATGCCAGTGCCACTGCTGTTTCTTCTGCAATACCGACATCCACAAACTGCTTTCCGGCTTCTTTTCTCTTATCCGCAGTAAATCCAAGTACCGTCGGGGTTGCTGAAGTAATCGCTACCACGCTCTTGTCTTCTTTCATTTTCTTTAAAAGATATTCTGCTGTTATGCTGGAATAATCCTCACCGAAATCCCCAGAGGTGGATTTTCCTGTCTCAATGTCAAATGGTCCGCTGTAATGCCAGTTCTCCTTGTCCTGCTCTGCGTATTTGTAACCTTTTCCCTTCTGGGTATTGATATGCACAACGACCGGTTTTCCGGAATCTTTTACCTTTGAAAATGCCTCAATTAATTTTTCTGTATTGTTTCCTTCTGCCACATAGAGATAATCCAGTCCCATGGCTTTGAACAGATTACATTCTGCCTTACCGTTTGTATCTCTCAAAAGCTTCAGGTTCTGATACATACCACCGTGATTTTCGGCAATGGACATGTCATTATCATTTACTACGATAATCAGATTGCCGCCTAATTCTGCCGCAACATCCAGACCTTCGAGTGCCTCTCCGCCACTTAACGAACCATCTCCGATGACTGCGATGACGTTACCGCTCTCTCCGTTTAAATCCCTTGCTTTTGCCACACCGCAGGCAAGGCTGACGGAGGTAGAGGTATGTCCGATGATAAAGTGGTCATGCTCACTTTCACGTGGATTGCTGTAACCGCTGACATCATCATAATGCTCCTCATAGAGATAGGCATCCTTTCTTCCGGTCAGCATTTTGTGCGGATACGTCTGATGGGATACATCATAGATAATCTTGTCCTTTGGTGATTCAAACACATAATGAAGGGCAATGGTTGCCTCCACCATACCAAAGTTTGGTCCGAAATGTCCGCCGTGAATGCTTGCTCTCTTTAACAGAGCATCTCTCATTTCCTGTGCCAGTCCTTTCAATTCCTCTCCGGATAATTTTTTTACATCTTCCGGTCCGTTGATTTTTTCTATATACATTTGTTGTCCTCCCATGTTAATTTACCTGTTTTTACTGCTTCTTCGTATCTGGATATTTTATAATCCAGCTTATCCATGGCAGCTTCGAGCTGCTGTTTCTGTTCTTCCAGATGAACTTTCTGCTCCTGCAAAAGCTGCAGTCTTGCCGGAATGGTCGCATCGCCCTTCTGACAGAGTTTTACATATTCAATCAGTGCTTCTATGGGAAGTCCTGCACCCCGCATACATATGGCGAGTTCCACCCATCCAAGGTCTTCTGGCTGATAATTGCGGATGCCGCTGGATGTTCTGGTGACTTCCGGAATCATACCGATTCGCTCATAATATCTGAGTGTATCCTGGGAAATTCCATATTTCTCACTGACTTCTCTGATTGTCATATCTGCACCACCTTTCTATCTGAATAATGAAAGTATAACATCTGGAGTTTACTCTAAGTCAAGTATATTTTTTTATTATTTTGCCATAATATGATTGAAACTATTTTTATTTCTGGAGGAATTTTTTATGAATGATGATACGATTAAATTATTAAAAGAATGTAGTTCCGGTATCTGCATGGCGAGAGATGCCATTGATGAGATTCTGGAAGATGTCAGAGACGATGATTTGAAAGGGATTCTGCAGAACAGCATCAAAGAACACGATGCCCTGAAAGAGGACACGGAAAACTATCTGAAAGCTTTTCACGAAGAACCAGAAAAGCCATCCGTCATTGCCAAAGGTATGGCCCACTTAAAGAGTAATGTCAAACTGGCAGCAGACAATTCCGATGCAACGGTTGCAGATTTGATTACCGACGGCTGCAATATGGGTATTAAATCCCTGCACCGTTATCTGAACCAGTATCAGGCAGCGGATAAAGATATCAAAAAACTGGCAAAACAGATTATTGATGTGGAATCTTCTCTCAGAGAACAGATTTGTGCTTATCTGTAAAAGCAGGGGATTGCAAAACGCTTGAATTTTTGCAAAAATATATGCAAAATGAACAATTACTAAGGAGGGGCTATGAAGCAGGTACTAAGGAGGAACCCAATTTATTGGGAAGATTCCCTAGTGCCATAGCCGAATGCAGCGAGAGCATGCCTTTGTGTAATTGTGTCACTTTGCATATACAATAAAAAAATTATGAGTTTCGTAATTAACCTTGTCGTTTTATTTTACAACGATATTATAAATCTTGCCTTTTACATAGATTTCTTTCACGATGTTCTTTCCATCTACCGCTGCCTGAACAGAAGATGCGGCAAATACTTTTTCTTTGACTGCTTCCTGTGTATCATCCAGGGAAACATTTAATTTTGCCTTTACCTTTCCATTGACCTGAACAGCGATTTCCACGGTGCTTTCCACAGTCTTTGTCTCGTCATATTCCGGCCATGTCTGCTGATACAGATAATCGGTATGACCAAGCTTCTGCCATAATTCTTCTGTGATGTGAGGTGCAACCGGATTTAACAGGGTAATCAGGGTAGCAAATTCCGCTTTATTTATCTGACCTTTCTTGTAGAAGTCGTTTAACAATGCCATCATTGCAGCGATTGCTGTGTTAAATTTCAGGTTTTCAAAGTCATTTGACACTTTCTTGATGGTCTGATGCATCTTTGTCTCCATATCTGCACTGTAACTGTCGCCATCCACCAGAATGTCCTGCAGTTTCCATACTCTGTCCAGGAAACGGCGGCATCCCTTAACACCATCTTCTGACCATGAAGCACTTAAATCGAAAGCTCCGATGAACATTTCATAGGTACGAAGGGTATCTGCACCGTATTCATTGACAATATCATCCGGATTTACAACGTTTCCACGGCTCTTTGACATTTTTTCGCCGTTTTCACCCAGAATCATACCATGGGAAGTTCTCTTCTGATATGGTTCTTTGGTTGGTACTACTCCCTGGTCATACAGGAATTTATGCCAAAATCTGGAATACAGCAGATGGAGGGTTGTGTGTTCCATACCGCCATTGTACCAGTCAACCGGCAGCCAGTATTTTAATGCTTCTTTGCTTGCAAGTGCCTCTGTATTAGTCGGATCTGTATATCTTAAGAAGTACCAGGATGAACCAGCCCACTGAGGCATGGTATCTGTCTCACGCTTTGCAGGACCGCCGCAGCATGGACATGTAGTATTTACCCAGCCGGTCATGGCTGCCAACGGTGATTCACCATTATCGGTCGGCATATAGCTGTCTACTTCTGGAAGTTCGAGTGGAAGCAGGCTTTCATCGATTGGCACATAGCCGCACTTTTCACATTCTACGATTGGAATCGGTTCTCCCCAGTATCTCTGTCTTGAAAATACCCAGTCACGAAGTTTGTAGTTGACCTTCTTTTCGCCAATACCTTTTTCTGTAAGGAATTCCAGCATTTTTACCTTTGCATCCTTTACTTCCAGTCCATTTAAGAAATCGGAATTTACCAGTACACCTGTTGCCACATCGGTAAATGCAGCTTCTTCCAGATTTACTTCTGCTCCGTCTTTTCCTGCCACTACCTGAATCATTGGAAGGTCAAATTTCTTTGCAAACTCCCAGTCTCTCTGGTCATGTGCCGGAACTGCCATAATCGCACCGGTACCATAGGACATTAATACATAATCAGAAATCCAGATTGGAATTTCTTTGCCATTGACCGGGTTGATTGCTGTCAGTCCGTCGATGCATATGCCTGTCTTGTCTTTTGCAAGCTCGGTACGCTCAAAGTCAGACTTTCTTGCTGCCATTTCACGGTATTCCACAATGGCATCCCAGTTTCCGATTTCATCTTTATATTTATCAATCACTGGATGTTCTGGAGAAACTACCATGTAAGTAACGCCGAACAGGGTATCCGGTCTAGTGGTATAAATACGGAGTTTGTCCTCTTTGTCTTTGATGGAGAAGTCCACTTCCCCGCCTTCGGAACGTCCAATCCAGTTTTTCTGTGATACTTTGACTTTTTCAATATAATCAACGTCGTCCAAATCCTTGATTAACTTGTCCGCATATTCGGTAATCTTGAGCATCCACTCACTCTTTACCTTACGAACAACCTCAGAACCACATCGCTCACATACACCGTTGACTACTTCTTCATTTGCTAGTCCTACTTTACAGGAAGTACACCAGTTAATCGGCATTTCCTTCTTGTAAGCAAGTCCTGCCTTGAATAATTTGAGGAAAATCCACTGTGTCCATTTGTAGTACTGTGGATCTGTAGTATTGATTTCTCTGTCCCAGTCGAAAGAATAACCCAGTGATTTTAACTGGTCTTTAAAATGAGCAACGTTATTCTTTGTTACAATCTTTGGATGAATTTTATTTTTAATGGCATAGTTCTCGGTAGGCAGTCCGAATGCATCCCATCCCATCGGATATAATACATTGTATCCCTGCATTCTTCTCTTTCTTGCAACAATATCCAATGCAGTATAAGGACGCGGATGACCTACATGAAGTCCCTGTCCTGACGGATATGGGAACTCTACCAGTGCATAATACTTTGGTTTTGTATAATCATTGGTTGCAGCAAATGCCTTGTTCTCATCCCAGATATCCTGCCACTTTTTTTCAATCTTTTTTGGTGAATAATAATTGTCCATAGTTCCTCCTAATTTATATAAAATAGTCCTTTTCTCTGACACTTTTTCTATTCTACAACGGTTAAGTTTAAATGTCAACTAAGCACTTATTTTTTCTTCTTCCTTACAAAGTATACTCCTGCTGCGGCAAGCACTACACATACAAGAATGACTGCCACTGCCACAACACTGCCAGGACCGCTTTTTGAAGATTTTTCATTTTCGGTTGTTCCTGTTTCTGATTTCGATTCGGAAGTGGTTTTCTGATTCTCTTCTTCTGTGTCCTTTACAGTATCCTTTTCCGTATTCTGGCTGCTTTCTTCTTTGCTGTCCGATTTTTTTTCTGTCGCATTATTTGCGGAATTACTTCCTTTTGATTCCTGTGTTTTTGAATCTTCTCCACTGCCGGAAGAATCGCTTCCGCTGTTGTTGCTGTTATCATTACTGCTATAGCTGTTATTACCGTTATTGTTGCTGCTATTGCTATTATTAGTGCTATTACTACTATTATTGCTATTATTGCTATTACTGCTATTATCCGTGTTTTCTGAATTTCCGGTGCTTCCCTGCGATTTCTCAATCTCACTGACAGCATTGCTGACATCTTTTTCTTCTGACTGAACCGTTCCATATTCTGAAGTATATTTCTCTTCTATGGTTTCCTGTTCCATTGCCTTGTTTGCTACCATAACAACCGGAACTGCCGTTAATTTTTCGGACTCTGCCTTTGAGCCATCCTGAACTGCCACATAGGAAATATTGAGGCATTTTTTCAGATCTTCAATATCTGTCTGTGCTGTAACTGTAAAACTATATAAATCCTTTGTTCCTTTTTTTAATGGATCGCTTACATTTAGGTATTGTAATTCTACATTGCTGCCCTTTAATTTCGCCATGGAAAATGCCATGCCCTTTCCTTCATTCAGATCTACCTGAATCGTATCCTCATTTACGGATAATTGATCCGTATTCACAGATACCTCAACGATCATTGTTGTAATTACATTGTCCTTATAACTGTCATCATAATTCTGCAATGCCACGGATACCTTCATTTCTTCGCCCTGTTTCATAACATCATGATCCAGACACAATGCGATGGAAAGTGGCTGTGCCGCAAGAAGCGGCTGTTTCACCATGACAGATATGCATAAAGCCAGTATACTTATGATTGCCATCCATCCCGTGTGCTTTTTCTGCATATTTACCTCCTTATATCTTATCTTAGAAGTGAAAAAGGCTGTTGATTAACAACAGCCTTTTCTCTTATTTTGAATCATTCGTTTTATCAAACGATTATCTCTGTACTTTTCTTCTTGAAAATACTACAAATCCAGCACCTGCTGCTACAATCATACCTAAAACAGCTACTACATTCTTAGCATCTCCTGTCTTTACAGAAGTACCTTTTGCAGTTGTTGTTTCCTGAGCTGTTGTATTGCCTGCAGCTGTAGTTTCATCTGCTTTTGCAGTAGTCTGTCCTTCGTTATTTGTTGTGGTATTTTCAGCAGTAGTAGTATCTTTCTCCGGTTCCTGCGTAGTTGGAGTTTCTACTTTCTCTTCAACGATTACATAAGTACTGAAGTGATCTGTAGCGAAAGTAATCTTATCACCTTCTACTGAGGTATCCAGTTTCTTCATAGAACCATCGCCTTCTACCAGACGATAAACAGTAAGCTTATTTGCTTTGTTTAATCCTGCCGGAATATCCAAAGTAATCTTTAAGCTTCCATCCGGCTGAATCTCAGCACCGGTAAGCTTGGATAAGAGCTTGATATCTAATACTTCATATTTCTCGTATTTTTCAACTACTTTTGAAAGAGCTTCTACAACTTCTTTCATCTTCTTAACTGATGTTTCTTTTGATACTACAAGATATTCTTCATCAGATACACCTGTTACGGTTGAATCAATCTCAGAATTCTTAAGTACGCGAACGATAAATCCGATTTCATATGCTGCACCATCAGCAGTCTTATAAGAAACCTTAACATCCTGTTTACCAAGAACAGCCGGATCATATCCTTTGATTGTTACATCGGTAAGTTTTAAAGTATCTTTTGTTCCATTGTTATAAACAAGGTATACTTCAAGTCCTGCATCTGCCAGTTCAGTGCCTTCTTTTAAGTCAGTTACTTCGCCAAAGCTGAGTGCAAGGCCTGTTGCAGCCTTTGCAAGTACTTCTACTTCAAATGTTACAGTCTTTCCGCCATATGTTACAGTTGCGGTCTGCTTTCCTACTACATTTGTATCCAGGGTAAGCATTCCTTCTGTAATATCCATATCTTCTTCTGTACCATTATCATATGTTACATGAATCTTTCCACCTGTTAAATCAAGTGCAAGACCTTCTGTTACAGTTGTTGCTGTCGGTGCTGATACAAGTGTTACATCAGTTACTGTCTTAGCGGCTACTGTTACTGCCAGTTCAGCTGTCTTACCTTTATAAGTTACGGTAACTGTCTGATCTCCAACCTTGCTGTTATCAAATCCTGAAATCATGTCATTGGTCATAGCAACGGTTGCTGTTGTATCATTGTCATAATAAAGTGTAATTACACCATCTGTTACATCGAGTTTTGTTCCCTCGATAATACTTGTTTTGGAAGGTTTTGTTGTAATTGCAATCTTCTCAAGAACTTTTTCAATTACAGTTACATCATAAGTTAATGTATGTTCTACATTCTTCTTATCTGTGTATACAACGGTAACTTTGTATGCGCCCGGTGTAGCAGTATCTACTTTGGAAGCATCTACCTTTACAGACTTATCAGAAAATGCTACTTTTTCTGTTGTATCATTGTTGTAGCTTACAAGAATTGTTCCATCGAATGTAAATGCCTTACCTTCTTTGATATTAGTTACATTATTTTCTGCAATCTTAACATCACTTACAGATTTTTCAATTACAGTTACTTCAAATGTCTGTGCTACTGTGTAGCCATTGTATTTGATGGTAATTGTCTGTTTTCCGACAGTATTCTTATCAAATCCTGAAATCATGTCACTTGTTACATTCACTCCAAGATCTTCGGTACCGTTATCATAAACAACTTTAATCTTTGCACCTGTTAAATCAAGGTCTTTTCCTTCTAATACTTCTGTCTTTTCAGGAGCAGAAACCAGTTCAACAGATTTTACGGATTTTGCTTTTACAGTTGCTGTGAAAGTAGTTGTCTTTGTAACACCATCTTCACTGTAGGAAACTGTAACCGTCTGTTCGCCAACCTTTGTGTTGTCGAAATCTTTCAGCATATCTTTTGTAAGTTCTGCTTCTTTGCTTGTACCATTGTCATAAACAACTTTGATCTTTGCGTCTGTAAGATCAAGTTCTTTTCCTTCCAGTACTTCTGTACCTGCAGGTATGGAAACAAGCTCAATGCTTTCCATTGCTTTCTTTCTTACCTTAACGGTGAATACAGCGGTATGCTCTTTGTATGTTACAGTAATGGTCTGTTCTCCGTATGCTGCAGGATTTTTCTCGTATCCGCTGCACATTGCAGAAGTCATATCTACCGTTTCTGTCTTTCCATTATCATAAGAAACAGTGATCACACCACCTGTTACATCAAGGTCTGTACCTTCCACATATTCTGTCTTTGCAGGCTTTGTTGTTACTTCAATGCCTGTAATGGATTTTGCCTTTACTTCAATATCGAATGTAAGGGTTTTTGCTCCATAAGTTACTGTAATTGTCTGTGTTCCAACTGTATCGTTTAATCCAGAACACATCTGGTCTGTCACACTGATCTCATCTGTTGTTCCATCGCTGTAAACAACTTTGATTGCTGCACCTTTTAATGCGGCTGTCAGTTCCTGACCTTCAATAATGCTTGCTGCCGGTTTCTTAGCCCATTCAATGGAAGCAATCTCTTTATCTTTTACAGTTACTTCAAATGTTGTTGTTTTTCCTTCGTATTTTACTGTAATGGTCTGTTTGCCATATGTTGCAGGTGTTGCATTGTATCCTTCTGTGGTTACACCTTCTGCTGTCATGGCAATCTCTGCTGTCTCACCATTGGAATAAACTACTTTAAGTTTTCCGCCTGTAAGATCCAGCTTTGTTCCTCTTACATATTCTACAGTTGTCGGATTTGCTGCAACTTCGATTGAATCAACTACCGGTGCGATGCTGAATTTCTTTGTTGTCTCAAGTCCTGCTGCATTCTTTGCAACTACGGTATAATCGCCTGCTGTACTTACAGTACAAGGATTTGGCACAGTTTTTCCGTTTACGGTAAGTTCTGCATCCTGATTTGCCGCAACTTTTACTGCTGTAGTATAGGATTCTGCGATTGTTTCACTTCCATCTACTGTGATTACAGGATTTGTATACACATTCACGCTGGAAGCAGTTGCATCATATGTATAGCTGTCATCAATATACATATTCTTCAGAACAAGCTTTGAAAATTCAAATTTTGCTGTTACATCTTCTGTTACACTGTCTTTTACCTTTAACTGGAATGTCAGGAACGGTGCGGATTCGGTTGTTTCGCTGATAGCACCTGCTTTTGTATTCTTATATACAGCTGCCACCTTTAAAACATTTCCATCAATATTTGCATCTGAAAATGTTCCGTCATCCTCATCAACTGCTGCAATGAGACCATTTTTCATAGAACCTGATACATATTCAAAAGTATCAGAATCAAATGGCACATTCATCTCGATGGTTGTAATTAATTTCTTTGTATCCTTGGATACGGTGGATTCAAATCTGTCGAGATTTACACTGACAGTAACCACATCGCCTGCTTTTAAGGCTTTCTTGTCTGTTGTTATGGATACATCAATATCCTTATCAGCAGAAGCCATTACAGACGTTACCCCGATTGAGCCTACTACAAGGCATATAGTAAGCATAATCGCCCATAATTTTTTACCTTTCATTGAGAATACCTCTTTCCTTTGCTATTTTTCTCGTACGAATACGACTGTCCATATTATAATTCATTTTTTACAGAATGTCCACAACTTTTCCTGTAATTTTTCACAATTTTCCTCTTTTATTTTCACAGAAATTGTGTAATCCTTCATGACTGCAATAACCCATTTTACACCATCTGCATGTTCCACAGATTTCTTCAAACTGTTCTTTCCCAATCCGCCGGATTCCCTCCATAAGCTCCTTCTGCCGGCAGATCTGTCCTTTGGCAAAGCCGGCATATTCCAGTGTTTTTTCATCTTTCATAAGCACATCCCGGTTTCCCAGCCGACAGGTATTATCCTCCTGCTTATTCGGACATTTTTCACAGACATGATCCATTCCGGTTATAAGCCGGATCTCCTCATTCGGAATACACTTTTCTACCACCTCGGTCATCCGCTTTACAAATTCTTCACTGTAACCGCTTCCCTGAAACAGGCTTGTACAGAGCAGATGATGTCCTCTTAATTCTATCATTCCTTTTCTCCTGTTATACCAAATAAAATTCCAAAAAATATTGCAGCCAGAAATGTGACCGCCACCAGGCTGTCATTCAGTACGGAATAGATGATGAATGCCACTATGGATACCATCAGCCAGTCCGCACATCCGGATATGTCTTTTTCCATGTTCTTCTGCTTTGCTTTCTTCCATCTGAAATATTGCAAAAACAGAAACAGAAGCAATGCCAGATATGCCAGAACGGCAATTCCACCAATGTCAATCCACATCTGCAGGTAAAGGCTGTGCGGTTTATCCATGGAAAGATAATGCGTTCCGTGAGTATTCAGAAGTCCCACATAGTCATTCTGCGTACAGTAAAATGCGAAATTCCCCGGACCTTTTCCACAAAGGAAGGTTTCCGGCAAAAGTGCCGCGGAGAGACACCATACATATCCTCTTCCGGTAAAGAAAGGATAAAACGAAGTGCCGAATCTGTGTTTCAGGGAAACCTCTGTCAGTTTTTCTCCCTGCTGGCCAATTCCATAAAACACATCCTCATCCAGATAGAAATCCACGGCTCCGTCATACCCCAGATCGAAGGTCAGCAATCCGGTCTGATAGAGCAGGGAAACCGCCTGGTACCGCTCATCCGGAAAGGTAATTCTGCCTTCCTCATCCTGTTCAAATTCCAGTCTTTCCCCACCGGTATCCAGAAAATGTATGCTCTGGTCATTTGAAACCACGGTAAAACTTTCTTTCTCTCCATATAAAGTCATCTGATTTCCATCCAGACTGATATCGGTCAGCCGGAAAATGTTCTGATTCGTATTTGCACTGCTCTGATTCAGCAGAACACTCTTTCCGATGTTTACCAGCTTTCCTCCGCCGGCAAGATTCAGTCCAAGAAGAAGAACCACTGTCATGCCGATCCAGACAG
>ULWV01073860.1_pt1 | contig 11905 bp, 5 predicted proteins | sample 1960651 | NCBI WGS metagenome assembly ULWV01 (sample SAMEA4835820, study PRJEB28245) | human gut metagenome | biome: gut microbiome; material: fecal sample | place: Denmark | collected 2008
AGACTGCTTACCTTCTCCTGAAGGTATGACACCTTATCCAAAAGCTGACTTTCCGCTGCTTTCGGCTGGCTCTCCTGCATCCTTTCAAGCTGCTTCCGTACTCCTTGCAGTTCGTCCACCATAGCGGAAAGCTGTAACTGCATCCCGGCGATATACTGCAAGACCTCCATAAAGTCCTGTGACTGCTCTTTCATGCCCTGCTGTCCCAAAAGCTCCATGAACTGCTTCATAACGTCCATTTCCTCTGTGTTCTGTTCTTTCTTTGGTTCGTTTGCTTCCATAGCACCCTCCTATAAACTTTCTTCTTTTCCTTTGCTCTTTACAGTCTCCGGTTTCTCCGGCATCTTCTGATCGGAAATTTTCTGCTTCATCTCGGCAAGTTTCTCCTTGACGGATACCCGCCCTCTGGAACCGTCTGCTAACATCCGTTCCTTGTCATGCTCTGCGATACGCTCCGACATCAGGAAACTTGCAACAGGCTTTAACGGTTCCTCTGCCACCGCCTGTATATCTTCTGCCCTGTTCGGCTCACTTTCCTGCGTCTGTGCGCTCTGCTCTCCGTTTTCGTCCTCCGGCTCATCATCGCCCATATCCAGTGCATTATCGCCCTTTTCGTCCATATTCAGAAGCGCATTTAACTCTGCAAGGCGTTCTAGCTTCTCCGCCAGTTCCTGCTCCTGCGCAAAAGGTTTTGTAACTTCCACCTTTGCAGTTTCGAGCTGATGTTCCACGTTAGAAAGCTTCTGCTCCACGTCTGCCATTTTCCCGGTCATTCCCTCTAACGCATTGGACAGTCTTTGCAGATTTCCAAGTGGATCGGCTCCGATTTCCACCTCATGGCTCAGACTTCCTTTTAAGCTGATCGTAAACTTGGAGAAGAACGAGTCAAAAGACACGCTCATCTTAAAGCCCTGATATTCTCCGATTGTGACCGCCATGTTTGGCTGTTTGGCACTCCGGCACATATCAATCAACGCCGCACCCGCTTCCTTTTTGTCCGTATAGGTACGGTTTCCTATCTTCATGGAAAAAGCGTCCTTATCCACAGGCTTATGCGCCGCATAGGTCTGAATGTCCGCCCGGTATCCCTCAAGCCTTTCTTTTAAGGCTGTGATCTGCATCGGGTAATGCTTTGCGATATTGTCCTCCAGACGGTAACGCTGGCTTGTGTGGTTTGCCTTTAAGAGCTTCAGCTTTGAAACCTGTATATCCAAATCCATCTTCTCCTTAATGTAAGGGTTTCCGGTTGCAAGTGCTTTGACCTCTGCATAAGAGAGCGCCGCTTCGTCAATGTCCTCACAGGAACGCACCGGGGACTTGCTCGTCATGATCTGCCCGATAAACTTCTGCTTGTTCTCAATGAGCTGCCATGAATAGCTGTCGAAGGTGCCTTCCGTCACATACCGGAAAATCTTGACCTTATCATTCATATTGCCCTGTCGTAAAATACGACCTTCCTGCTGTTCAATGTCAGACGGACGCCAGGGCACATCCAGATGATGTAATGCAATCAGTCTGTCCTGTACGTTGGTTCCGGCTCCCATTTTGGCAGTAGAACCCAACAAAAAACGAACCTGTCCGCTTCTTACCTTTGCAAACAGCTCCGCTTTTCTTTTCTCCGTATTGGCATCATGGATAAATGCGATTTCTTCCGGTGGGACACCCTTTTCTTTCAGCTTGTTGCAAATGTCCTCATAAACATTGAATATACCATCTCCTTTCGGTGTCGATAAGTCACAGAAGATAAGCTGTGCCGACTTCTGTTCCTTTGTTTCCTCCCATATCTCAAATGCCTTGTCCACACAGGTGGTGGATTTAGAATTATCCTCATCGGGAAGCATATCGTTGATTAAACGCTGGTCTAATGCAAGTTTTCTACCGTCATTGGTGATTTTGAGCATATTGTCAACGTGTGGCTCTACCTTCCTATCACGAACAGCCTCCGCACGATCCGCAAGGGACTGTACCATTTCTTTCTGATACTCACTCGGCTTTAACACCACATTTTCATACTCTGCTTCCGGTACAGGCAGTTTTAGCATATCCGGTGTCTGAATATCTGCACTTTCCTTGAAAAGTGAAATCAGCTCGGGCAGATTGAAGAACTTGGCAAACCTTGTCTTTGCCCGGTATCCGGTTCCCTCCGGTGCAAGCTCTATGGCTGTCTGCGTTTCTCCGAAAGTAGCCGCCCAACTGTCGAAATTGCCAAGACCAAGTTTCTGGAGCGTACTGTATTGCAGATAGCGCATATTCGTATAAAGCTCCGTCATACTGTTGGAAATCGGTGTACCTGTGGCAAAGATAATGCCCTTGCCGCCTGTCAGCTCGTCCATGTACTGACACTTTGCAAACATATCCGAGGACTTCTGTGCTTCTGTCTGTGCAATGCCCGCCACGTTCCGCATCTTGGTGTATAAGAAAAGGTTCTTATAATTGTGGCTCTCATCTACGAACAGCCTGTCAACACCAAGCTGTTCAAAGGTTACTACATTGTCCTTGCGGGAAGTATCGTTCAATCGGCTCAGCCTTGCGTCTAATGATTTTTTTGTTTTTTCCATCTGCTTAATGGTGTAACGCTCTCCCTTTTCCGCCTTGACCGCTTCGATTGCCATTTCTATTTCCGTTATCTGCCGCTCAATCATGGCAGCCTGTCTTTCCATTGAAAGCGGTATCTTTTCAAACTGCGTATGCCCGATGATGACCGCATCATAATCTCCCGTTGCAATACGGGAACAGAACTTTTTACGGTTGGCAGGCTCAAAATCTTTCTTTGTAGCAGCTAAAATATTTGCACCCGGATACAGGCGCAGGAAATCACTCGCCCACTGCTCTGTTAAATGGTTCGGTACAACAAATAAGCTCTTTTGGCAAAGCCCTAACCGCTTGCTCTCCATTGCTGCAGCAATCATTTCAAAGGTCTTACCCGCACCCACACAATGGGCAAGCAGGGTATTATCGCCGTAAAGCTGGTGTGCCACCGCATTAAGCTGATGCGGTCTTAATGTAATGTCCGGTGTCATGCCCGGAAACTTTAGGTGGGAACCGTCATACTCTCTCGGTCTGGTGGAATTGAAAAGCTCATTGTACTTGGCACACAAGGTCTGTCTGCGCTCCGGATCACGAAATACCCAGTCCTTAAAGGCTTCCCTTATGGCTTCCTGTTTCTGGCTGGCAAGCATGGTCTCCTTTTTGTTAAGAACTCTCTTTTCCTTCCCATCTTCCTCTATCGTATCAAAGATACGGGTATCACGAAGGTTTAAGGAATCCTCCAGAATACGGTAGGCATTTGCCCGGCTCGTTCCGTAGGTCATATTGACAAGTGAATTGCCACGATCCGCATTTTTGCCCTTTACGTTCCACTGTCCTGTCACATCGGAATACTGCACCCCGACAAGGTTACGGTCAAAGAGGTAATCCGGTGTTTCAAAGGTTTCCCGCATGAAATCCTCGATGTACTTAGGCTCAATCCATGTGGCACCGATACGCACCTCAATCTCGCTTGCATCAAGCTCCTTGGGCTGAACGCCCTCAAGAGCTGTGACATTGATTGCAAACTCTGGACGGTTCTCTGCAAATACCCTTGCGGTTGCCAGCTTCTCCCTGACATTTCCGCTTAAATACTCGTCTGCGGTTTCCCACTTTTCTGTGACCGGGTTCTGGAAGATCACTCTGGCAAGCTCCTTTGCCACTTCTTCCTCGCTTTTTCCCGTAAGCTCCGACATATAGGCTAGGTCTACCCTTGCCCTTTCCCCTAATGACACCGCCAGTGCTTCACTTGCGGTATCCACGCTTGTAACAACCTCTGCCTTTTTAATGGTTCGCTTGGAAAACATATCAGCCTTGCCTTTGAAGTTGCCCTCATCGTCTAATTTCTCCAATGAACAAAGCAGACAATAGCTTGAATCCTGATTAAACGCTCTCTTATTGGTCTGTGAATTGATCAGACCGTATTTCTTGGAAAACGCATCATACAGCTCATTAAGCTCTGCCTGCTTGCTCTTAATCATATCTTCCGGATATTCGTTCAACTGATAGTCAATCAGCTCCTGTGTACAGTCACGAATCTGCACCATGCCTTTCATGCGCTGCTCCATCGTTTCTGATACGTCCACAGGCTTCATAATGGAATTTTCCCGGTAATACACCCTCTCGTCCACGATAGTGTAACTGTAATTCTTCACGCCTGGATCGGCGGGGATTGCTTCTCTTGCCAGCTCATCATCAAGCTCATCGAACTCTACCTCGTCAATGCTGCCCTCGATATGGGATATAGCCTTTTCAAGCTGCTTGGATAATGAAATGGTGGTATCCGGTGTACAGGTGGCTTCCATGCCAAACTGCCCGCTGACCATTTCCATTTTTCCCATGATCATTTCCGGGTGGTCTGCAAAATACTGGTTCATGGCTATGCCATCTTCATTTTCACAAAGATGCACCCAATCCGGCTCGATGTCGATTACCCTGTCACGCTTCTTTAAGAAAAGAATGTCCGAAGTAACCTCCGTCCCTGCATTTTCCTTAAAGGCTGTGTTGGGAAGCCTGATCGCTCCAAGAAGCTCCGCTCTCTGCGCAAGGTACTTTCTGACTTCCGGGCTTTTCTTATCCATTGTTCCCTTTGAGGTGACAAATGCCACCACGCCGCCCGGTCTGACCTTATCTAAGGCTTTGGCGAAAAAGTAATCATGTATGAGGAAGTTATGCTTATCGTAGGCTCTGTCTGCCACCTTGTACTGACCGAATGGCACGTTTCCGATTGCCACATCAAAGAAATCATTGGGATAATCCGTCTTTTCAAAGCCAGTGATCTTCACATCGGCATTCGGGTATAGCTGCCTTGCAATTCTTCCGGTAATTCCATCAAGCTCCACACCATAAAGCCTGCTCTCCTGCATTTTTTCCGGCAACATACCGAAAAAGTTACCGATACCCATTGCCGGCTCCAAGATGTTACCTTTGGAAAAGCCCATTCGTTCCATCGCATCATAAATAGCCTTGATGATCACAGGGCTTGTATAGTGGGCATTTAAGGTACTTTCCCTTGCTGAATCGTATTCCTCGGCTGACAACAGGCTCTTTAATTCCTGATATTCACTTGCCCAATTCGTTTTGGTTTCATCAAAGGCATCAGCAAGACCACCCCAGCCCACATATTTTGCTAAAATCTCCTGTTCTTCTGGCGTGGCAATACGGTTTTCGCCCTCAATCTTTTCAAGCGTTCTGATTGCTTCCACATTCTGACGGAATTTTTCTTTTGCCGCAAAGCCTTTCCCGTCACTTTTCTCTGTTTCCGGAGCAATGTGGAAGTTGACTGCACCCGATTTGTCAATCTGTGGCTGTTCCTTTGGCGCTTCTGCTTCATTCTGCGGCTCTGGTTCGGCAATCACTTCACTCTCTTGCATTGGATTGGACAATTCTTCATTTTTCTGTTCATATTCACCCCATATTCTTTGGGAAACAGCAGAAAAATAAGGAGATTCTTCTTCCATAATGCTGAAGCGAATCTCCTCCATGTCCTCAAGGCTCTTTGCCCCGGCTATTTTATCATGGTACTTAAAATATAATGCTTCCCTGACAAGAATGCCCTCCAATCGTGCCAGTTCAGGCTCCGGCATACGTTCCCAAATATCATCCTTCTCCGTATGAATGGTAAAGCCTTCTCCGTCATCATGGTATCCAAGCGTATATTGCAGCTTATCATGTTCCCCACGAATATCACACTCAAAATCATAGACTGTTGTTCGTGTACCTCTGATATATTCCCGGTCTATCAATACAAGGTTTTGAACATCATCCGCAGTCAAAGGCGGTTCTTCTGTCTGCTCTATGGCAGGCTCGCCCTCATAATGTGCCGCATACTGTCCGGCATCCTTTAACAGACCGTCCATCTCCAGAGCTTTTTCTGTTTCGCCGCTGATTGTCTGCATCATTACATAGTCTGCCGCTTCTGCAAAAAGGAAATCATAGACCTCTTTTCCCTCCAAAGCTCGCTCATCGTCAGCAATCGTGACTGCCTGTGTTTTCTCGTTCCAGCCAACCACATCTTTCCGGTCTAATGCTCCGCAGATTTTAACCACAGCCGACATTTCAGACAGCCTTTTATTTAACTGCTCTATGTCTGTTTTTCCGGTTTCCGGTGCTTTTGGTTCTCCTTCAGCAACAGTTCCTGTTTCTCTATCTAATTCCTGATTGGTTACACCACCCTCCAACTTCGCCTGTTCTTTTTGCATGGCTTTCTCTGCCTGTTCCTGTTTATACTGTGCATAGGCTTCCTTTCCCTCCGGCGAAAGGTATTTATCTGCCTGCACAAGCTCCCGGATACGTTTCTCTACTACATTCCAGTTTAAAAGCACCTTTGCGTAAGGACTGCCATAGTTACCTTTCTCCAGACGGATACCTTTGGCATCGTGATCCTCGTGCGCTCTGTCACTTCCCGGAAGTGCGTGGGAGCTGCCGCCCGTACCATATTCATTTTTCAGAAAAGCAATGTTATCTTTCTTGTCATGCCCTTCCATGAAATACTCATAGATACGGAATTTTCCATGTTCAAAACCGCTTCCTCCTGCCAGCCTGTAATCAATCTCGTCCTGTGTGATAAAGTCCTCATTCCTTACCTCTACCGTATCAAGTGCTGGAAATTCTTTCTTTTCCACACCTAAATCCGCAAGCTGTTCTAATAAATAATCCGGTCTTTTCACATACCGCCATTTAATCTGCTTTTCTCCGCTGTCAAGCTGTGCCTTTGCCTTTTCAAGCTCATCCTTAATCAGCTCTCTGCCTTCTGTTGTGGCTAAAAGCTCACACAACTTTTCCATGCTTGCCGGGTAATTGGAAAATTTAAGCTCCAGACTCTCCGGCATTTCCGATATTCCGTCACGGAAGAAATTGTTAATGTCCGTAGCAATTCTCTCACGCTCCACCGCATCCACAAGGAATACTTCGTTGGCACTCATATAAGTACCATTCTCCACCATAACACGGATATGGCTCTCCACTTCGCTCCAACTCATCACTGCAAGGGTATTTTCCTTTGCCGATGTACCGTAACCGATACGCATACCCATTTCATCAAACCACAGTGAAACAGGATTTCCGTCAAACTCAAAACCTTTTCCGGTGGTCTTATACTCGTTCTTTAAAAATTCTGCCATTTCTTCCGGTGTCTTACCCTGCTGATACTTGGCATAGATACGTTTTCTGCTGTTATCCCTACCGCCGCCACTACGCAAGATACTGTCAATCTGCTCCTGTGGCAAAGAAAAAGCAGCGGGCATGGTATATTGAATACTTGCTTCCGCTGCTGCGATTGTGCCAACCTGTTCCTCAAAGCTCGGAAACAGGCTTAACTGCTGATAGGTTCCCTCCGGCTGTTCGATATTTAACTGTAGATTAGTTCCGTCATCACGATCTCCTCTGCCGAGTGTACGATGCTGTTCATCTTCGCTACCCAGAGCATCTGATTCTCTGCTTTCATCTGCTCCGTTATCCCCTCTCTCTCCTTCATCTGTCTGGTCAGAAGCTCCATTCTCTCCTCTGCCTGCTCCTGTATCATCAACAAGTGTTCCTTCAGCTTCCCGCTCAGAAGAAGTCCCGTATATACTCCGTTCTTGTGCTCCTGTAAGAACTTCTTCCTCATCAGTCCGTACTTTGTCAGTACCTCCTTCGGCTGTTCGTCCATTGCTACCATCGGTATCTGATAATCCCCGTTCTTCTCGTATGTCAGATTCATCATATTTGCTCCTTTCCCCGGCTTCTCCGGTCTGTGTGATAGATTGTTCGTCTTGACTTTCGCTTTCACGCTTTAACGCATTATAGTCTGCTTCAGATGCATTTGCAAGTCCTTTTTCGATATTTTTCTCATGGGTGTCGATACGTTCCCTGCCTACTCTCGTTTCTTCCCGATTTTGGGCAATCTGCCTGTCATACGCTCCGATTGCTTTTCCAATTTCCATAAGGATTGGCTTGGATAAATCAGACACATTGCTGCCAAGCTGTGACAGTGTTTCCACTGTGTTAAACTCATGGATATAAGGAAAGTTTATTTCTTCGGCAAGCTCGCTCTCCTCCATGCCGCAACGCTTTAAAACAGTATAGGCAATGCTGTCGGCAAGGGTTTCCCGTATCCTTATTTCCACGTTCAGCTCGTCCAGTTCCTCTAAAAAGCTCCCTTCCTTTAAGTATTCCATATCTGAAGCAAGCTCTTTATAACAGTCCTCTGCAATCCGTCCGGCAATCTCCCGGATACGTCCCACAAACCCGGCTTCCCTGTCGGTATCCCCATAAGTCTTTTCCAGACGGGAAATCACCGATTCCATGTGTTCCTCACGCATTTCCCAAAGGTTAGGGAATTGTCCGATTCTTCTTGCCTTATGCACATCTGAAATATCAAAGACATACTTCAAACCGGAAAAACTATCCTCATCTATCAGTGCAATGCCCTTTGCACCTTTGTTTACCCAGCAGTGCATCTTTTCATTCCATATCTCTATGGAAGCACAGGCGGTTGCCTCCGGTCTTTGGGCATAGATTAAAAGCTGTTCCTTAAATGGATATTTATACAATCTGGAAGCAGTATTTAGGTATCTCCTCCAGTTTTCTTCATTCCGCACGACTTCTTTTGCTGTTTCCTCTGCCAGTGCGGAAATCAATTTATATTTTCTCATGGTAAACCTCCGTAAAAAAGGCTGTAAGGCACTTTAAGCACCCTACAGCCTGTGATCAGTTACTTATCGGCATCAGGCATAAAAACCATGCTCCTCAATACCTTTTTCCAGAATACAGTTAATCAGTTCCTCAAGTTCCACTCCGTTAATCTCGCTGACAACAATCAGCTTGGCAAGGGTATCCTTCGGAACGGATACCGCATAACTCTCCTCATCCGCACGAAGTTCATGGACACAGATACCCAGTCCCTCTGCAATCTTGCACATAGCACCAAGCTCCGGCTCCTTAACTCCTGCCATAATGTCAAGGATTATTCTCTCCGGCACACCGGAAATTTTGGAAAGCTCCGCAATCCCGATTTCTTCCTCTTTCATCACGTTTAATAGCTTATCTCCTGTTGTATACATATCCCACTCCTCCTATATTACGGCTTCCTTTTTCTTTTCCGGTGCAGAATGCTCTTTCCCGGCATTCATTTTAATAACAGCATCCTTCTTCTCCGCAAGCTTCTCCTTTACTGAAACACGCTCATGACGGTTATCTCCTTTTTCCTCTTTCTGCTTAGCACGTTCCTCTGCCCGGTCACTGCGGAACAGTTCATGTTCTTTGGCATCATACTCATATACATGATCCGAAAGACGTTCTCCAGGCGCCACCTGTGTCTGATTTACTTCCTGTACCATCTGCTCAAGTTCTTTAAACTCCATTCCCGCATCTTTCGGTATAATCAGCGTTTCATGGATTGAAGAAGGCAGCATGTAAAAATCTCCTACCTTCTCAGCGATCTCCTGTCTGATATCATCGTTTAAAATTGCAGCCGCCCCATTTACTTTTGTATCATTTGTCAGCACATACATGGTATCGGGAATATCCGACATCATCTGCATTGCCATTTCTTTTGCTTCATCCATACCCACATTTTGTTCTCTTGCAATATCAACTGCAATCATCTCCGCAACCGTCTCATTCATTCCTTTGAAACTATGTGGCTGCAAAGTATCCATATTCTGCAACGCCTGGTCATGCAGTTCTTCAAGTGTGATTCCATATCCATCCATCAGATTATCTGTAATGGTAATGGTCGCAGTTCCTTCTCCTGTTTTATCCATTAAAATCTGATACACAACTGCTAAATCTTCCAACTTGGAGTACGGTTTATCCTGAAGGAACTGCTGATTTGCTTCCTCGTTGATCAGCTTACATACAATTTTTTCCTTAATCTTGTCAAAATCGGTAACTGCCGATACATCTATATCATGATCTATATAATGTGACTGATACACACTTGCAATCTGAGCTAACACATCATCCAATTCAGCACCATCCTGTATCTGCTCAAAATATGGATTCAGATAAATGGTAGGTGCAATATTGCTTTCCTCTGTTCTTACCATCAGACCGTCCAGAACACAGTCATTATTCTTTACAATCTGATTGACCTCAACTGCAGCATCTGCAAACTTTTCAGGAAGGAAATCCTGTATCTGTTCTTTTACCTGTTCTACAAAATCTCTATATTCCATTACTTTCTCTCTCCCTTCTTGGTGTCATTCTGTGATTTCTCTGTCAGCTTTGATACTGTGGCACCATACATCTGGTACCTCTTCATCATGTTTCTCTGGCTTGTTACATTGATTTCTTTTTCTAACTGCTTCATTCTGACTTTCCTCCCTATTCTGCTTTTCTTCCAAATGAAAACGTATCTTCTTTTTCCTTTTTCGGGGCAAATCTGCCTTTGACTTCCAAAAGCCTTTTTTCCATAATGGAAAACATGGCTTCCACCTGCTCCTGTGTATACTCATAATTGGTGCGGTTGGAAAGGTTCTCAAGCCTGCCGATTGCATCAATGACCTTGTTCACACGATACTCCCCAAGACGGACAAACTTGTCCGCCTTGCTCTCATTGTCCTGTATTTTCTTTGTTTCTTCTGCTCCCATTTGTTACATCCTCCTTTTATTTTTTCTTTCCTGTGAATTTCTTATTGGGAAACTCCATGACAAACTTAAACTGCACTCCGGACTTTTCTTCTCCGTCCTTTGTGTAGTGGTATTCTTCCGTACCGCTCGGAATGATATAGGCATCGTATTTCTTGCCCGCCTTGCTTGTAAGCCCCTTTAGCAACGTCTTTTTCCCGTCAAGCAGGCTTTCCACCTGTTCATCTGACAGGGAAACGCCCATGATCCGGCTTACATTCATGCCGCACTTATTCTTGCAGAAAGCTCCGTATTTTCCCTTTACCACCTCTCCGCCGCAGTTCGGACATTTACCAAGTACCTTCTGCTCCTGTGCGAACATCTTTTTCTGCTCGTCACTGACTTCGTGGTAGGTGTGGATTAAGTCAGATACCATTGTTTCAATATCTGCCATAAAGTCCTCACGCTCCATCTCTCCCTTTGCAACAAGGGTAAGGGCATTTTCCCAATCAGCGGTAAGTTTCGGTGACTTTACCACATCGGGAAGCACCGTAATCAGCTTCATTCCATCCTCTGTCGGTATGATCTGCTTTTTCTCACGCTTCACGAAACCGTCCTTGACTAACTTCTCTATAATGTCTGCTCTGGTGGCAGGTGTACCGAGTCCTTTGCGCTCCACATCGTCAGTCATGTCCTCGTTTCCGGCTCGTTCCATTGCAGACAAAAGGGAATCTTCAGTGTAATGTTTTGGCGGCTGTGTGAAATGCTCGGAAACCTTTGTCTGCTCCACTGCAATCATCATGCCCTCATGAAGCTCCGGCAGTTTCTTTTCTTCCTCTGCATCCGATTTATCCTCTGCGGTTTTATAGGAATTTTTGAAGAAATCCTCAAATTCCTTCCATCCATTTTTCCACACTTCCTTGCCAGATACCTTAAATACAGTATTGTTGCAGGTAATCACTGCCTTTGTGGAATTATAAATATGCTTCTCCCCGGTCGCACACAGCAGACGGTTTGCACAAAGGGAAAGTATCTTCATTTCGCTCTCCGGGATTGCCTTTAAGTCCTGCTTGATGATCTCCATGGTAGGAATGATTGCGTGGTGGTCCGTCACTTTCTTGCTGTTCAAAATTCTTTTAATATCTGGATTGAACATGATATTCTGCTCAAATAACAGAGAATTGAAAATCGCTTCGATCACATTTTTTGCAGTACCTTCCATGTCATCGGAAAGATACTGGCTGTCTGTTCTTGGATAAGTCACTAACTTTTTCTCATAAAGGCTCTGCGTATATTCCAATGTCTGCTTGGCAGTAAAACCAAACAGACG
>ULWV01060949.1_pt1 | contig 11882 bp, 8 predicted proteins | sample 1960651 | NCBI WGS metagenome assembly ULWV01 (sample SAMEA4835820, study PRJEB28245) | human gut metagenome | biome: gut microbiome; material: fecal sample | place: Denmark | collected 2008
AAAACCGTTATCCAGGTTTACATAACATGTCCCATCCTTTACCGTAACGCCCAGCACCTTTGTCGCAGGGTTGATGACCGGGTAAAGCTCTTCGTTTTCTGCATCCGGTCCGGCAATCAGCCGCTCTACCACCAGCTTTTCCATGGAAATGTTGCTGCTGTATACAACCGGTTTTGTCTGGACGCCGATCAGGCGCTCGCCATTTTTATTGGTAAAATAAAGAAGCAGACGCGTTTTTTCGTATGCATTGATTTCATTTCCGGCGTTGTCGATAAACAGATCTGCCGTCATAGGGCCGACCACATTGCCGAGGCTGTCCGTCAGTGCTTCTCCACCGACCGTCACCGAAACATAGGAAATTCCCTCCAGCTGCGTCATTGTTCGCACAATTGCAGCCCGAACCAGCACTTCTGAGGACGGAGACAGCTTTTTATATTCCACACTCATGTCCAGCACCAGCTGATCGTCTTTGACATTCCAGCTATTGATCGTAAAACCGCTGATTGGTGAACGCAAAGACAGCTCTACCGGATTTTCTTTCAGCTGGGAAATACCCCATTCCGCCTGTTTGGAAAGGGTGTCGCCCTCCGGCTCTTTTTCCACTGCCGTGATTTTCGTTTCTTCTTTATTAATATAATAAACGCTGACCGTATTTGCAGGCGTCTCTTCTTTCTTCCCGCACCCGGCAAATATTCCGGTCAACAGCAGACAGCCCAAAAGCAGCACAGCCGCCCGCATTTTTTTGATTCCTGACATAGTTTTCTCCAAATTTTCTGAAATCACTTGATGTAGGACAAGGGGATTTTCACCGTAAAGGTCGTGCCCTGTCCTTCCACGCTGCTCACTTTGATCGAACCGCGGTGCAGTAGGATCGCATTTCTGGTAATCGCAAGTCCAAGTCCGGTACCACCAATTTCACGGGAATGCGATTTATCTACTCTGTAAAAACGTTCATAAATATGCTCGTAATCCTCCTCCGGGATACCGATGCCGGAGTCGGAAACCTCTACTGTAAAAAACTGATGATCCGCATCCAGAAGCACCTTGACCCAGCCGTGTTCTTTATTGTATTTAATCGCATTTTCCACAAGGTTCGTGAAAATCTGAGATATTTTGACCTCGTCCACCTCTGCCGTAACCGGGCGCAGGCTTTCCAGAACCACCTCGATGTCCCGTTTGCGGGCGATGGGACGCAGGCGCTTTAGCGTCGTTTCCAACAGCTCGTTGATATCCACTGCGGAAATGTCCATTGAGCCTTCGGTTTTGTCCATTTTTACAAGGGAAAGCAGGTCGTTGATGATTTTATTTTCCCGCTCGATTTCCTCCGTAATGTCCTGCATAAACTCCTGATACAGCTCCACCGGCACGTCCGGCTGCTGATTCAGGGAATCCGCCAGCACCTTGATCGAGGTCATGGGCGTCTTCAGCTCGTGAGAGACATTCGATACGAATTCCTGCCTGGAATCGTTGATGACCTTCATTCTGCCCAGCAGCTGGTTGAAGGCATCCACGATATGCTCGGTTTCCAGATAATCCGGTACGGAAATCGGCTCGTCCGTGAAACCGTCCTTGACCTCACTGATCGCCTGGGTTACGCGCTTAAAGGGCATAATCAGGATGTGCGAGAAGAAAAAGACGATGCCGATAATGATAATTCCCATCAGGATTTCCAGAATCAAGGCTTTCCGGCTCAGGATGTCCAGCGTCGTCGCAATGCTGTCTGTCGATGCACTGGCCAGAATCACGCCGCGCACGATGCTCGTCTGCCCTTTTTCCCCGTCTACCGTCTCCGTAATCGGAACCGTCATCTCGATATAGCCGTTCGTCTTGTCGTAGCGGGTCGTACTTTCCCCGCGGAAGCACTTGATCACTTCCTCGGAAATCATCGTTTTCCCCTCGCTCATGGCGTAGGTGTCTTTCACAATGCGGAAATTGCTGTTGATAATCAGCACACGGCCGTCATACAGGTTGGACATCTGCTCCAGCTCGGCATTGACGACATCGGAGGTTGGATTTTGCAGGTAGTTGTAATTGACCAGGTGGTTTGCGATAATCCGGTACTGGGACGCGACGTCCGAGCCGCGCAGATTCACCGCACGTTCTTCGTAATTATTCAGAATGCCCAGCCGCATGATGTCGCTGGGCACGATTCCGATGATCAGCATCAGGAGGAAAATGTAGGCCTTCAGGCTGCGGAAGATCGGAATTTTATAAGTGAGCCGCCGGAATAATCCGGGGGTTTTGCTGCTTGTGTTCATGAATGCCTCCGGGGGAAGGGGTGTAAAAGGATGGGGCTGGTGTCCGGGACGCTGCCGACGGGAAACCGGACCTTTTGCTTCGCAAAAGCCCGGTTCGCGTTGCTCACCGGGTCATCCGCTGACAACCGGCAAAATCTTCTGCAAGCAGAGATTTTGCCGCTTTTCATCGTCTGGTCCGGTTCTGCTTATACGCGGAAGAAGTATCCCACTCCCCATTTGGTGTGGACGTAGCGGGGTTCGCTGGGGTTGATTTCAATTTTTTCGCGGAGGCGGCGGATGTGGACGTCTACGGTGCGGACATCCCCGGGATAGTCTGCGCCCCAGACGAGGTTCAGCAGTTTTTCACGGCTGTAGACTTTATTCGAATTGCGGATCAAAAGCTCCAGCAGGTCGAATTCTTTTGCAGTGAGATTGACCTCTCTGCCGGAAATGCTGACGCGGCGGCTTTCGCAGTCTATGCGCATATCTCCGCTTTCCAGAATGCTTTCCGGCTTTGCGATCTGTCCTCTCGCAGAGGTACGGCGCATGATCGCCTTGATGCGCGCCTTTACCTCAAGGATGTTAAAGGGCTTGGTGATATAGTCATCTGCGCCGTATTCCAGTCCCATGATTTTGTCCATGTCGTCGTTTTTGGCTGTGAGCATTACGATCGGAACATCCGAAAACTCCCGAATCTGCTGGCATACTTCGGTTCCGCTCAGTTTTGGCAGCATAATGTCGAGCAGAATCATATCAAATTTCTGCTCTTTCGCACACAGCAGCGCCTCTTCTCCGTCATATGCGCAGGTCACTTCCATTCCGTCCTGCTCCAGGCTGAACCGGATTCCTTTTACAATCAGCTTTTCATCGTCCACAACCAAAACTTTCTTTGCCATGTTTTCCTCTCATTTCTGCGCACGCTTTTTGCGCATGCCGAGTTTGTGTCAAGTGCACGCAGACACAAATCTCGAGATTGAAAAATTTTATTTTTCAATCTTCTCCCTTTTCCCGACCGGACAATCCGTTTCTCGCTGTTTGTCCGGATTCTTTCTGTCTATGATTAAACTGTAATTTTGTCTTTGATTTTTGAAAATGCAGCCTGCTTGATTCCGCTGATTTTCATGATATCCTCAATCTTTGTAAACGCTCCCTGCTGCTCCCGATAGCTTATGATCGCCTTTGCCCGGCTTTCCCCGATTCCAGGCAGCGTCATGAGTGCAGCAACGTCCGCTGTGTTGAGGTTGACCAGACCGTTCTCCAAAGCTGTAGTGCTGTTGCTTCGCACATTTATGTCTGTCGTTTGCATATCGCTGTCCGGCGAAGTCTGGATCCCGGCTTTCTTTTCTGCCTGTCCGTCGGCGCAGCTTTCCGATTTTGTCATGATATAAATCTGACAACCGTCCACGATTTCTTCCGCCAGGTTGCAGCATGCTTCATCCGCTTCCGGCAAAAAACCGCCTCCTGCCTCCACGGCGTCTATAATTCTGCTGCCTGCCGGAAGCTCATAGACCCCCGGAGCGGATACTGCTCCGCAGATGTGCACCACAAGGGTTTTTGCTTCCTCTGAGGAAGCATCGGAGAGCTCTGTCCGGTCTGTGCTTCCGGCATTTGGCTCAGCCTTGCGGTTTTGATCCGTGTCCCCGGCATTTGACTCAGCCTCGCGGTTTTGGTCTGTATTCCCGGCATTTGGTTCAGCCTCGCGGTTTTGGTCCGTGTCTTCGACCTTTGATTCTACTTTGCGGTTTCCATCCCCATAGACTATGCTTTCCTTTTCCGACAAAAAGAGCTCTTCCCGCTGTGCCCCACAGGCCCCTAGCGTCGGGCATAGCGTTGCCCACAGAATTCCCCATAAAACCACTCTCCAAAGCCGGTCTGTTCTTTTTTTCTGTTTCCAGGATCTCAATTTTTCTCCTGCGGCGCGGCATGCCGCAGCAACTGTTTGAAATATCGGCATTTTATCCTCCATTCCGCAGGCGCTTTGCGCCGAAGGAACCGCGAGCAGAACTTCCAGTTCTGCGCTGCGATCCTGGCTACTTTGTGACGCCTGCGGCACAAAGAGCTGTGTGAAAAATAAGCGATCACGCTTATTTTTCACACTATCTCCTTTTCCATGTTCGAAAAGGCCCCATTTCCTGCCGCATATCAGTATTGTATGTCAGAACCGGGTATTTGACAAGCCGGAAAGCTTTCCAAAAATGCTTCCGTCACAGCCCCTATTTCCTGTATTTTGCCAATACGGAAAGCATTTTCCCAACGTCCAGCGGTTTGGGCAGATGCTCATTCATTCCTTCCCGCTTCACCCGTTCTGCATCCTCCCAAAAGGCGTTGGCCGTCAAAGCAATGATGGGGATACTTTCGGCCTCTGCCCGGCCGCTGCTGCGGATCGCCCGTGCCGCCTCGCAGCCGTCCATGATCGGCATCATCAGATCGGTCAGGATCGCATCAAAGGTACCTGCCGGCTGCTCCAGATAGCGCTCCACCTCTTCTTTTCCATTATATGCCTTTGTGATCTGTACACCGGCATCTGTCAGAAAGGTTTCCGCAATCTCCATATTCAGCTCATTGTCCTCTGCAAGAAGCACACGCATTCCGGAAAGATCCACGTTCTGATCCTCTTCTTCGATTTTCTTACATTCCTGTTCCTTGAGCCCTTCAAACAGGAGCGTGACCGTAAATATGGTTCCAACTCCTTTTTTGCTCTCCACCGTAACGGTTCCGTCCATCTTGTCGATCAGATGCTTGACGATGGACATTCCCAGTCCGGTTCCCTGGGTTACACTTTTTTTATCGGTATTTTCCCGGGAAAAGGGTTCAAACAGATGGGGAAGAAATGCTGTGCTCATGCCGATCCCGTTATCCGAAATCACTGTCTGACAGGATATCAGGTTTTCCCCGATAGCCTTTATAGTCACCTGACACAGGACATATCCTCCGGCATCCGTATATTTGATCGCATTTCCCAAAATATTGATAAAGATCTGTCTGACATGCAGAGAGCTTCCAAGCACACAGCCGACTGCTGTACCTTCTGTCTGTTCTTCATACTTTAAAAGAACTCCCTTATCTGCTGCCCGGGGTTCCACGATCGTGATAATTTCCTGCCAGAGCTCTTTTAAGCAAAACGGCTCTTTCGTAAGCTGAAGGTTTTCTTCATCCAGCTTGTTAAATTCCAGTACATCGTTAATCAGCTCCAGCAGATGCTTTGCCGCAACCTTTTCCTTCGCACGGTTTGCATCCACCAGCGCTCTGTTCTCCCTGTGGCGGTCGCTGATTTCGATCATTCCGATAATGCCGTTTAACGGTGTCCGGATATCATGTGACATTCGGGACAAAAATCCGGTTTTTGCTGCATTTGCACGCTCTGCCGCCTCCTTCGCCTGCTTTAACTCCTCTTCATTTTTATCAATCGCAGCGATCGAGCGCTCCGTAATATAAAAAATGATCAAAAAAGAAAGCACCAATACCAGAAACATGGTTGCTGCAACATAGATCAGATTTTGGTTTGCCTCTAAAATGTCGTAGGAAACTGCAAGATTATATTCCCCATATTTTTCATAGACCAGATACTGCTGTCTGTCACTGATTTTCACACTGGTCCGATACCGCTTTCCTTCCTGCAGGTTTCCTTCTTCCAGCCGGTCGGAATCCTGCAGCTCATAGAGCAATACATCCTGCCGCGTGGTTGCAAGCATTTTTCCTGTGGTGGCATTTAGCAGAAAGATATTCATTCCGGAGGTGATCGGCATCTGCCGAACCAGATTTTCCACGCTGGCACTGTTCATTTTTGCAAGCAGTCGGCTGGGGGTAATGCCAATCTGGATCATGGCCGTGCCGGAAGAATTCCAGACGATGGCATACATCATCATTTTGCCTTCTGCAGTATTCGGCACCATATCCTGACACATGGAAAGCGTTTTATCTGTCAGCATGGGCTTAAAATATCCCATTTGTTCGCCGGAAGAAAAGCTGTAGCCAAAATACTCCGGATTTGTTCCTGCCACGATACATCCGCCCGTATTGATAATGTGAATTTCGTCCACACGCAGCTGTTTTGCGATCTTGCGGTACTCCTCTGTGGTCTGATATAGTCTTCCTTCCATTTCAAGGAGATTTGCCACTGTCTCTGCCCGCAGCGTATATTCTTCCTTCAGGGTTTCCAGAAGTGTCTGATAGCTTTCTTTATTTTCTTCGATCACATCCTCCAGCTGCTGCAGAATCATCTCGCTGGCGATCCAGGCATTATGCCGATTACTCAGCATCTGAAGAGAAACGCTTCCTATCCATATGATAATAAACGATGTCAGAATGATTCCGTAAATCCGTCTGGTCCGATTTCTATTTTTACTCATAAAGCGGCGCTCCCTTCGTGAACTGTACACTAAGTATAGCATTTTTTCGATGTTTTACATAGTGTCTTGTGTTTCTTTGCAGACAAGTCTATACTGACCTTGTGTAGTATTTAAAAACGGAGGATTTTTTTACTTTATGAGTAAGCAGGCAGCACAAAACACAACAAATCAGATCACTGAAGGAGTCATCTGGAAGCAGCTTCTGATTTTCTTTTTCCCTATTTTATTTGGAACATTTTTTCAGCAGCTCTATAACACTGCGGATGCGATCATCGTCGGCAACTTTGTCGGTAAGGAAGCGCTTGCCTCTGTCGGGGGCTCTGCTTCCACGATTATCAACCTGCTCGTCGGCTTTTTCGTCGGGCTTTCTTCCGGTGCAACTGTTATCATTTCCCAGTATTACGGCGCAGACAACCGGCGTAGGGTCAGTGATTCCGTTCATACCGCTATTGCACTGGCAATTGCAGGCGGCGTTGTAATTATGCTGCTCGGTCTTGTTTCCGCACGCTTTGCCCTGACCGCGATGGGAACGCCGGACGACATCCTTTCCCTTTCGCTGACTTATATGAAAATTTATTATCTCGGCACGATTCCGTCCATGATCTACAACATGGGCTCCGGTATCCTGCGCGCTGTCGGCGATTCCAAACGACCGCTCTATTTTCTGATCGCTTCCTGTCTGGTCAACATTGTGCTCGACCTTTTATTTGTCGCCGTGCTCGGCATGGGCGTTACCGGAGCTGCGATTGCGACGATTGTGTCCCAGTTTTTCTCCGCGATCCTGACACTGATCGCCCTGCTGCGCACCCAGGATTCCTATCGTCTGATCGTTTCCAAAATCCGGTTTCACCGCGATCTTTTATTTGACATCATCAAAATCGGTCTGCCTGCCGGTCTGCAGTCCGCAATGTATTCGATTTCCAACCTGTTGATCCAGTCTTCCATCAACTCCTTCGGAACCGACACGATCGCCGCCTGGACCGCTTATGGAAAAGTGGACAGTATTTTCTGGATGATTATGGGTGCTTACGGCGTTTCCATCACGACCTTCGCCGGGCAGAATTTCGGCGCCGGAAAATACGACCGTATCAAAAAAAGTGTCCGCATCTGTCTCGGTCTTGCTGCCGTGACCAGCCTTTTCCTCAGCTTTATCGTTTTGAATTTCGGCGGAACGATCCTGCTTTTATTCACACGCGATACCAATGTCATCAACATCTGCATCGGCATGATGCGTGTCGTTTCTCCCGCCTACATTACTTACATCTGCATCGAAATCCTTTCCGGTACCTGCCGCGGCTGCGGGGATTCCTTTTTCCCGATGCTGCTGACCTGCTTTGGCGTCTGTGTCCTGAGGATCCTCTGGATCACGATTGCCGTTCCCCTCAGACACGAGGTCGCAACAGTGGCATTTTCCTATCCACTGACCTGGACCATTACATCGATCTTGTTTATCCTCTATTATAAGCGTGGAAAATGGATGCAGAAGGATACCCTGCGCAATGCACCCCAGGGGCAGGGAAAGGACGCATAAGCGCTTCTGTAAAAAAATCCCGGCAGAGCCTTTTTTAGGGGCTTTGCCGGGATTTTCTGTTACAGAACTTTTAGCAATTGAATCAATTTTTGCGATTTCTTCGCTCTATGATTCGTTTCTTTTACTGCAAATCTTTTAAATCCATTTTCCACTTCATAAAACTGCATCAGATGCTCTTCATTTTCTGCCTCCAGAAAAAATACCATGCCTCCGGTCATATACTGTAATTTCAGAATGGTATCAACAGCTGCCTGAAGCAACTGCTTTCCTGTAATTTTCCGATTTGCCCCATTTCTAAAATTTTTTCCCAGCTGAGCAATCAGATACGCAGAAAGTGTATATGTAAGTTCATTTTCCCGTTGCTCACTGACTCTGGCTATTTTACGTTTCGTCGTGTTACTGAACTTCTCCGCACTGACGCAAATCGGTTTAATCGCCAGCGTAAAGTAGCCTACCAGCGAAGCATCCTGACTGTGGAATACCAAATACGTTACTGACTGATTCTTCTTTGTAAATTCTATCGCCTGTTCCTTTAAAAATCGTTCAACATCGGCGTTTTTACTGCAGGAAAATTCGGAGAGAAGTTCTTTCAATTCCTCCTCTCCAAATCTTCCATTTTCTGTTGCAGCCAAATACTCACGAATGTTTAACACTGTAACCTCGTTAAGCATTTACCTCTTTTCTCTTCGCCATAAACTTTCTGATGTCTTCTGCTCCGCGCAGATGGGTAATTCTCAACTCATTTTCCGTCTTTCTGCAGAGAGATTTCATATAGGAACTTTCAATCGCATCCGCAAACAATTCTGCCTGTTTTTCTCCAGAAACCAAAAAGTTCTTTTTAATACTCGAAGTTGCTATATTTAACACCTCCCCTTATAGTATGCCGCATCCAATTATCATATCTCTATTATATGCGTTTAAAACATTTTTTCAATACAATCCAAACCGTTTACTCTGCGATTTCCGCCGATGCTTCTGCAGCAGTTTCCTGCTTCAATACCTCCGCTGCCTGCTTTGCTCCGTCTGCGTTGATCGTGATATTGCGGTTCACTTTTGCATCATAGGTTCCTGCTTTTACAACCTCCGCAAGGTCGATGCCCACGGTTTCTTTCATGGTTTCAAACAGCTTTGTCATCACTGCCGGTACGTTTCCTGCTACCTGGTCCACACCGTTTGATCCGTCCGAACCGCCGATGATCGTGATCTTGTCGATCTGGGTCAGAGGCTCTGCGATCTTGCCTGCGATATCGGGCAGCACCTTGATCAGCATTTCCGCCATTGCCGCGTTGTTGTATTTCTGATAAGCCTGCGCACGTTTTTCCATCGCTTCCGCCTCCGCAACACCTTTGGCGCGAATCGCTTCTGCTTCGGCTTCGCCGACCATGCGGATACCTTTGGCTTCCTGTTCTTTAGAGAACAGATCTGCTTCCGCCTTCGCACGCTGCGCCTCTGCAGCCTTTTCCGTTTCAAATTTCTTTGCTTCCGCTTCTTTCTGGCGTTCAAACAGCTCTGCTTCCGCTTTCTGCTGACGTTCGAATTTCTCCGCTTCCGCTTTTTTCTTAACCTGTGCATCCAGCGATTTTTCCATCGTCTCTGCTTCACGCTGTTTTAAGAGCACCAGACGTTCCTCTTTTGCGATGTTGGCATTTGCCGCAGTTACTTCGATGGTCTTTCTCTGTTCCTCTTTCTGGATCTCATATGCCGCATCCGCTTCCGCCCGCTTGCTGTCCGCGTTTTTCTGAAGCTCTGCCTTCTGCATATCCAGCTCGTTGTTCTTGATAGCGATCTCTCTTTCGGAATTGATCCGCGCGTCGTTGGACTGACGATCCGCTTCCGCCTTTGCTACCGCAATTTCTTTTTCTGCCTCAGCCTTTGCAATCGCTGCCTTTTTCTTGATCTGGGAAATGTTGTCGATACCAAGGTCATCAATGACACCGTTGGAATCCGTAAAGTTCTGCACATTGAAGCTGACAACGTCCAGACCCATGGCAGCCAGGTCAGGCTCGGCATTTTCCTTTACCAGGTCCGCGAATTTCTGACGGTCGCTGACCATTTCCTCCAGACGCATGCGGCCTACGATCTCACGCATGTTGCCTTCCAGAACCTCTCTCGCTACCTGCGCAATATACTGGGTGTTCTGATTCAGGAAGTTTTCTGCTGCCTGCTTTAATTTTTCGGGCTCGCTGGAAACCTTGACGTTAACTGCTGCGTCCACCTGAATGTTGATGTAATCCGCCGTCGGCACCGCTGCTTCTGTCTTCACATCGATCGGGATCAGCTTTAAACTCAGCTTGTCAAGACGTTCCAGAAACGGGATCTTGATACTCGATTTCCCGATAATGATTTTTTTGCGCAGGCCGGAAATAATATACGCCGTGTCCGGAGGTGCTTTCACATACCCGGAAGCGATAATTCCAAGCAGCGCGATCACTGCGATTATGGCAACAACAGCTCCTAAACTAATTCCTGTAAACATACTCATTCTCCTTTTCTCCACCGGTCTGGTGGACTCGTAAAGTAAATAGCTTCGGTCGCTGTCAGGCGACTTTTCCGGAAAAGTGCTTTTCCCCCGGAGGGTTTTGTTTCCTATGGACACCCTTTCCAACGAAACAAAAAAACGAGGCCTCTATTACAGCCTGACAGCTGCAATAAAAGTCTCGCGCGTTTCATTTAATACGGACATCTGCAGCAAATCGATTATCATCTGGCTGCTTGTCGGGGTGACGGTTTCAAACCACCTCTCGGTGCTGGCTACTCCCTTTTATTGTTGAAATAAATTATAGCACTTTTTTATATTTTGTCAACACCCTGTCGATATATCGTTTTGTCAAAGAAATGTTTGCGTCAGACCGAATACATGTTTTGCGGCACCGCCAGCTCCACGCCAATCCCGCTGCAAAGCTTCAATCCATCCGCAAACTCCAGCGTCAAAAATCCATCCGCATACGTCTGCACGCAGGGTGCTGCGCCTGCGGCGTTCTCTGCTGCCGCACCCATAGTCGTCACCACCGCTTTTTCCATTCCGGTGCGGATCCCAAGCTGTTTTAACTTCATGCTGCCGCCCAGGCATTCGATACGGATTTTGTTATCCGCAATGCTCAGTTTGCCATATGCGCCCGGCACAAACCACGGTGCGGTGAGTTCAGGCAGGGCGGGCGAAAAGCTGAGCTTTTCTCTGGGCATATCTGCCTTTAGACCAGTCAAAGACTGTAACACTGCCCAGGATGCCAGCGCACGATAGTAGTGTTCCCCACATTCCTCGTGGTTGAAGCGTCTGCCATTCTGCGTGTGCCTTCTTTCAACCGTTTCCACGATCTGAGCTGCTTCCTTGTATCTGCCGTTTTCCAGCAGGAATGATGCGAAGGAATATTCGATGCCGGACCAGTTGCTCTCCATCTGCACATTTTTCCAGGTATACAGTGTCGGGGTTGCCTGCGCCGGATAGGAGGCGTTGACCAGACCGGATTCTGGTCGGAAGTTTTCCGAAAGAATGCAGTCTGTCGCAGTGTCGATCTTATCCTGGGGCAGAAAATTGCCAAGCCCAAGCAGACGGGCATACCACTGTCCGTCTATCTGGTCCGTCATGCAGCAGTCGTCCTGCTTGTCACCGTCCGCCCAGAGACTGAAATATCTGCCGTTCCAGAGCTTTTCCACAAAAGCCTTGCTGCCCTTTTCCAGCAACGCTTCCCACGCTGCTGCACGATCCTGCGTCCCGAGATCCTGGGCCATGCGCACTGCCGCTTTTAACGCTGCCAGCCACAGGCT
>ULWV01017416.1_pt1 | contig 11873 bp, 9 predicted proteins | sample 1960651 | NCBI WGS metagenome assembly ULWV01 (sample SAMEA4835820, study PRJEB28245) | human gut metagenome | biome: gut microbiome; material: fecal sample | place: Denmark | collected 2008
TATAAAGCATAAATGAACGGATTCAAAGCTAATTTAGATATAAAATTACTTAGAGAACGTTGTTGTAAGCGCATACGATACGATGTAAAATTATTACAACTCATTAAGTGATTCTCAGAATTTAATTAGAACAATTTTAGAAAATGAAATATGTGCTTATATAACTTTATGTTTATATAAGAAATAGTACTAAGAGGATTAAAAATGGGTTTGTTAAGTAATATTAATATTGTATAAAGATTCTTTTATATAATGTTAAGATTGTAAGCAGTGAATATAGCTGTGGTTATATGTTATGAGAAATTAATAATATTTTAATTTGTTTGTACAAATTAGTAGTGTTGTTTGTATTTTTTATTTTCATTTATTTTTTTAAAAATTTAACATATAACCAAAAATGCTTAAAACGTACTAAATACGTTGAATTAAGACACTTTAATTGGAATAAATATAACCGTTTAAAATATTTCAAAAAAAGCGCTTGCAATCGATTTTACGTTTATGTAAAATACGAAGCGGAAAATTTTACTTGTATGAAAGTTTTTATAACATTAAAGTTAGATTTGTTTAAGATAAAGTTGAAATGCATATATCAACTAATTAACAAAAGATGATGTATGTTCATCTTAATATAATCTTAATGTGTGGATAGGGATATGGATAAGAAAGATTTAAGACATTTAAAACGAAAAGAATTGATTGACTTGATTGATAAGATGCAGACGGATAGTGATCTTGTATCGAATGATGAAGTCAAGGAAGAGCTTAGTCGTTTAAAAGAGAGAGAAAGATATTTAAAAAAAGTACAGAAGACATTGAGTATACTTGTTGTCGTGGCTGCTATTTCTGTGTTGGTCGCAACACTTTGGATGCCAGTACTAAAGATTTATGGTTCGAGTATGGATCCGACTTTAGAGAATGGTCAGATTGTAGTGTCTATAAAAACTAAAAAATTAAAGTCGGGTGATGTTGTAGCATTTTGGCAGGGAAATAAGTTATTGGTAAAGCGTGTTATAGCTAGTCCTGGTCAAAAGGTGGATATAGATGTGAATGGAAAGGTGTTTGTGGATGGCAAGGCTATTTCAGAATCCTATTTGGATAGTGAGTCACTTGGAAATACAGACATAGACTTTCCACATCAAGTAGAAGAGTCTCGATGGTTTTGTATGGGTGATAATCGAGAGAGTTCGATTGATTCAAGAAGTGCTGTAATAGGGGATATTTCAAAAGAACAAATTGAGGGTAAAGTCTTATTTTCGGTTTGGCCTTTAAATAAAATTGGAATTGTAAAGTAATAGAAAGTAGGTGAGATTGTGCAGGAGTATTTAAGGCGTTTATTAGAAGACAAAGCGCACTTAAAAAAATGGAAAAAGATCATGATAGCACTTTCGTGTATTGTGGTTGTATGTACTGTTTATGCACTATCTTTACCTGCTCAAACATTAGCTTGTGATAAGGAAGAGCATACGCATACGGCTGAGTGTTATGATGAAAACAATGAATTGATTTGCGAAAAGGAAGAACATACACATACGGATGATTGTACTAAACAAGAAGAAGTCAATGAAGCAAATGAAGCAAATGAACAAGAAGAAAGTACCGTTGTCAAGGATGAGTCAGGAACATTAAACAATGATCAACAAACAACGACTACAGAAACTACAACAGAAACTACAACAGAACCGTTTGATTTAAATAATAGTGTGGGTAAGATTGATTCTATAGTGATAACTGATGATAAAAGTAAGTCAGGTATTTCAAACGGTACATTAACACCAAATTCAAATTTTTTAAAAATCACGGTGAAATTCAAGGATATTATTGCGAGTGAATTAAATTCTAAGTATGGAAGATCTTTTAGTTATACACTTCCTGAATTTTTCCGTATGACAGGCGACAAGGAGACAACAATTAAAGATAGTAGCGGTACTACTGATATTGCGACCATTCGTGTTAAGAATGGAAAAGTGGTCATAACTTATACTGAAGAGTATATAAATTCGGGTACGAATACCACACTTAAAGGAGACTTCTTTGTGGAAGGAGAAGTTGATTTAAGTCAATTAAACAAAAATGATGGAACGACAAGTCTTAAAACGCCAAATGGAAAAATTACTTTAGATTATCGTCAAGATTATTTATAAAAATTTGGTGATGTTAAAGTTACAAAACAATGTTCTAAGCCAGATTCTAAGAGTGATTATATTCAATACACAATTACAGTTACTGCTGGACAAGATGGAAGTAAAAATGTATATGTAGTTGATAAGTTTACAAATAATAGTCAACTTGTTTCTTATATGGGTGATATTTCAAATACACCGCAAGATCTTACAACTTCTCCTGATGGGCAAAAGCCGTATGAAGGAAGAACAAAATCAAATGTTGCCGGAAAAATATATCTAACAGATATGCAAACTTCTGATAATGAGATTCCAAAACAAGTTACAGATAGTTCAAGTATAAATCAGCCTGGAAGTTTAGTATGGTCAATAAGTGAATTGAAGCCAAATGAAAGTCGTAAATTAACGTATTTTGTTAAGTTAAGTGATGATAAAAATTTAAACAAACAATCTATCACAAATAAAGCTTCCGCTTATACAAAAAAAGAAAATGGTAAGACTTATCCGAAGGGAGAATATGAAATAACATTTACTCCAAATATTTCTTATGATATGTCAAAGACTCATATTAAGGAATACACAAAGGATGATGATGGAAATTATATCGTTCAATATAAATTGGAATTTACATTAAACTCATCTAGTAATTATCCGTTAAAGAACTTTATATTCTATGATTATTTAAATTATGGTGATATGTTTACGACAGACAACAAAATGCTTCCATATATTTCTTATGAACGAGATACTGTAGAATTACATCAAATTAAAGATGGTAAGGATACATTGGTAGATCCATCAAATTATAAGGTTGAGTGGGAAACAAATGGAACGAATTATAAAGCGGATTGGTCAGATAGTGATGGAAATCCAAAACGATTTAGAATAAGGGAATCAGATTCTAATCCTTTTACGGTATATCCTGGTGATTCTTATTATGTTACATATAAGTTAAAGGTAAAACCGGAAGTATATGCAGCCATGCAGTCGAATAACGTAACAATTAAAAATCGTTATATAGCGAATGCAGATAACGCAAAAGAATTTGATAATGATATATTAAATAGAGTTTATGATCAATTAGAGCTGAATGAATACACTTGGGTTGAAAAGACAAAAGAAGCTACAGTAACGAGTCAAGTCCAAACAATTAACATGAGTGGTTCAGATATCTATGTAAAAAAGAATGATAGGTATGAAAAGGATACTGCTGTTAAATCATTTATAGTTCCAGCTGGAAGCTATCACTATACAGTGAATGTAAATCAGACAATGAATCAATTTGATGTAACTGATGCTACTTTAAAGGATGTATTGAGTTCTGATGTTATGCATTATGTTGGATATGTAAAGATAACGCCTTATAAATATGATGCAACTTCGAATAAATATGTGGATCAAAAACCTAAATGGGTGAAAATTGATAATGAGACTTCATTTGAGTTAAAGTTGTCTCAAATTGGATGGACAAACAATAACAATGGTTATCGATTTGAGTATTATGCGCAAACTAAAGATTTGAGTGAAGTTGGAAATGTTGAAGTAAAAAATACATTCTCATTAAGTGGTGTTAAAAAGGGAGACACAACTTTTACATTTGATGATGTTGGTTCCTCGTTAACAATTCAAGTGAAGGGTCATTATTCTTTGAGCGTGAATAAAAGTGCTTGGTATTATGAAAAACCACAAGAGAATGCGACTTCTTATACGAATGGAAAGCTATATTGGGTAATTGAAGTAAATGGTACTGCAATTCGAAAGGGTACTCAGATTCAAGATGCGATTTCAAAAGATAAAGGTTTAACAGATTCCTTCTTGCATAGTGATTCGGTTGCAGGTATTTATCAGGGTAAGCCAGCTAATAATATAAATTCTTATACTAGTTTTGAAGAATTTAAAAATTCAAACAATGGATTAGTGGATAAATCAAAATCATTTGATAAAGAATTTGGCAATAGTAAAAATTTTACTGGAGAAGATAATTCTAGTGAATTGACATTAACGGCAAAAGAAACGATTTCATTAAACAATGATGAAAGACTTTATATTGTGATAATGACCGAACCACATAGTTTGCCTAGTGCATATAGAGCTGAGTTTACTTATAGAAACGTAGTTTTAATGAAGGACATTTCAGACCAGTCTTTTAAAGAATGCAAGTCTGCAAGTCAAATACTTTATGGAGGTCCAAACATACTTAAAGAGTTAGGTCAAACATTTACGTATGATGGTAAAACGGTAACTACTATTCAAGCAGATCATGATAAAGATAATCCAGTATCTAAAATTTGTACAGATTTATTAAATAAAACGAATAGTAAGGGTGCATTTATTTCGTGGGCATTTAAAGTAAATCTTGCAGGAGAATTAAAAGGAAATTATCGTGTCTTAGAAGACATACCGAATGGCATGGAACTATCATATATTCGTGTCAAATGGCATGCGGATAAGGCTGGAAAAGTAACATCACAGAAAATAGTTGGTTTAGGTGATGAATGGAAATCAAATAATAATGAATCAACTAATGATAATGGAAATCTAGAAACAACAATTTATTATTACAACAAAAATAAAAATCAAGCTATGATTCAGTTAGGTGAATTTGAAGATGGAAGAGTTGGCGATAAATATGCAGTTGATGTACAAGTTGTTTGCCGAGTAACAGATGATGAGGTTTTGCTAGGAGGGGAAGAAAAAAGTTTTACGAATAAGGTAACTCTTCTTAGACCAGATGGACAAACAATAATTGATACGGCTAGTAATGAGGTAACAATGTCTAAAAGAGATAATTTATCTAAAAGTAATAATTTTGATAAAGAGCATGCAGAAGATAATACATCACAAACTATTAATTATACAATTACCGCTAATGCACTAGGACAAACACTTCCTTTGAATGATGGAAATAAGCTTACTTTAGTGGATAAATTAGATGAAAACTTAGAATTAGATCCTACAACAATCAAAGCTAAGGAAGAAAATGGAAACGAAGTACATATTGATGATAAATCATATGATCCTAAAACAAATACTTTAGAGATTTCTATTCCAAATGGAAAGACAGTGATTATTACATATAGTGTGACGGTAAAAGCAGCTCCAGGTACGCCAGTAGATTTATCTAACAAAGTATTTTGGAAATCATATTCTGAAAATGGTGGAGAGAATGATGTGATTAAAGGTTTTAAATATCATTTAGCTGCAGGTGGAAGTACAGAAGGTGAAGAAAATCCGGAATTGACTATCACAAAAATGGATGAAAATAAATTAGAGCCTATTAAAGATGTAAAGTTTGATGTTTATGAATGTAAATTAAATGGTGAAGCGATTGAACGTGTATCATCAAAAGGGAGTATAAGTGGCAAAACAGATGCTAATGGAATTTACAAAGTAGACTCTTCATTTATTACACATTCCAATAGGATTTATGAAGTAAAGGAAACTGAAACACCAAAAGGATATGTAGAAAATAAGGATTCTTATTACATTATATATGTGGAAAAAGAGAATGGTGTTAATTCGACATATGTGCAGAATTGTATAGATTATTTTAACAAACAAGATAAGGTTAGATATAAAATTGTAGATTCACCTCAGAAATTCAATCTTGTAGTTTATAACACGCAAGAAGGTATTACGGTTAAAAAGCAATTTACAAACAATGCTGCTGAAACAGAACATAAGCCAATTAGTGGTACTTATAAATTTGGATTGTATGAAGATGCAGCCGGAACAAAACAACTACAAACTATAGATATTAAGTATAGACCTGGTGATCCAGAAGATGTTTTGTCAGAAAAATTTAAGAATCCAGTTGATTTAACTAAAACATATTATGTTTTTGAATTAGATCAAAAGGGCAAACCGATTCAAGCTTCTGCAACAGAAGCTACTATAAATTCAATGCAATATAAAGTGGTTTATGAAAGCAACTCAGAAGCTACAAATGTTGCAAATGCCGCAAAGGTCGGTGATACGGTTACTGTTACAAACAAGAGCCGTACAAAAATACTACCTTCAACAGGTGGTACTGGAAACCTGATTTACAGGATGTCAGGGACAGCCCTAGTGGTTGTAGGAGTAATAAGCCTGTCAATTATAGATAAAAAAGAGAAAAAAGAAAGTAGGAGAAAGTAATGAAATTAATTAAAAAGATTGCAGCCATTATGTTTGCGTTCATGATGGTATTCTCATTAAGCACAAACGCAAAAGCAGAAGAAAAAGGATCAATTACAATTGATAATGCATTTAATGGACAAACTTATGAAATTTACAAAATTATGGATTTAGAGAGTTATGATCCAGCAACGAAATTATATTCTTATAAACCGGCTTCACCACAATGGAAAACATTCTTTACAGAAAATACAGTAGCAAAAAAATATATAAATGTAGATACGAATACTGATGGAATTACCTGGAAAGATAATAGTGTTCCAGGTGAATCTGATGTAGAAAAAAATACTAGATTGGATAATGAAGCATCTGAATTAGCAAAAGCAGCTTTAACGTTTGCAAAAGGAAAAATTACTGCAACTGCAACTGCAACTAAAAATGAAGATAATACTATTAGTTTTGATAACCTAGATTTAGGATACTATTTAGTTGATTCAAGTGTTGGTGCACTTTGTGGATTAACAACAACAAATCCAAAGGTATCTATTCAAGACAAAAATGAGGCTCCAACTTTAACAAAAAAAGTTAAAAATTTATCACACCCTTACAAATTTGATCAACATGCACATGGTAGTATTGGAGATGAATTTGAATTCAAAATTAACTTTACAGTTAAAAAAGGTGTTGAAAATTACGTTGTACACGATGAAATGTCAAAAGCACTAACTTTAAATCAAGGTTCTTTCCAAATTACTGTTAATAAAAATGGTATTTCAAATAGAAATTATAATTTAAAAACATCTGGTACTGATGGTAGTTGTACATTTGATATTGAATTCTATTCAGGTTCTCTTAATGTTAATGATGAGGTTGAAATTAGTTATAAAGCTAAATTAAATAAAGATGCTGATATTCTATTCTCAGGAAATGAAAATGAAAATAAAAATACCGCATGGTTAACTTTTGGTGATAAAGGGAAATCAAAAGAAGAAAGTACAAATATATATACATACCAAATTCCTGTTTTTAAGTTTACAAAGACAAATGAAGGTAAAAGTGGTCTTCCAGATGCAAAGTTCACATTATCAACTGACAAGGAAGGACAAGACAAAATATCATTTGTTCGAATAGCAAATGATGGTGATTATGCTGTTTATAGAAAAGCTGAAGAAGGAGAAACAGGGACAGTTGAAGAAATTATCACAGAAACGAATGGTAAATTTAAGCTTGTAGGATTACACGGAACATATTATTTAACAGAAACGAAAGCGCCAAAAGGATACAATAAGTTAAAAGAACCTTATAAAATTTATGTGTCAGAGATGAATGGGTTACTTTTGAATGACAAACCTTTGACCCCTCAAATAGTTGAAGTAGAGAACAACTCTGGTTCAATCCTACCATCTACTGGTGGTATGGGTACAACACTAATCTATTTGATTGGTGGTGCATTAGTATTAGGTTCTGGATTTGTTTTGGCTAACAAAAAAAGAGCGAAAGCTAAATAATTGAATTGAATGAATTTACGTTGTTGAGGGAGTGTTTTACATTCTCTTAACAACAGTAAAAAGAGGATTGTAGCGAATGTTTGTTACAGTCCTGTTCTTACTGTTGTTGAATAAAAAGGATAAAGGATATGAAACGGATCAGGGAAATTGTAGTCGTCTTATTTGTTTTTGTGTTTGTGTTTGTGTTATGTGAAAGTGTAAGCGCAAATGGTATGGGTGGATCGACTATTATTGATAATGCGATTGATGGTGAGATGTATACGATTTATAAGATGTTGGATTTGGAAAGCTTTGATGGGGATAACTATTCTTATAAGATTTCTTCTTCTGAGTGGGATGAGTTCTTTGATTCTGATGATGGTCGTTTCTATTTTGATGTGAATTCGAATGGTGGCGTAGCTTTTGTTGGGGATGAGCAGAGTATGGATTTGGTTGCTCAAAGGGCATTGGTTTATGCGAAATCTCATAAGAGTATTACGAAAAAAAGTCAACGGGCAGTTGGAGGTATTGTTGAGTTTAAAAATTTAGATTTGGGTTATTATTTAGTGGATTCAAGTGTAGGTTTTTTTTGTGGTTTGACTACTACGAATTATGTGGTTCGTGTTGAAGAGAAGAATGAAATGCCTACTTTATCGAAGTATGTGAAGATGGATGGTACGGATTCTTTGGGTAAGTATGCTACGGCTGGTATTGGTGATGTGGTGTATTTTACGAGTGTTATAAGGAATTTTAAAGGTGCTGAAAATCTTGAACTTACGGATGTGATGGAGAAGGGGTTATCGTTAAATTTGGATTCAATTGTTGTTTCTTTGGTTAATGATAATTTGATTATAGATTTAAATGAAAATGAGCATTATAGTGTATTGGATTTAGGAAATGGATTTGAGGTTTTATTTACTTTTGATGGTTATAGAATTTTAGAAAATCATTGTATGGATTGTGATATAAGAATTTCGTATAGTGCCATTGTTAATAAGGATGCATGTACCAATAATGCGAATGTGGCTAGTTTGAAATATGGTGATCATCTTGTGTCATTATCGGATAAGGTGAATGTTGGTGTATTGAGTATTCCAGTGTTTAAGTGTTCGGTGAATAGAGTTGGGCTTGAGGGTGCTGAGTTTAGTTTGTATACAAGTGAAGTGGATGCATTGAATGATGTGAATTGTATTCGTTTTATTGAAACAAAGGATTCTAATGTGTTTCAAAAGTCTGATTTGGGTCAGGGTCTTATAAAGACGGATCGTAGTGGTCGCTTTGTTCTTTCTGGTTTGAAGTCTGGAAGGTATTTTCTTAGGGAGGTTCAGGCTCCTAGAGGATACAATAAATTGAGTGATGTTGTTAGTATTGTGGTGAATCCTGTTGTTGGTTCTTCAAATGAAATTATGGGTCAGTCTTTGCTGGTGTTTTATGGTATGAATATGGGTAAGGCTGAGGTTGAGGTTGAAGTTCAAAATCGGAGTGGTAGTATATTACCTTCTACAGGTAGTGTTGGAACATGGTCTATTTATTTAATTGGTTTTGTATTTGTGCTTGTTTCGTTTGTATTATATAGAAAGTTTAATGATTAGTTTTTTGTTGTTAGGGGAATGGATTGTAAGATGAAGAAACATATTTCAACTATAATTGCGATACTTGTTTTTGTGACTGGCTTATCGTTGTTATTGTATCCTACGGTTAGTAATTATTGGAATTCTTTGCATCAAAGTCGTGTTGTGGCAAATTATTCGGATGCTTTGGCTAAGATGGATCAAAAGGATAAGCAGGCTGAGATTGATCGGGCTGTTGAATATAATGCTGGGTTAATAAATAATGGTGGTCGTTTTACTCCAAGTGATTCTGAGCTTAGTGAATATAAGAGTCTATTAAATGCGGATGGTACGGGTATGATGGGGTATGTCACGATTCCTAAGATTCAGGTGAAGCTTGCGATTTATCATACGGTAGATGAGTCTGTGTTGCAGATAGGTGTTGGTCATTTAGAAGGTTCGAGTCTTCCTGTAGGTGGTGCTAGTACGCATTGTGTTATTTCATCTCATAGAGGTCTTCCGAGTGCGAAGTTATTTACGGATTTGGATAAGCTTAAAAAGGGTGACTATTTTTATTTACATGTATATGATAAGGTGCTTGCATATCAAGTAGATAATATCGCAATTGTTGAGCCGAATGATTATGGTTTATTAGAAATTGAAGAAGGTAAGGATTTATGTACTCTATTTACTTGTACGCCTTATGGTATTAATACACATCGATTACTAGTTCGTGGACATCGTGTAGAGAATATGATGGATGAGAAGAATTTAACGGCAGATGCTGCGAAGGTAAATCCTTTGGTTGTGGCTAGTGTCATTGGTTTGATTTTGTATGGTATTGGGTATGTTGTATATCGAATTCGAAAGAGGGGAGTGTAGGTGATGAAAAAAGGAATTTATTTTATATTCATTTCGTTATTGTGTTGTCTTTTGCCTACAACTCTATTCGCAAAAAGTGATTGGATGAATTTGGATGTTTCTTGTCCAATATCGGATATGAAGGTTTCTTTATATCGAGTAGCGGATGAGAATTATAAATTGACAGGTGTATTTTCGAATTATTCTGTTGATTTAAAACAAGATGTACAAGGGGCTGCCAATGCATTAGAGAATCGTATTTTAATGGATGGCATTGAGGCAGATGCTTATGCTACTTCTGATTCTTCTGGTAAGGCTCGTTTTTCGGGTCTAGAATCCGGTATTTATTTAGTGGTTGGAAAAGAAGTTGAATCGAATGGTGTATTTTATATGCCACAAGTATCCTTAGTTTCTTTAAGTGGTGATTTAAGTGTGGATTTAAAGTATGAGACTAGTAATAAAGCGAGTCGTATTCATGTATTAAAGGTATGGAAGAAGGATAATAAGAAGTCTCGTCCTAAATCGATTGAGGCTTGTTTATTAAGGTCAGATGGTATAGTGGTTGATAAAGTGAAATTAAATTCGGAGAATCAATGGTCTTATACTTGGGATTCTCTATCAACTTTATATACATATAGTGTAATGGAAACAAGTGTTCCTTCTGGCTATAAGGAGAGTTGTTTTAGGGAAAAGGATAGTGTTGTTTTAACAAATACGGGTAGTTATACGGATAAGAAGAAAGAGAAAAAGGATGATGAGCTTGCTTTCACGGGACAGTTATGGTGGCCAGTTCCTGTTTTATTGTTTGTTGGACTTGTTTTGTTTGGCTTAGGACGCCAGTTGCGTAATGAGAAATAAAATAGGAAAGCTAACCTCAAGAATAGGGGTTGTTTGTATTATTCTTGCTTTATGTTTATGTTCATATAATGTGTATGATACGTTTCGTTCATATTATGTTCAAAAACATATACGAAATGAGTATCATACTTTAAAAACTTCTTCAGGAGAAATACCAGACTATATATTGAATCCTGATATGGATATGCCTGAAGTGGAAGTGGATGGTATATCTTGTATTGGAACTTTAGAAATACCTTCTTTAGATTTAAATCTTTGTGTAGCAAGTACATTTACTTATGAAATTATGCAAGAAATTCCTTGCCGATATTATGGTAGTGTTTATAAAAACAACATGGTTATTGCTGCACACAATTCCTGGTTTCATTTTGGAAGGTTAAGTACATTAGAACAAGGTGATGAAGTGGTTTTTAAGGATGCGAATGGAAATTGTTTTAAATATAGTGTGGATGAGATTGAAGCTGTAAAGCCAAATGCGGTAGAAGAGGTAACGAATGGCAAATGGCCTTTAACGCTATATACTTGTACTTTGGATGCACAAAACAGGGTTGTTGTTCGTTGCAAATAAAAAATAGAAAGCGAGGTTTTAAAATGTGTGATAAACCAAATGTGGAAAAGAATATTGTAAAAGTGATAGAAAATTTAAATGAAAATCAAACAAATCAAAACGAATGTGGATTGATAAAAGACAGTCGTTATCATATGAAATTAAATCGGGCTATGATGTTATATAAAAGTATTGGATATGTAAATGACCATTGGATAAAACGTTTTGCTAAAAAACACATATCTTCATTCATAGCTTTTGTGATTGTTATCATTATGTTTATTTTTATCGATAAGACACATTTAATAAATTAGGATATAAAGCTAAAATC
>ULWV01042837.1_pt1 | contig 11869 bp, 14 predicted proteins | sample 1960651 | NCBI WGS metagenome assembly ULWV01 (sample SAMEA4835820, study PRJEB28245) | human gut metagenome | biome: gut microbiome; material: fecal sample | place: Denmark | collected 2008
GGAGTTTCTTTAAGACAATATGTAAGAATAGACAATGAGCAAGCTTTTCCTAGAAGAGATATTTTAAAAAAACTAATTTTAGAATTAGATTTAACCAATGAGGAAATAGGAGAATATATTAAAAAAATTACAGAAAATTATACCTAATTAGTTTTAATTTCTGCTCAATTCTTAAGTTAAATTTTCTTTTGTTTTTATATATTATATACTCTTATTTTTATATAACATTATTAAATCCTCCAGCTATAACTGGAGGATAATTTTAATTCTTATTTATTTGAAATATGTATATTTTCAATTTTAGCATTCATTTCCCTAGAAATAATATTTTGGATTTGAGCAACCTTTTCAGTTGTAAGTTGTTCATCCTTAACAATAATACTTATACTATCATCATTTACAAAAATAACACTATTTTCAAATCCCTTTGTTTTTATCAAATTTTCACAAATCATAATTTTATTTTTAATATCATTTATTTTCTTAATTTCCTCTGTTGCTGACTGTTTTTGTGTTTCTAAAGAATTATTACTATTTAAAATTTTTTCATATGTTTCTAACATTTGTGAATACATTGTATCTCTATCCAATTTTGACGTTGAAAAATATTCATCATTACTATCAGAAGATTTACTACTTGTTTCTACAGTTTCATTTTTTACATCATTTTTATTTTCTACAATATTATCATTTTTTATTACATTACCGATTAATAACCTCATTTTCACTAACCACATTACTGCTTACTAATTGTGCATCACCAATATTAGCCATTTTCTCTAATTCTTCTTCAGAACTAGCAGTTTGAACAGCACTTTTAAAATCTCCATTTGCAGTAAAATTCAAATACCCTGCTACAACTAACATTAAAGCTGTAACATATATTATAACTTGATTTTTCTTCAAAAATTTCATCTTTTATTTTTCTCCTTTTTATAAAATTTTTGCTATCTCAATAAAGTATCTTTTTTCATTTTAAAAAATGTCTCAAAAAGAACAGCACTAAAACTTAATTTATCTGTAACTTGCTTTGTTCGAACAGCTAACTCATTCCCAAAAAGATAAAACAGAATCAGTTTCCTTGAAATACTTGTATTTTATGAGTAGCAAGGCCTGTCGCCGCTTCTACTGCCTGAATAATATTTGTTTTTACATTTATATCTGAAGCACCTTTAGCAGTAATAATAGCCCCTTCTATTTTAGGCTCAACAGTTTTTTGAACTATTGGAGTCTTATTTCCATTTTCTTCTTGATACACAATCTCTTTTTGAGAATCAGTTTGTTCAACTTTTCTAACACCACCTGATTTATCTGTTTCTTCTGTTGTACTTTTCTTTGAATTTTCATTATACATCGCAACCGTTTCTGAAGTCTCCGAATAATTAATAAAAACCTTTACATCTCCAACTCCATCAATATTAGACAATATATTTTCTAATCTCTGTTCTAAATCATTATTATTTGTTGTATTTTTTTGATTTGTTTTTCCTGTGGTTTGAGTATTCTTTGTTGTTGCAAGTTGTTTTCCTGATGAATTTGTCACATTTTTATTAGAACTTTTTTCTCCACTCCAAACATAATTTATAATTACAACTGTTACTATTAATAAAATCACCAGAAAAACTAAATTTTCAATCTTCCTTTTATTATTACCTTGATTTTCATCATTTCCAATAATTGCCTTTAACTTATTTTTAAACATTTTTCACTCACCCCATATTCTTTTGTCAAAAATTGTTTTATAACTTTAATATCTATTTTTGTTATATTATTTTCATCTTCTTGTTTTCCTATATTAGTATCCTCTTGATAATTGTCATTATCATTTGATACATCTATTTCAACCTTTTGAATTTTCTGTATCTCATTAACAATTTTATCTTCTAAACCAATTTTATTTTCATCATTTGCATCATTTGTGTTCTTTTTTTCTTTAATTTTAAGTGTTATTAATTCTATTCCATTATCATCATTAGATATATGAGCTTTCACATTACATTCTTCTACTATATAACCTTCTTCATCCAATTTTTGAACAATATCTTTTTCCAATTTTTCTTTATATAACTCATTTAATCTATTATCCATTGAAGTTTGGTCTGTGCTTTCACTAATAGTTGATGTTTCTGTTGAATATTTTTCATACAAATCTTCTATATCAAATTTAAGTTCACTACTATTTTCTACAAATGGTGCTATTATACTAAATAATATGTATAATCCCATAACCATTTTTACATATTTTTTTGTTTTATTATTTGGAAGTAACATTTCTAATATAGAAACTACAATTAAAGCCAAACATAAATTTTTAACCCATGAACTCAAAAAATTTATCATATGTTTTCTCCTATTTAAACATCATTCCCGTATTTGACATCTTTACTAATAAAGTTGTCCCTATAATCACCATAAATGTTACAGCAACCAGAATACCTAATAAAATCTTGAAAATATCAGCAATTTCATCTAATAATTTTACTATTTTACTATCTGCTATAACTTCACTTACACTTGCAACCAATTTATATGAAAATGTCAAAACTGTAAGTTTTAAAATTGGCATGATACATATTCCTATTATTACAATTACACCAACAAAACCTACTGCATTTTTCAAAATTAATCCACACCCAAGTACACTATCAACAACATCACCCAATATTTTTCCAACAACAGGAACAGCTGAACTTACAATTGCCTTTGCAGTTTTTGCAGTTATTCCATCAACAGAGCTTGCTAATGTACCTTCTAATGAAACAATTCCAACAAAAATAGTTAATACTATTCCTAAAAACCATATTGTTGATGATTTTAAAAATTTTGATATTTTATCTATTTGTACCTTATCTGATATTTTAGAAATAATACTAATAGATGTAATAATCAATATTATTGGTATTAAAATATCTTGAATCAAATTTCCTATAAAATTTATCATAAATAAAATTATTGGTTCTAATATACTTGTTGTTGTTATACTTCCTGTATATAACATTAAAGAAATTAGTACAGGTATAAGTGTATTCATAAAGCCAATTAAATTTGTAGTTGTATCTTTCACTAATGTTATTATATCTGAAAAATTTGACATTATAACTGCTATAATTGCTATGTATTGAACATAATAAATCAATTTAGAAATATTATCATTTTCAAGACTTTCACTTATGGCTTTTAAAATACTATGTATAATTATAATTGCTAAAATACATGCCAAACTTTTTATTCCAGTTTGCACTTCATTTCCTAATTGGCTTAATATTTTTTTGTATATATTTGAATTATTAATTTCTCCTTTTATTGCTGAATTCAATATTTCTCCTATATCTATACTTTCAAAAAAATCTCCAGTATACTGTTTAGAATTCTGTATAAAAGAACTTATTCCAAATATTTTTTCTTGGCTTTCTATCTCACTTTCATCTATATTTGATGTACTTGAACAATATGATATATTTGTATTTGATATTGATATTATCATCATAATAATTATCAAAATTATTTTCATTTGTTTGTTCACATTTGCTTTACCTCCTTTGATGTACTTTTTGAATATTTTCTTCAAATGACATCATGGCAATATTTTTAATATAATTTCTAATAAACTTGAAATTATCGGTATTGACATAGAAATAATAATTATCTTACTTCCTATTTCTATTTTACTTGCAATTGCTGCCTCTCCAGAATCTTTACAAACACTTACAGCAAATTCGGATAAAAAAGCAATTCCTGTAATTTTTATAAGTAGTGCAATAAATTGTGTATTTATAGAAAATTTATCTTGTATAGATTCTATTAAATTTATTATTCCAGTCAGTCTATCCATAACAAGAAATAAAATCAATATTCCTGTTAATATACTTATAAATATCGCATATTCTGGTCTATATTGTTTAAGCATAATTATGATAACTAAAGCAATTAAAGCAATTCCTATTATTTTAATAATCTCCATTACTTTTCCGTCCTTATAAATTAATTACCGAGACTTTGTGCAGTAGTCCCTATTCTTATTTTTATAAATTAAATAATGTCCTTACAGTATCAAACAAACCACTTATTTCTTTAATCACCATTGTTAAAACAATAACCAATCCAGCTAATGTTGTCATCATTGCTTGGTCTTCTCTACCTGCTCTTACTAAAACTTGATATAACACAGCTACCAAAATTCCAATTGCAGCTATTTTAAATAATAAATCTATACTCATAAAAATCCCCCTTTACATCAGTATAATCACAATAGCCATTCCAATACTCATTCCAAGTTTTTTATATAATTTTTCATTCTTATTTTTTTCTTCTTGTGCTTGTCTAATTTGCTCATCTAAAAAGCTTTCTGTTACTTCTATTTGACTAAGTTGACCTTCAACATCTGTTATTCCGAAGTAACTTAGAAAGTGTCTTTATAGCTTGCTTGTCCTCTATATTTAGATTACCTGAAAAAGTATCAACAGCATTTTCCCATGCTATACTTGCTGGACCAGAATTCATATTTTCAACTGCTTTATTAAATAATTTTGAAATATTTTTATTAGATTTATCTGATATCTGCTTAAATATTTCAGGTATAGGTTCATATGTAAATTTTATTTTTGACTTAAAAATACTTAATGCATTTTTTATTTCTTCAAGTTCCTCTAATCTAAATTTATATTTCTGAGATATGTATTTACCTATTAATGTTGCACACAAAAACACAAAAAAGAGCATACAATATTTAATAAACTGCATTTTTCTTCTCCTTGCATTTATTTTTTAATATTATATGCTCATATATTTATTTTAGAACTTAATTTAATAAGATTTATTTTATCCATTCAAAAGAATTTACCAAATCAGTAACATCATTTTCAATTGTTGTTTCATCATCTAAATTAAAACTATATCCTGTTATACATGCTAATTTGCCATCATTTAAAATATAATAATACATTAATAATTCATTTGTTTCTCCATTATACTCAGCTCTTACTTTTAATAAATCATAATTGTTAGATGTTTTTGATGTTTCTATTTTTACTCCTTCTGCTTTACTTTCTGAATTATTAACTTTTTCTTCAACTATTGTTTTTATATCTTCTATACTATTTATAGATTGTTCTTCTGCACTAGCATAATATATATTAATTCCAGCTGGATATGATGAGTAATCATCTTCTTGTATTTCATTATTAGCATTTAACTTTGGTACATTATTTATATATTTATAAAAATTCCATTCTGTTTGGTATTGTGATTGTCCTCTTGACCAACCTTTTTGTATTTCAAATTTTACATTTGAGTCTTGATATATAACTGTTTGTGACATATCTTGTAACATTGCAATTAATGTTAATAAAATAAATAAAATTAATATTACAATCAAAAATATCTTTTTTGATTTTCCCATTTTCTTTGCTGTTGTTTCATTTTCAGCATCTTCTAAATAATAATATTTTCCCTTATATTTTTTTATAATTCCTAATTGTTTTAAATATCCAAAAGAATATTTTGCTTTTCTTTTATCATCTATTTCTGCAATAACCTCATCTTTTAATATCGGCTTATCTTGTGATATTGCTTCATATTTTATAAATATTGGTTTTATTAATTCTATTGCTGATTTTTTTATTTCATTAACTTCTTCTTTATTACTAAAATCCAATTTTACATCTTGCCCATCATTATTTTCTAATTGTTTTTTTATATTTGTTGTTACTATGCTTGCTCCTAATATTGTAAATATTACTGATATAACAAAATCTTTCATTATTGCTGTAGCAAATTCACTGTTTTCATATAATCTTTCTATATTGCCAAAACTTACTGCAATTCCCTCTTTTTGTATTAATAAAGCTGGTATTATAACTAATGTTGTAATTGTTACTATTATAATTGCAATTACCATTAATATAATTGGTAATTTTTTGTTCATTTTTCCTTTTGCTATTTTATATCCATAAAATTCTCCTGCTGCTATTAATGCTGCTAATATAGAAAGCATCATTCCTCCATATACATATGCTAATACCCATGGTGTAGTAGCTATCAATCCACCTATTACTGCTCCTATTATTCCTGTTATGTAGCTACCTTTTTTTGTTTCTTCTGTTTTAATTGGTTCTTGTTCCATTTTTTATCCCCTTTCTCTTTTGATGTTTTGAATATATCATAGTTTTTTATATATTGCAATAGTTACATTTTCATGAAAAATTTTATAAATTTATATTTCACTAAATTATAACTTGTATTATAGAAATATAATATTGCAAACATTTATTTTATATGCTATACTTTAAAGTATATAAAGTAGATTATATTGGAGGATTTTATAATATGTTTAAATTACACTCTGATTACAAGCCAACAGGTGACCAACCACAAGCAATTGAATATCTATCAAAAGGAATAGAAGAAGGCAAAAAATTTCAAACTCTGCTTGGAGTAACTGGTTCTGGAAAAACTTTCACAATGGCAAATATAATAAACAAAGTTCAAAAACCAACATTAGTTTTAGCCCACAATAAAACTCTTGCTGGTCAATTATATTCAGAATTTAAAGAATTTTTTCCAGAAAATAATGTTGAATATTTTGTATCTTATTATGATTACTATCAACCAGAAAGCTACATTCCAGCTTCTGATACATATATAGAAAAAGATGCATCCATAAATGATGAAATTGACAAACTTCGTCACTCTGCAACAGCATCATTATTTGAAACAAGAGATGTTATAATAGTTGCTTCTGTTTCATGTATTTATGGTCTAGGTGACCCAATCGACTATGAACATATGATAGTTTCTTTAAGACCTGGAATGCAAAAATCTAGAGAAGAAGTAATGAAAAGACTTGTATATATGCAATATTCAAGAAATGAAATTGATTTTAAAAGAGGTACTTTTAGAGCCAAAGGAGATATATTAGAAGTTTATCCTTCTGATCAAAGTGAATCTGCAATACGAGTTGAATTTTGGGGTGATGAAATTGAAAAAATACATGAAATAAATCCCCTAACAGGTAAAGCAATAGCTGAAAGAACCCATGTTATGATTTTTCCTAACTCTCATTATGTTACAACTTCTGATAAAATGGAACGCGCCCTAGTTACAATTAACCAAGAATTGCAAGAAAGAATAAAATATTTCAAAGATAATAATAAATTAATAGAAGCTCAAAGAATTGATGAAAGAACAAATTTTGATATGGAAATGATGAAAGAAACCGGTTTTTGCCAAGGTATAGAAAATTATTCAAGGCATATAAGTGGTAGACCTACTGGTTCTCCGCCATTCACTTTGTTTGACTATATGCCTAAAGATTTTCTTTTATTAATAGATGAATCACATGCTACAATTCCTCAAGTAAGAGCCATGTATAACGGAGACCGTGCTCGTAAGGATTCTTTAGTTAATTATGGTTTCAGACTTCCTTCTGCATATGATAACAGACCTTTAAAATTTGAAGAATTTGAAGAACGAATTAATCAAGTTGTTTTTGTTAGTGCAACTCCTGCCGATTATGAAAAAGAGCATAGTAAAGATAATGTTGTTGAACAAATAATCAGGCCTACTGGTCTTTTAGATCCTAAAATTGAAGTAAAACCTGTTACAAATCAAATTGATGATTTAATTGAACAAATACGTATTAGAGTTGAAAAACATGAAAGAGTTTTAGTTACAACTCTAACTAAAAAAATGGCTGAAGATTTAACATCCTATTTGCAAAGTTTAGACATTAAAGTTAATTATATGCATTCAGATATCAAAGCACTTGAAAGAATGGAAATTATAAGAAATTTGCGTTTAGGTGAATTTGATGTTTTAGTTGGTATAAATCTTTTAAGAGAAGGATTAGATATCCCTGAAGTTTCTTTGGTTGCAATTCTAGACGCTGACAAAGAAGGTTTCTTGCGTTCAGAACGTTCTTTAATTCAAACTATTGGACGTGCTGCAAGAAATACTGATGGTACTGTTATTATGTATGCTGATGAACTTACTGATTCTATGGAAAAGGCTATTTCTGAAACTAATAGAAGACGTCATATACAAGAACAGTATAACATTGAACATGGTATTACTCCTAAAACTATTAAGAAATCTATCAGAGATAATATCAGTATTACTAAACAAGAAGATATTGGTGTTGAATTTAAAATGGAAAATACTGATGATATTAAAAATACAATTACTAAATTAACTGACGAAATGCTTAAATATGCTGCATCTATGGAATTTGAAAAAGCTGCTGAGGTTAGAGATAAAATTAAAGAATTAGAAAAATTATTAGGATAAATTTAATTTGAATATAAAAATAAATATTTTTAAAGCGGGTTCAAATATGAAAACCCGCTTTTGTTACTTAAAGTTATAACTTTTCTAAAACCAGTTTTACAGTTCCATCTCTTCTAGCTTTATTTTTTATTATCTTTATTGGCCAATCATGCTCGTAAATAATACGTCCCGCACGCTCATCTTCGCCTTTAGAGACAATTAGAGTTTTCTTCCGTTTATCACTATCATTAAACGAATACAACTCGTTGAAAAGTTCTTGATTCTGTATCATAAACTAGCCTCTTTTCTTTATTGTTATCCTTACACTTCCTTTTCCTTTCTCTTTTCTTTCGATAATGTCTACAGGAATATCATTCATTTTCAAATACCGTCTACTACTGTCATCCATAAGTGTACCTCCATAACAATGTAACATTTATATAAGCAACAACTATTATTATATAATATTTTATTAATTATGTAAAGAATTTTAATTAAAAAATCAGAATTAAGATTTTGTACGCAGTGCAAACTGCTACAAAATCTAATTTCTGCCATATTTATTTCCTAGAATATAAAAAAATTCCCATCACAAAATTTTTTGTAATGGGAATAGAGATACTTATTCTGATTCGAAAGTCATTTCATTATTCAAGGCTCTTATACAAATTTTCTTTTCAGAATCTTCATCAAACTCCAAACGTGGATCACATTCGAATTTTTCCGCCACTCTTCTTCTGATTTCTATCTCTATATCATCTCTTGAAAGAAGATTGGGTTCTTCCAGCTCCAAATCTGTAATGATCGTTTGTTGCTTGCTAACCTTTGAATAAACTTTCAAACCATTTTTAATTACTTCTACATTAAATGTCATTTTCTATCTCCTTTTTTGTCTATGCTGATTAATATTGCTACTAACATTATTATAAACTTTATTTTACCAAAAGTCAACATAAAATCATTTGACTAAAGTTTACTAAATGAAAAAGTTATCTATAAATAGATAACTTTTTCCTATATTTACATTGCTCTTCTATATAATTCAATAAAATCTTCTTTTGAAACTTCTCTTGGATTTCCTGGTTTACAAGGATCTTGCATTGCTTTATCAGCAAGCATTTCGAAGTCTTCTTCTCTTGCACCATAATCTTTAATAGTTTGTGTAATACCAACTGCTTTAGAAAGTTCGCTAATCATCCATACAAATGTATTAATAACATCTTGGTCATTTAAGTGAGCTGCATCCGGTCTACCAATTTCGCATAAAATTTCTCTAAATCTTTGTGCTGTTTCTGGACTTTCTCCATTAAATCTCATAACTGTTGGTAAAAGCATAGCATTTGCAATTCCATGTGGAGTATCATATACAGCACCTAATTGGTGTGCCATTGAATGAACTATTCCAAGTCCTACGTTACTAAATCCCATACCTGCAATGTATTGAGCCATTCCCATCATTTCAACAGCTTTAGGGTCTTTGTCATTAACTGCTGCTGGTAAATATTTGAATATTAATTTTATAGCCTTCATATGGAACATATCTGACATTTCGTTATGTGCTTTTGTAATATATCCTTCAACTGCATGTGTTAAAGCATCCATTCCTGTTGCTGCTGCAAGTGATTTTGGCATTGATGCCATTAATTCTGAATCAACGATTGCTACAATTGGAATGTCATTAGGGTCTACACATACCATTTTAATTTTTCTTTCTTCATCTGTTATAACATAGTTTATTGTAACTTCTGATGCTGTTCCTGCTGTTGTTGGTAATGCTATCATTGGCATTCCTTTGTTTACTGTATTTGATACTCCATTTAGAGATTTGATATCTGCTCTATCTGGATTTGTCATTACAATTGCAATTCCTTTTGCTGTGTCCATGCTTGAACCACCACCAACTGCAACTATTACATCTGCTCCTGATTCTTTACAAGCAGCCACACCGTCTGTTACATTTTTTATTGTTGGATTTGGTTTGATTTCATCATATAGTGAGTATTCAATTCCTGCATCTGTTAATACTTTTTCAACTTTTGCAGTAACTCCTGCATCTACTAATGGTTTATCCGTAACCAAAAATACTTTTTTAAATTTTCCTTTCTTGATTTCTTCTGCTAGTACCTCTCTTGCATTGTTTCCAAAATATGATGTTTCATTTAAAACAAATCTTATTGCCATTTTATATTCCTCCTTCGTATTTAAAAATCTATTTTGATTATATCAATAATCATTTTTTTATACAATAGTTTTTACACAAATTTCACAATTATCTCAAAATTGCATCTATAATCCCTTAGTCTCCTAAATTAATACCTACACTTCTTGCTGTTTTTACCAAATCATCATCTATAGTAACCTTCCTTTGATTACTTACAGCGGTGTTTCCAGAAACAGCACCAATTTCTTTATTTTGACCAACAACATCTTCTAATGATGCATAATCAATTTTACCATTTTTAATAACAACCAAATTTCCGAATTTTTCTTCAATAGCCATTCTCATTGCAGCTGTACCATATTTTGTTGATAAAACTCTATCAAATGCTGTAGGTGTTCCACCTCTTTGCATATAACCAAGTGTAGTATTTCTAGCCTCTAACCCTGTTAATTCCTGTAATTGTTTTGCAACTTTTTCTCCTACTCCACCAAGTTTTGTATTATCAACGCCTTTTCCATTATCTCTTACATTTTCAACAGTAATTTCTCCATCTTTTGGTTTAGCTCCTTCTGCAACAACAACAACACTAAAGTTCTTGCCTCTTTTTTGTCTATTTTTAATTTTTTCTGCAACTCTATTTATATCATATGGAATCTCTGGAATTAATGCAACATCTGCACCACCTGCAATTGCTGACTCTAATGCTATCCATCCAGCATATCTTCCCATAACTTCCAATACCATAATTCTGTGATGTGTTTCACCTGTTGTATGAAGTCTATCAATTGCTTCCATTGCAACAGATACAGCAGTATTATATCCAAATGTAATTTCTGTGCAAGCAACATCATTATCAATTGTTTTAGGAACTCCTATTACATTTACACCCTTTGTTGCAAAATCTCTGGCAGATTTTTGTGTTCCATCTCCACCTAGTGTAAAGATACAATCAAATCCATCTTTTTTGATATTATCTACACATACATCAGATAAATCTTTGTATTCAACTGTTCCATCTTCATTCGTAACTTTATAATTGAAAACATTAGCATTTGTAGAAGAACCTATTATTGAACCACCTTTTGGTAATATTCCCTCTGCATTTCCATCTTCTGCTGTACTTAATTTTTCATATTCATTTTTTAACAAACCATTATATCCATCTATAAATCCATAACATTCTATATCATGATTTTCTGCTGTTTTTACAATTCCTCTTATTACAGCATTAAATCCTGCCACATCTCCCCCATTTGCTAATATTGCAACTCTTTTAATCATTTTTAACTCCTCCATTCAATTTTTTTCGGGATTAGGGAACGGGTCTTCAATCCCTAATTTTTAAAATTATTATATTTTCGGGATTGAAGACCCGTCCCCTAATCCCGTTTTTTATCCTAAAAGACTTTTTATTTCTTCATCTGCTTTAAGTTCTTTTGTCAAAAA
>ULWV01066839.1_pt1 | contig 11769 bp, 9 predicted proteins | sample 1960651 | NCBI WGS metagenome assembly ULWV01 (sample SAMEA4835820, study PRJEB28245) | human gut metagenome | biome: gut microbiome; material: fecal sample | place: Denmark | collected 2008
CTTAGAGTTGAAAAGCCTATAAGATTGTTTTGCTTGAACATTTTATAGGCTTTTTTGATGCAGTATTGGCTTGAATATGATGATTTGATGGGAAAATTACCCATAAGAAGTTGTAAAATGCGACTATTGATAGGTATCAGGTGTTAGATTGTATTATATTTGTGTGACAGAATATAGATGATTAGTATATTGAGAACTGAGCATGGATAGAACTCTAAGGAGATATTCGCTTATTATATTGCTTATTCCCTTAAAAATAGGAGAGATTTAAGGGAATAGAATTGATATGTTATTTCATATTATGATATAATATGTGCACTGTTATAACAATGCATTGGCAAAAATATGCGAAAGAATATAATAAAATAGAAGATGAAAGGAGTGATGATAATGGCAAATACAAATGTTACTATGAGAATTGATGAAACATTGAAAAGTCAGTTACAGGAACTTATGTCTAATCTAGGGTTGGATATGACCACATTTTTTACAATGGCAGCAAAACAGGCCGTAAGGGAACAGGCGTTGCCATTTCACCCAGATATGAATAGTGGTATATATGGAATGCAGGCGTATAAGCTGGCTATGAAGAATACGAATTATAACAATACAGGAAAAGCAACTGTATCATCTGTGGATGAATGGAATGATGAAACAGAATGGGATGATATTTCTTACAAAAGATAGTTTTATATTTAAGATAGGAAATCATAATAAAGATGATTTGAAAAGAGTTGAAGATATGTATAGATAATTCTTATCGGATAATAGGGTTATATAATTGCATAACTATTAGAATGATTAAAATGTGACTATTGGGAGATATCAGGTGATAAATTGTGTCCAACTTTGAGTGGCAGTTTAATAGAAGCTGCTTTGAGAAAAATGCTTGCATCTTGAGAACTGAAGAGAGAGAAAAGAAAAGAATACTTGCTATTTTTCAATGAATAAAAAATGCAAAGCCTATAAGCATGTTTATTAAAACAGCTTATAGGCTTTTTTAAAATGCATACAACTAATATAATAGAAATAAGAATTTCAGTAAGCTGTTTCATACAAAAGCTGTCTGTTTTTTATAATTGTGGAAATTAATAATTGTAAAATGGAGGCTAAATTATGAAAAAATATGGTTATATAAGAGTTTCAACAAAAGAGCAGAACCCAGAAAGACAAATATATGCTATGGAGGCAGAGAACATTAAGAAGCAGAATATATATATTGATAAGATAACGGGAAAAGGCTTTGACAGACCTCAGTATTGCAGAATGTTAAAAAAATTAAAAGCGGGGGATATTGTGGTAATTAAAAGTATAGACAGACTGGGGCGCAATTACAATGAAATACTGGAACAATGGAGAATCATTATTAAAGAAAAATGTGCTGATATACAGGTGATTGATATGCCATTGCTTAACACCAATCAGAGAAGTGATAATTTGACCGGAGTATTTATATCGGATTTGGTTTTACAGATACTTGCATATGTAGCGGAGACAGAAAGAACATTTATAAGACAGAGACAGGCAGAGGGTATAGCTGTAGCAAAGAGAAATGGCAAAAAATTTGGCAGAAATAAAAATGTTTTGCCAGAAAATTTTCTGGAATACTATCAGAAATGGAAAAATAAGGAAATAACAATAAGACAGGCAGCAGAAGCATTAAATATGAATTACTCAACATTCTACAGAAGATGCAAAGAATATGATGAAGAAACTTGTTTCAAATAGTAGACTATCTGAAACAGTCTGAAAATCTAAAAAAATATCTAATTATTCAAGAAAATCCTTATGAAATAATTATACATATATTGTGTTGAAATGTCTACTTTATGACACGAACAGTCTAAGAAAACTATAATTATTGTATAGTTAAATTGTTTGATTTGATTATTGGAGGAGTATGAAAAGAAATTTGATTAAAGAGTATAATTATTTTTTTTGCGGAGCGATATCGTGGATTCTAACACTTTTATCTGGTTATATTGCAATGTATCTTATGTGGGGTTTGATGAAACCGAGTGATGATTTACCAGGACTATTTTATTATAAGGCTGCAATATATGGGGATTCAATAGGTTTAACATTTTTGGTTGGGTCTTTAGTTGCATTGATTAAAAATAATAAAGGAATAAACATAACTGACGGAAAGAAATGTAGGAAAGTAGCAGGTATTTGTGGATTTATCGGTATGGTTATTCAGGCAGAGTGGTTGATAAGTGATTCAACAGTTCTTAATTGGACAATTCCTCAGCATCATTATTTTAATTTAGCAGGCTGGTATCATTCGATTTTTTTTATTTGTATGTTTATAACAATAGGATATTTGATTGCTAAAGTTAAGCTAATATTAAGAAATAAAGATTCTTATACAATTAGAGAAAAATTATTAATAGAGGTTATGATTGCTTCGGTAACATTATATATGCTTTGTCATATATCAGATAATTATCCAAAGATTATGTCAATGGGATTATCTTATGTGATTGTTTCGATTATTATTACTATATTTATGAGCTTTTTGTTAATGAACAAAGATATTAGATTTAGTAATATTAAGGAAATTATAATAATTGGCTTAATATTTGGAATAGGGCTTTATCTTATTATAGTTGAAAAAATTGTTGGAAATTTTGTTGTTTCTCTAGCAGTTGCAATGAGCATGATTATATATTGTAATATAGAGAAAATAAATTATATACAATACTTAATGAGTTGTATACCTATAATCATTGGAACATTTGGTATTTTTTATTTTATATCAGGTTATTCTGATTCGACAAATAAATTGGGACTTTCTATAATATTTATCATTTTTTTGTTGATGTTTGACTTTAACATTTGGAAAGGTAAGAATTTAAATGCAATTGGTATAGTGATATCAATATATGTAATATTAATATCATTATTTGGAAAAAGATATTTTTATGATTATATTTCAGATTTTTTTACAATTATTATGGTACTCTTCTTTTCAAAAGGAATTAAAAATGTGTTTAAACAAGTTGTTGAGATGGAAGTAGATAAAAATAGTAACAAGATATCGGATAAAGAATTTTTAAATAATAAAATTATTTTATATATTAAAATGACCGCATTAATAATTTCTTTAATTTCTATTTTATGTGACTGGATTAAATTTGATATAGGAGATTTTTATTTTAATAAAAATATTTTGAGAAATTTATTTATCAGTATAATTTTAATGTTGTTGATAGGAGAAAAAATAATTAAAAATATATTCGGAATATTATTGACGATATTAATCCTTATATGTGAATACATAGGCATATTAATAATTTGTTATAACAATATAAATAGGTTAAATATTTCTGATATATCAATAATATCTATGTGTATTATTACATTTGCAATTTTTGCAAATGTAGGAGGTGGAATGTTACTCTCTCATGGGTTTCGAATGAATGTTGCAATATTGAGAATGAAAAATATTACATGGCAAATTTATGCTATTAGTTTAATTATGGGAACTGGTGCATCTTTGGTATCGTTTAGTACTACGGTATTGTTGGCATTTGATTTAAGTGTTAAAAGATTGGTGATTTCATTATGCATGATAATATGGACATACTGGGTTATTCCTGTGGTTTATGTGATTATATTTAGAATGGACAAAGAAATCAAAACCAGCAAAATTATTCCAAATACAGCTTTAGGTGGTGTGGCTCAAGATGGAATGATGATTGTTTTAGTAATATTTTGTGCAAGTTATCTTCCAAATTTGTTTTGCACTTCAATGTTATATGAAGGAAAAAGGGGAGAAGGAATAATACTACTAGGAATCTTTCTATTAATTACAGCATTGGATCCTGTTAAATTTTGTTTGGAAAATAATAGAAATCATTTGATAAGGCAAAGAAAGGTAGTAAAGAATAAAGAAATGATGGGAGAATGGAAAATTCTTAGGCATGAAATTATGATTCAGTCGAGACAGACATGTATAGCAATGTTTCCATATATATTAATCATTATATTTTGTATGATTGGAAAAAGCTATAAAAATGATAGTTTTGTAAATGTAAGACAAGAATTAAAAGTTTTTAAGAGAAAATATATTGAAACTGACGATTATGATGAAGAAAAATAGAAAAGATATTTATACAATAAGGAGAAAAATGACATATGGAAATGTATATGAGATTTCAGAATATATTTAAACAAAAATGTACCGAAATGGATAAGAAAATTGCAATTACTTGTTATACAGAACTGAAAAATATAGAAGAAATTTCATATATGGATTTATTATATAGTGTTGATTCATTAGTTTTTAATTTAACTAATATAGGAATGAAAAGTGGTATGAGAATTATTATAATTCCAGAGTATAATATTGACACATATATTTACACGATTGCATTGGCATGTATGGGAATAACCATTGTTGCGCTAGATAAAGATACACCTATACAATTATTAGAGAAAGAAATAACTGAGTTAAAACCAGCAGCTATTATAGCCAGTAAAAAAGTTTATGATATAAAATTTATAGATATATCAATATCGGTAATAGAATTAAAATCAGATGTAATTCAGTGGATAAGAAAAATTGATAATTATAATATATACTGTGAGTATCATGATATTATTGCAATTTTATATTCATCAGGTACTACAAGTGAACCAAAGGGAGTAATGATTGGTTATGAACAGGAAATGACAGCATTAAACTATCTATATAAGGTTGTTGGAAAGTCAGATATAAAATATTTAATGGTATTTCCGCTGTCTCATATATCAGGATATACAGATTATCTTGCATTAATAATGAATGGTGGTTCGATGGGGATAATAGAAAATTGCACATCGTCTCAGTTCTCATATGGTTTTGAAATGTATAAACCAACTGTGTTTGGAATGATACCCAAAGTATGGGAAACTATTCAAAATAAAATTCAAGATGACATAAAATCAAAGGGAAAAATAAAATCTATATTTGTAAAGAATATGATTCTGCTTTGTGGACAAGTAAGAAATTTAACAGGAATTAATATATCAAAAATATTTTTTAAAAGTATAAATAAGAAAGTATTTGGAGGAAATCTTGAGCAGATTCATATGGGAGGAGGAAAATCAAATAGTGAAGTTGTAAGTTTTTTTTGGAATCTTGGATATGATTGTTTTGATTTTTATGCATCAACAGAAGCTAATATTCCTATTTGTGTGACACAGGGAAATAAGCGAATGACAAGTGTTGGAAATATAGAAACAAACCCTAATGTTGTCATAAGAGTTTGGAATCCAGATGATAAAGGAGTAGGGGAAATACAAGTTAAAAGTAAAACTATGATGATAGGCTATTTAAATAATTCAGAACTTACAGATCAATCATTTAGTGATGGCTTTTTTAAAACTGGTGATTATGGAAAAATTATTGATAAACAGTTGTATATAACAGGAAGAATAAAAGAAAGCATACATTTAAGAAATGGCGAAAAAATATCAGCTGAAGAAGTAAAAAAATTATATGATAAAGTAGCTGATATAGACAGCGAATATACTATTATTGGTATTACCCAAGACGGTTATGATGATATTTGTGTTTTTATTGTTGGAAAGAAAGGCGAATTTGATAATTCTTTTAAAATAATCAATCAAAAAGTACCTATTAATTATAGATATAAAGAATTAGTTTATGTTGATAATTTGCCTAAAACATCATTAGGCAAGATTAAACAATATGAATTAAAAAGTCAGTATGAGTTTTTGAAAAATAGTTGCTTAGAGCAAAAATGCATTATAAATAATAATGAAGAAGAAAAAATTTTGAATATTATAAAAAAATATATTAATGTAGATGTTGAAGTATCCGATTTGATAGATAATTTTGATTCATTAAATTTGTTTGAAATGAGTATTGAGCTAGAATCAAAATTTGGTGTAAATATTCAGAAAACTATTACTCCTTATTGTACAATACAAGATGTTATTGAATGTATTTTAAAAAATAAAAATATATCATACAAAGATTATGATTATACAAAGTATCCTTTGAAGAGGAAAAAATATGATTTGTTTTTATTTGGAAAATTTAAAAAGTGGACAGAGTTCAATTATAAATTCAAAGTATTAGGGATAAATAACATTAATGAAAACGAACAATATATATTTGCTCCTAATCATGAAAGTTATTTAGATGCAATGTGGGTGTATAGTTGTATGCCACAATATCAAAAATTGAAGATATGCACGATGGCAGCAGATAAACTTTTTGAAAAAAATATATTCAGATATGGTATTAGAATAATGGGGGCAGTTCCAGTACATAGGGCTGGAAATACTATTATAGCTATGAATCGTATAAATGATTTAATTGAACAAAAATATAATGTAATTATACACCCCGAAGGAACGCGCTCTAGAAATGGAGAAATGGGAGAATTAAAAAAAGGTGCGGCAGAGTTATCTATTAAAACAGGTGTTAAAATTATCCCGGTAGGCATATATGGGGCGTGGAATATTTATCCGCCTAATAAAAGTCTGCCGAGAATGAGATTGATAAAAAAACAAAGAAATCCTCTATATATTTATTTTGGAAAACCCATGTCGCCTTCCGATTATGATAGTGCGGATGATATGACAACTGAATTAGAAAAGCAAATAAAGAATTTATTACTAAAATGCAATAATGCAGATAAGGAGTAACGAATATGGTATATGGCATAGATGTTGATGGAGTATTAACTGATATATGGTTATATCAAATGAATAAGGCAATTCCATATTTTAAGAAACATAATATTGAATTAAAACATGAAAAAGAATATGACATAAAAGACATCTTTGAATGTACAGATAAACAAAGAGAAAAATTCTGGTCGATATATATTTGGGAGTATTGTCTTAGGTTGAAAATGACAGATGGTGCTGCTGAAACTGTCAGAATTTTGAAACAAAAAGGAAACCAGATTTATATAATTACAGGAAGGGCGCATACAAAAGAAAAGGGAGTAGTTGGGTTTATTTTTAGAAAAATGCTTAAATACTGGTTACGGAAAAATAAATTTGTCTATGACAAAATTTTTTATGTAACAGAAGAAGGTAGTTCAGAAGAAAAATATAATATTTGTATACAGGAAAATATTGATGTGTTAGTTGATGATAAGCCAACGAATTTATTGCCTTTAAAAGACAAACTAAAAATAGTATGTTTTCCAGCAAAATGGAATGAGGATAATCACGATTTAGATAAATATAGGATAAAATGTTTTGAGGATTTATTGAATGTTTAATATAAGGAATTAATATGAATATAAGTAATAATTTTTCGTGATTAACAAATCCCCCATAATAAGTATCATGATGAAAATTTACAAAAGGCAGGCTGTTGTGCACAGATGGTTGAATTTGCAGTTCTGTCATTTAAGGAGAACCAATGGGGAGAACTTGTTTCTTAGGGAATTGGTACATCTATACTTCAGATGGGAAATATAATTAAGAATCCGAGAATATGGATTGCACCAATAGTTACGTCTGCAATTATAGGATTTGACTGGGCTGGAATGATACTTATATCATTTGTTCCTCCAGCAGTGATATGTCCACTTATTAATATGCGTCTTAAAAAGATTTGCTGGGTTAAAGATGGAGCTATGATACTTTCTTGAAAATTGTTATAGAATGATGTAATACGATTTTGATCTGATTTATGAATTGGAAGTTAAACATGAATAATATTGAATTAATTGGGAATAAGCAATTAGAAAAACTTAGTTTTTATGAAAGAGAAATATATCTGGCTACAATTAGACAATACTGCTTGAAATCATTGTGTAAAAAACAGTCAACAATTAATGAATTATTAAAAAAAGCCTATCCATTAATAAGAAATTATGATTATGAGATAATTGGTGAGGAAAATGTCGGTAGTGATGCTAGTTATTTGTTTTTATGTAATCATTCAAATTCACATGATTTTTTTACTGCACAAGAAATGGGGGCAGCAGTAGGAAAAAATGTAAGTGTTTTTGCCGCAAATGATGATTTATCATTGTTATCAAAAATGATATTTGGATTAGCTGACTCAACATTTATAGATAGAAATGATTCTAAATCAAGTAGAACTGGGATTACAACAATGGCAAGTAAATTAATGCAAGGCAAATCAGGAGTTATTTTTGCAGAGGGGACTTGGAATTTACATCCATATAAACCAATGCAACAGATAAAAATTGGAGCCGCATATATAAGCGCAATATCACAAACAAAAATAATTCCTACTATATTTGAATATGTAGAAGTACCTGATTTGGTTGATAAAGAAAAAAATTTATATAAAAAATGTGTTATTTGTTTTGGCAAAGAAATAATAATTGATCAAAACCAAAATTTGATAAGTCAAACTTTGAAGATTCAAAAAACAATAGAAGAATTAAGGTTGGAATTATGGAAAAAATTAGATGTAAAAAAAGATTACACATTATTAGCCGATAAACAAAGATATGTTAATCACACATACCTTAAAAAGTTTGATGCTTTCGGATTTACATATGATTCCGAGTCAGAACAAAAGCATCTCTTCTCTAGTATAAATCAACCTGTAGAAAATGAATATATATTAACAAGTAATAATGAATTTATTCCAGGAGTAACGCTTAGAAGGAGATGAAATTGTTACGAAAGAATTGTGAAAATTATATATTATTCATAATGGCTTAAATTCATTTTTTGATTTGCTATATTCAGTCTGTTTAATACCAGATTAATTAGAATTATAATGCTTTGAATAATAATGCTATAAAATTTTTCATATAATGATGGCTCTTGGAATAAAACAATTATGCTTCGGCTAAAATATAATAAAAATAGAAATTAGCCGAAAGGAAGCTGACGTATGAGTTATATTAAAACAAATTTGGATGATATATGGTGAGTAAAAATTGCTATATTCACAATCCCCTCGTAATATGCTATCATAATGAAAATTTACAAAGTGAGGTTTATTATGTGGGAGAAATTTAAGACATTTCTGAAACGCAAGGATATTGAAGTTTCAGTTAAAAGGTATGGAATTGATGCACTGGGTGCAATGGCGCAGGGATTGTTCTGCTCACTTCTTATAGGAACAATTCTTAATACATTGGGAACACAGCTGCATATTGGTTTTCTTACTAATACTGTGGCAACAGTGAGCGGTGTCAATTATACAGTTGGAGGGCTTGCGTCAGCAATGAGCGGACCGGCAATGGCAGTGGCAATCGGTTATGCACTGAAATGCCCTCCACTTGTACTGTTTTCACTTATAACTGTTGGATTTGCATCTAATGCGCTTGGTGGTGCAGGTGGTCCGCTTGCAGTATATTTTGTTGCCATTATTGCAGCAGAAGCAGGTAAGATGATTTCTAAAGAAACTAAGATAGATATTCTTGTTACACCGCTTGTTACTATAGGTGTTGGAACAGGAGTAGCGGCTCTTATTGCACCGGCTTTGGGAAAAGCGGCAATGAAGATTGGCGAACTTATTATGCTTGCAACTAATCTTCAGCCTTTCCTTATGGGAATTGCAGTATCAGTTCTTGTTGGAATTGCACTTACACTTCCTATATCATCAGCCGCGATATGTGCTGCATTTGGACTTACTGGGCTTGCAGGCGGAGCAGCAGTTGCAGGCTGCTGTGCGCAGATGGTTGGATTTGCAGTTATGTCATTTAAGGAGAACCGATGGGGAGGACTTGTTTCTCAGGGAATTGGTACATCTATGCTTCAGATGGGAAATATAATTAAGAATCCGAGAATATGGATAGCACCGATAGTTACGTCTGCAATTACAGGTCCTATGGCAACATGCCTGTTTAAGCTGCAGATGAATGGCACTCCGGTATCATCTGGTATGGGAACATGCGGACTGGTTGGACAGATTGGTGTATATTCTGGTTGGGTAGCTGATATTGCTAATGGAACAAAGACTGCAATTACAGGATTTGACTGGGCTGGATTGATACTTATATCATTCATTCTTCCGGCAGTGATATGTCCGCTTATTAATATGCTTCTTAAAAAGATTGGCTGGGTTAAAGATGGAGATATGAAGCTTTCTTGATTGGGGAAACTTAATTGGAGAAACTAGATTGGATAAAAAGATAGGTTTATGTTAAAAATAGTGGCAAGACTTCAGGTATTTCTGAAGACTGCCACTTTTTATATGCATATTAATTAAAATGTTCTTTCAATTCACCAGAAAGCTTTAAGACATGCTCGATGCCATCGTCAACATTCGAAACGGCTTCTTCCTGCTGGCGGATGCTCTCTGAAATATTAGATATCATTGCAGCGTTCTCTTCAGAGGTAGCAACAAGCGTCTGAATGTCTGAGTTAACGCTGTCAAAAGCTGTCCTGACAGATTCGATTACCTTATACTGTTCTCTTACAAGATCGTGTGCAACTTCTGTTGAATCATTAATTCCGGTGAGAACATTGACAAGAGTGTCCATCTTGGAAACAACATTATTAGCTGATTCAGCACCTGCATTCACGCGGTTAGAAACTTCATCTGTCATACCTGAAAGACCGTTAATGATCTTGTGGATATTGTCTGCAGCTTCTGAACTCTGTTCAGAAAGATGACGGATTTCATCTGCAACTACAGCAAATCCCTTACCGTGCTCACCGGCTCTTGCAGCTTCAATTGAGGCATTAAGAGAAAGAAGATTGGTCTGGGCTGCGATTGCGTTGATTTCTTCAAGAATTGAAGTAATCTTAGACATCTCGTTCATAAGCTCAGACATAGCTCCTCTGGCAGAGCCAACAGTTTCTGCCATCTCCGAAAGAGTGTTTTTAACAACATTTACTTCGTTATTACCGGCTCTGACTGATGTATCAACTTTTTCGAAGCCAGCATCAAGCTCTTTGGAAAGCTCATAATTCTTATTGATTTCATCGGTTGCATCCTGAATTTTCTCAGTAACAGATATAGTTGCATTGGTTGTATCGTCAATAACGGTATTCATCTGAGAAGCAGCTTCATTTACCTTAGTTGCCTGTTCAGATAAGTTATCAAGACCGTTTTTACAATTTTCGATAGCTGAATTAAGATTAATGGCTATGTCATTGGCTGCATGTGAGTTGTTGTTAATAGTAGATAGTGTTTCTTCACTCTGAGAAAGAAGCTCTCGTCCTCTGTCAACAGCTTTGTATAAAATAATAGCAACAAGGTCAAAAAGGAATACCTTTGTAAAGGCATCTACTCTGTCGTAATTAGCCCCATCAATAACGAATGGGAAAAATATGGTACATATAAGTGCAATATTAGCAACAGGAACAGAGTAATATATAATGTACTTCTTATCAAAATATAATGCCATCATTGATAGAAATACAAAGTTGGCAAGAAATGCAACTGAGTTGCCGCCTAAAACAAAAGCATATACAAATGTAGCAATTGAAGGTGTAAGATTAATGAGCAAAGCTTTAATAAAATGATTCTGAATTAAGAACTTACCAATACCGGCAGCAATAAGACTGGCAAGCATTATGCCAATTCCGATAAATGCACGGATATTAATCCCTTCTGAAAAAAATGTCATAACTGATAAAGCAATTGTTCCAACTAAAACAATAAGATAGTTGTGTGAATGTAATTTATCCATTAGTTCCTCCCTAAAAATAATATTAAATTGTTCGAAAATTAATATAGAAATAATAGCATTTTTAAATACAAAAATCAATGATTAACAGGTTGACATTATGTAAAATTTGAAATATACTTCTTACTAAAGTGTTGACGAGATGATTACTATGTTACGGTTCTACAGA
>ULWV01068788.1_pt1 | contig 11758 bp, 8 predicted proteins | sample 1960651 | NCBI WGS metagenome assembly ULWV01 (sample SAMEA4835820, study PRJEB28245) | human gut metagenome | biome: gut microbiome; material: fecal sample | place: Denmark | collected 2008
GTTAGCCAGTTACTACCCCTTGGAGTATTCCCCCACTTCATGCCATTGAAACCTGTTATGAAATAAACTTGAGTATCAAAAGATGTATTAACTGGTATCATTATCATTTTGCTTGAATTTATATGACCAAGTGTGTTTTTTACAACTAATGCACTATCTACAGTTAATATGTGATAAACTTGATTATCACTGCTCCTTACTGCTGCTAATTTTATATTATTTAATTGTGTTCCAATCTCTAAATCATCTTTTACTGCAATGCAGACATAAGAAATTTTAGTATTAGCACTTACAGTTAAGTTAGGAGAACCACACCAGGAAGAATTTTCGCTAATATGATGAACAGCGTTAGTATTATTAACAACACTTAAAGCATTATGAAGCAATCTACCATCTAATAATGTAGTTTTTCCAGTAACTAAATTTTCTTTTGTTTTACTAACGAAACTGTTAGAAATTTTATCCCAAAGCTTTGTAGCAAAAGCATTTAGCTTGTTGTTATTAATTAATTTTGTCATAAAAAACAAGGTGGCTATGTTTAACCACCTTTCCCCTTTCTAAATATTATTGTAAAGCGTCTAGTATCGCTGTAATTTCAGTATCTGATATTATATCTACCTCTGTAGTAGCTGTTGAACCAGCACTTGTAATGTTTAATTTAACTTTATCGCTTGTCGCTTGAAGTTGTAATTCTACCGCTCCAACTTTGCCATTTACACTTTGAACAACTCCATCTTTAGAATTTAATTCAACAAATTCATTTGTAGAGTTAGTTGTGCCTTTATGAATACATAAATATTTTTTAGAAACAACTCCCCCATTTTCAACAACGACAACATCTCCATTTTCATATGTTAATGCCCCTAATTTTTCATCTGTAAAATCAGTTACTGAAAAATAATCATTGACTGCAATAGAAGGTAACATATCTTTATTTAATTTACCGTGTTCATCAAGCTTAACTACCTTGTTAGGTGCTGATGTAGTAGTAGTTTCTGATTTTAATACATAATTAGAACCATCAGCTTGAGTTTGTCTTAATTTTAATGCTAATGACCCGATACTTTCTCTACCATATAGATACATAATAGCTGTATTGCCAGTAGCATTTATACCAGCCCAAGTAATTTCTGAACCTTCAGTATCAGGTGGTTGAGTATTATTCAAGTTAACAACATCATTTGTGTACTCTGCTTTTATATTTTGTGCAACTTCTACATTATGAGTTGAACATCTAGCTATAAAGTAAGTTTCATCTGCAAAAGAATCTTTGATAGGGATTATTACAAATTTTCTTTCAACTGAATTTTCAGTAATACTGTTAACCTCTAAAACTTTAGAATCCCAAACAACTTTCTTAACTCTATCTGATTCCTTCCCATTTGTACCTTTTGTTATCGCCCATACTTTAAAAGTTGCGTTTCCAGTTGCTGAAGCTTCTAAGTAAACTCTAATATGGTCTACATATCCATCAACAAAGGCACTTGTAGTTAATTGTCTAAAACCTAAACCTCTGTTTCTGCTATCAAAGCCTTTAGTGTTTCCAATATGACTGTTATTTATTATGGCAACGTTATCCGCCGATACATCTTGCTTAAACTCATTTCTATCTTGTAATCTTGCATAATCTTCTAAACTAACATCTTTTGTTGCTCCACCTCCAGCTTTAGTGAATTTTATTTTCTTTTCTTCTGCTGGTATTTCTGCGTCAACAAAAGCATTATCATATCTGTCTTTTATTTTTGCCCATAATTTTGTTGCGAACTTTTGTAGTCCAGTTCTGTTAATTAAATTTGACATATTTATTTCCTCACTTTATTATTAAAATTTTGTATATAAAAAAAACACTATTGTTTTAGTGTTTATGTTAAGCTATTTAATATATCTGTTATTTCTTGCTCTGTTACAACTTGTAAACTAGCTTTAATAGTAGTCCCGTTCTTGAATTTAATACTGTCTATATCTTGCGATAAAGCATTGAAAGAATTAGTATCGGATCCACCGCCAATTCCACCTTTATGACACAGATACTCTAAATACTCCTCGATACGAGAGCCAGCTACAGGAAGCGAATTTAAATCTGTAGCTCTGCCAACAATATAGTTTAAAAATTCTTCTGAACGAGAACCTATAAAGCTAGGTAAATTTGCTAAATCTTTAGCCATCTTTTTACACCCCCTTAGGGAATTCTTTTTTCTAATGATTCAATTTTTTCTTCTAATAATGCTATTTGCTTATCTCTATATTTAATTTCTTCTTGTAATGCTTTTGCAACTACAGAAGTGAACCCCGCTGGAGAATAATTCATATTACCATCTTCACCGTAAACAAATAATGAACCTACATCAGTATTTCTGATGTCTTGAGCTATGAACCCGATTTGGCTGTCCACTTCTTCATTTGGCATTTCTGCTATAGTTTCTGTACCATCTTCATTCTTTGTGATGGCTTGTCTTTTATATTTATAAGTTGCAATTCTTAACTCATCTTTTATAAAATCTTTGAAAGGCGTTTCGGATTTTATATCTTCGCTTAAAGCATTTATATCATCAAGATAATGTATGTCCTTTTTTAAGTTTCTATCAGATGATTGATTAACATTTACGCAATAGACAGTATAAAATCTATTATTAATCAATCCACAATCCCAACCACCTTGTGCATTTAAAACTGGATACATAGGCCCGCGAGAATGTATTTGCTCTCCTTCAACATATTTATTTGTGTACAGACCCCCATCAATCATAAGTCTTGACTCACCAGCACCACTGTACACCTCCGCTCCATTACCAAACTTTATTCTTGCTTGATCCTCGTTTGTAACACCTCGTAACGATAAACGATTAGGATTACCATCGAATACAGATTTAACTTGATTAGAAAACACTACATCTTTTGACACATCTAAATTTTGACAAGTTATTTTCCCCGTTACTGTACCACCTGTTAGCGGTAGCTTTGTATTGTCTGCAACAGTTATATTTTTAGTACCATCAAAAGCAACTCCATTAATGTTTCTAGGAGTTTGTAATTTAGTTGCAGTATTAGAGTTTCCTTGTAAATTACCTATTACTTTTGCAGACCCGCTCATTGTTAAGTTGCCTGTCATAGTGTCTCCAGCCTTTTTTACACGAGCTTCTATATTTGCGTCCTGTTCGGCTTGATGTCTAACTAACTTTAAACCACTCATTTATTTCACCTCCTTGTATAATTAACTAATTTTTAATATTTTAAATGTGATATGCTCATCTTTTAGCCAACCTTGTGTATTTCCAGTTGTAGTATTATCTGTTGTTAGTGTCGCAGTAGTTCCATTGAAAGATAGCTTATAGTGATAATCTGGTCTTAATAGAACACCACTAATATATACTTCTACAATATCTCCACTTGTATAGTTTGCTAATTGTTGAGTTATAACTTTATTATTAGCTTGTACAACATGATTAACATATGATACTGATTTAGTTACTTTTAAAGTTTTATTAGCAATTTGATTTTCTAATTTAGCAAGAGCTGAATTTACAGTATCTGTAGGTGCTAAAGCTGTTGCAGTAGTCCCTTTTACATAACCAGTTAAGTTTACTTGTGAACCAGTATGCGTATGGTTAGTAGGAGCAACATTTATTGTTGCAGCTGATGAACCGTCATAAGCAACCCCATTTATAGTCAACTTATTATTTACTTTACTTGCAGTTGTAGCATTTCCTTGTAAATTTCCTATAAAAGTATTTGCACTTAAATTTCCGTTGATGGTTTGTCCGCCTGCAGTTGTTATTATATTGTTTGCAGCAGGCATTGCGTCAACTTTAGTTTCAACTGCGTCAATTCTTTCTTTTAGTGTTGTGTGTACTGTACCAGCTTTGCTTGTTCTAGCGTTAGTAACTTCAGTAGTAACTGAATTAATTTTTGAGTCTTGCTCACTTTGTTTTCTTACTAATTGTATAGCGTCCATTATTCTTTACATCTCCCTTTTTTATATATTTTTTATAACTTCTATTAATATTTCTGTTCCTATATCCCAAGAACCTTGACTACAGTTTATAGTATTAGTATCAGCATTATATACATATCCATTTGAGCTTACTTTTGCTCCAGAAATGTATACTTGCAATAAATCTGTATTTCTGTTGTAGTTTAAAGAAGTAGGCAATGTTAAAGAAGCAGTAGGTTGAGTTAATGTATATATATAACTGTTTCTAGTTAATGCTCTGTTACCATTTGCAGACTCTAATTTTACAACTCTTTGTACTAATTCATTTATTGCATTAATAAAATTAGTTTTATTTGTTGTTTGTAAATTATTTAAATTATCACCACCAACAATATCACTCTTGATGTAAGTCAAAGCTTCTTGCACATTACTTTTGTTAAAAATCGTTGGTTGAATAGCAACTTTATTAGCTGAAATTGACCCAATATTACTTCCATCAGCACCAGTTGTTTTCCCTTTAACTCTACGCAGAAACTCAAAGTAAAGCTGGTCACCATTTGTCCAATTTCCTCGCAGATTAACACAAGTCGGGGTCGCTGTAAAATCTATTCTAAACTCAACATTTTCAATAAGTCTTACTCCGTTCAAGTACACATTAACACTATCTTCGCTAGTTAGCTCGGTAATGTTAACGGGAACAGTTACAACATTACTTTTTACATCATAGACAGAATAGTATCTATGTATTCGCCAGTATTCTTCTAATTCTTTTACTATATTCATGATTACAGAATATTCATTGGTAGATTCTATCGCACTTTGACTATTAATAGACTCAATAACGTTGATTATGAAAGGCTTAGTTGTCAAAACTTCTCCATTTGTTCTGCCTGTTATCATCAGCTCTGCTTTTACTTTTCCCACAACTGCTAATGTTTGAGATGTTAATTCAATCACTACAAAGTTATTTTCTACAGTACAATTATTAAAAACTTCAGTCCCGTCGGGCTTTCTAGCGAAAAACTTAAATGCTAAATCTGTATCATTAACATTAAACTCTTTAGCTTCATTAAATAGCTTTATCTTTAAAAATCTTGATTTTAAATCATATTGTTTTGCATCTATATCAGGAACATGAAATTGTTCTACGTCTATTATAATTTCTTTTGCTAAATCTTTAAAAATCATCTTATCTCCTTTCTAGTTAGCCACCGATAGCAAGCCAACTGAACTCTAATTCTTTTTCATTCTCTACACCCGTTGACGTTATAGAAGTCCAATACCCTCGTACATTGAATGTTGCGTTTACTGTATCTATAGAAACCACTTCTAAGAATGTTCTTTTTACCCATTCATCAGCTATACCTCCAGATGTATTTTTCATACTTACTAAGACTTTAAAATTTTTCCTTTTCCAAACATCAGACAATTGTATAGTTAAAACTTTTGGATGAGTCCCTATCGCTCCACCTACTATTCCAGTACCCATTTCTATAAGATGAGTATAAGGATGTCCATCTCTACTAAATCCAGTTGCATCTGCTCTACTTGAACTATTTCCATGTCTCCATTCCGAAAAACTAGAAGTATGTGTAGCTGTTGTACTTCCGTCTGTTGCACCTATGGTAAATCCAGTTCCGCTAAAGTTGTAATTAGTTCCAACAAGCTGACCATTATTGTATTTACCAGCAAGTATATTAAAGTCATTTGCAGTAGTAGTAACTTGTGTTTGCAATTTGTTGTCTGCGTCTGTAACTTCTTGCCTTATCTCTTTAGCAGTTTGAGTGATAGAGCTTTGTAAATTATTATTCACATTATTTACTTTGAGTGATAAATCTTCTTTTGTTGAAATAACTTCAGCTTGCACTTTTTGTATATTTAAAGATATACTTTTTTTAATAGTTCCAACTTGCAGATTTTCAAACTCATTAATTAATGAATTATATCTATAATTTCTGATTCTACAGTCTAAGTCTAAATTCATATCTCTATGTCTAACTCTCACTATATCACCGAGATTAAGTGAAAACATATCTTTAAAAGACTTATATTCAACTGTGTTCGATAAATCAATAAAGCTAATATCATAAGTATAGTTAGGTTTATCTATCCCGTTGTCATACAGTTCTTTTACTAATCTTCTAAGCTCTGCATATGCTTGTTCTTGAGAAAATTCGGGCTTGTCCGCTGTAGCTTGTTCTTTGTTAACAACTTCAACCTCGCTAAATTCCATATGAGCCACCAATGGCTGATAATATGACCCGACATAAGGAGAGTCTATGAAATACTCGGGCAATAATAACTCATTTGCCCCTTGTGGCACTATTCTCGTTGCTACCTCTGACATATCTACAGTTTCTAATATTCCAGTCATATTTTTAGCATATTCTATAACTAAATTAGTATTCTTACCTATTTGGTCTTTTGAACTAATATTGAAGTTGTCTATATCAATTTCCCCTCCATATCGGTTCACAACTGTATTATCTTCACTACCCAATATTGCTGATACTCCGTCTTTTCTAACTATTCGTAAATTCTTTTGCGTAGTATTGTTATCTGTTCCTACATACTTAAATCTGTGTGGATTCAATGTATTGTTTAATATTTGCTTAATTGCTTCACTTCTAGTCTTTGCAACTATATTAGTATCTCTTATGAAGTTTTTTGCTAAATCAAAAAAGATATGTTCAGCATATACATTAATACTTTCCATATCTTTCTCAATTTCTTTTATTCTAAATAATTGTAAACCGCTCGGAGTAGGCACTTTTAAAACACAATGTTCTTTTATAAACTCTGCTTTATTGCCTTGTAATAAATATTCTAAGTTTAAAAACCAGTTTCCATTTAGTTCTCTTTCAACTATACAACTAATAGTATCTTTTAAAATACCAATGCCATCATGCGTGAAGTCTGTTTCATTATATTTATATAATGTAATCATAAAAACCTCCATCTAGGCTCAATTTCTATCTTAGTAACATTTCCAGTCCAGCTAATTATATTTTCTCCAATCACAAAGTTTGGATATTCTCCAACCTTCTTATCATTCTTTGATACATTATCTTTAAATGTTTCTTTAAGTTCTGAATCTATCTCTATATACCCATTTATATCTTTTAGAGTCAATTCTTTATTATTTATATTTAAAGTAACATTGCCGCTACCAAAAACTTTTATATAAGGCTCACTCTCATATGTTCCTATATTGTAGATTTTAGAACTGCTAGCAATTGTGATTTTACTATGAAGGTTATAATAAGCAAAAGGGTCAACAGTAAATGCAACTGAAAAACTTCCTAACATTCTTAAAGTTCTTTCAATATCACTCACAGAAACTGCTTTAACTTTGTAATATACTTCTTTATCATCTGTGAAAGATATTTTTTTAGCATTTAAAAGCAATGAAGTAATATTTCTGATCTTTTTAGACATATTATCATTTCTGTTTCTTGTTTTAAAATTAAAATTAACAGTAATGCTTCTATCTAAAAAACCTAGTTCTTTAGTTAAAGTCCCGTTTCTCCCAGCAATACTAATAGTTTCTATCTCTTTCTGCGATACGGGAATATTAACTCTATTTACAATATGTAAATCAAATTGTGTCGCAAAAACATTATCTATTATTATATCGTACATTTAAAATTTTCCCCTCGCTTTCTTTGCTATTTGTTCATCAACTACCGTTGCTAATGTTTTTCCTATTTTTCTTCTGTCTATATATATATCTGTATCTTTATTAACTAATTGTGCTAATAAAGTTATCATTGTATTCAGACTGTTTAATAATTCATTGTCTGCATTATTTGATACTTTAGCAGTTGTTTGCACTCTAGTTTGTGCCTGTGGAGGTTTATAATATTGATGACTAAAATCTATCTTGCTGATTTGATTAGAAACTTCCTTTTTGATTTCTTTCATCATCAGTTCTGTACTTGATAAATTAGTTCTTACTTTAGTGCCCCTTGGTAAGTAAGCAGTTTCACCAATATTACTTTGACCTAAACCAACTGCCATTTTGCCCTTTGGAGCGTCTATTAATTCCCAGCCTTTTTCATTAACTGTATGTATTCCAGATGGTGCATTATTTGTTCCTATAGCGTAAGATTTACCACCGCCACCGAAAAGGTTACTGAACATGTTTTTCAATCTTGAACCAAAACTATTTATACTACCGCCATCATCTACTTTGACTGTTGCCTTTGAACCATCTAGGTTATTAACTTCTTTCTTTGTATTTTGAAGTTTCTCAATGACTTCTTTAGCATTATCACCTACCGCAATTGGATTTCCGTTTAAATCTAAAATAGCACTTTGTAGGTTGCCAGCTTTGTCTTGAACTTGCCCCAAACTTCCGATTACTTTTCCATTACTGCTTACTATATTATTAGAAGTGTCTAAATAAGAGCCTTGTAATGTTAAATTCTTTGTTACTATCCCCTCTGAACTTGTAGCCCACTGACTATACAATTTTTCAATCTCTTTAGCACTTTCTGAACTCATAGCAGATACTGCTCCCGTATTCAAATTATATAGACCTTGCAGTTGTCCAGTCTTTTCGTTTACTACTGCATACATGTCAACATATTTGCCTGTTGTGGTGTCTAACATGGTCTGATACCCCGTCTTGGTTATCTCGTTTAGTCCTTCTAAATTTTGTTGAGCTAATACATATCTGTCATAGTAATTTTTATCAGTAGATTGCAATATTTCACCATTAAATTTATTGATTACACCAGCTAGATTTTCATTTGCTGAAATAGTATAATTATATGCTTCGTCCCAATATTGCTGATTTACTGCTAATTTTTCTTGTTTTTTAGCTTCCATATCAGCAATTAACTTTTGATCTTCTTCTGTTAATTCAGTGTTTCCAGCTTGGACTTGAGCAATCATTGCGTCATAATGACTTTCTATCGAAATTCTTTCATCTTCATACTGCTTATATCTTTGTTGTAAAAGTTCTTGCGCTCCTGCTGCATCTAAAGTTTTAAGTCTATTTTGAAATTCAGATTTCGCATACTCTAATTCATAACTATTATCTGCTTGTAATTCCAACTCTAATTGTTTTAATTGTGCATAATAATTTTGAATACTTGTAATTTCTTCATTGGTTAACTCTCGCCCTTTAGCTTGATTTAAAATATCTTTTATAGCATTTTCTAAATCATTTGCTTTATTAACTTCCGTTTCTGTTCTGTTATTCCAATATGCCAATAAGTTAGCTTCGGTTTCATCTAAAACACCATCAGAGTTATACATTTCTAATAGTGCATTATGAACTTGTCCACTATTTTCTTTGATGGTAGCTTCTATACTGTCTACTAAACTTTTGACTCTGTTTCCAACATTGTTAACTTCTTCTTCGCTCACGACTCCATCTAAGTTTAAATCCTGTATAGCTAAATTAAAACTATTAACATCAGAAGTCATTTCTTTAACTGCGTCTTGGAAAGATGAAGATATATTACTATTAAAATCATCATACACAATTCCTAAGTTGACTAATTCATCTTTACTTTTGACTTCTGCTCCACTTAACGTTAAAAATGCTCTTTCTAGTAAAGACATATCTTCTTTTGCTTCATTAACTTTTTTATTCATAGCGTCTTGATATTCATTGTAGGCAACAACTCCAGCACTTAAAACTCCTAAAGCAACTGCAGCTTGAGGCACTCCTATTCCTAGTTTGGTTATTCCATTAGCCAATATTCCTATTCCTTTTGTTGCTCCACCCGTTGCAGATATACTATCCCCTAACGCTTTCTTAAAACTTCCCAATGTTTTAACTGCACTTCCTACTCCACTTGTAAGACCACCAACAATTTTTAATGCTCCACCAGTTGCAGTAGCAAAAAGTCCCACAGATATAATTGTTTTTTGAGTTCCTTCATCAAGACTACTAAACCAATCTATTAAAGCCATTCCTTTATCCAGTATAGCGTTAATATGCGGCAATAAGTGGTCAGCTAATTGAATACCTAATGCCTCTAGTTTACTTTTAAAAGCATTAACTTTCCCCTGTGTTGTATTGCCCATTACTTCAGCCATTTTTTGAGTTGCACCTGTAGAATTAATGATGTTATTTCTTAAACTATTAAATTCTTCATCAGTTGCGTTCATCACTGCAAGTAAACCTGACATACCAGTTTTTCCACTTATCGTTTCAGCATTAGCAGTTTTTTCAGCTTCTGTCATTTGTTGAAAGCCTTTTCTTAAATCAACTATTATATCATTCAATTCCCTCATACTACTGTCTTGATTTTTTGTAGAAATTGTTGTTTTACCAAACGCTCCTCCAGTAAGCTCAATATCCTTACCCATCTTCGAAAATAATGTTCTTAATGCAGTTCCCGATTCACTCGCTTTAATCCCCGCATTAGCCATTAGCCCTGCTGCAGTTGCACTATCTTGTACAGAAAAACCAAAAGCTCCAGCCAACGGGGCAGCATATTTAAACGTTTCTCCGAGCATAGCTACGTTAGTGTTAGACTTAGAAGCAGTTGCCGCTAATACATCACAGAAAACTTCAGTATCTTTTGCAGACAGCCCAAAAGCGGTTAATGAGTCAGAAACAATATCACTTACAGTTCCCAAATTTTCTGTTGATGCAGTTGCAAGGTTAACAATTGGTGTTATCCCAGCCAACATGCTTTGAGTGTCCCACCCAGCTAAGGATAGATATTGAAGCCCTTCGGCTGCTTGACTTGATGACCATTGAGTAGACTCTCCTATTTCTTTAGCCTTTTCAGTTAATAACTCCAATTCACTTCCTGTTGTACCACTTATAGCTTGTACTTTAGCCATGCCTTGTTCAAAGTCAATTCCAGCTTTAGTAGCATATCCAGCGAACGCTAATATCGGGGCTGATAAACCAATCAGTGTATTACCAGCGCTATTTAACTTTCCACCAACTGCTTCTAATTTTCCACCTAAATCATCTAAGTTTTGACCCGATTCTTTCAACTCTTTAGACATTTTAGCAGTATCAAAATTAGCTATAGCTTTATTAGTATTATTAATTTCTTCTGTTAACAACTCTAACTGCAATTCTGTTTCTTTTACACCATTTTCAGCATTTTTTAACTGACTTCTATATGTATTTAATTGTTTTTCTGTTTTTGCAATTGCAGTTGTATTATCTTCTTGACTATTCTTTAGCTTTTCTAATTCTTCTGTTTTCCTACTAATACTTGATCTAACGGTTTCTATCTGATTCTTATAAGTATTAAGTTTTGCAGTTTGCACAGCATATTTTTGTTCTAACAAACTAAGTTTCTTATTTAAAGTTCCTAAACTCTCATCAAATCCATTACTACTCTTAGCAGTTAAATTATATTGTGTGTCTAAAGACTTTAATTCTTTATTTAATGCTCTTATCTTTGTAGTAGCTCCTTTGTCCTGCACACCCAACGTAACTAATAATTGTTCATCAGCCATCTATTCACCTCCTTAACCTAAAACTTTTAAAACTTCTGTATCTTCATTTATTTTTTCTTGCTTTTCACTTTTATATAAATCGTTATGAATACTTATTTGAGATACAACTTTTCTCAATGTAGAGTTCCAAAACTCTTTTTCTGTTCTCTTTAAGATAGTTGTATAAACATAGTATAACCAGTCAATATCTATTTCACTTGCTGCTTTTGAGTTGCTTTTTTTTTAGACTTTTTGTTATTATTAGCCTGTGGCATTGAACTACTTACAAGCTCTATAACATCTAATGTGTGACACAATAAAAGCCCAATTATATCAAATTCAAATAATTTCTCACCTAATGGCTTGTCTGGTTCTTCAATTGATCTTATAGATGAAGCCATAAAG
>ULWV01026141.1_pt1 | contig 11751 bp, 5 predicted proteins | sample 1960651 | NCBI WGS metagenome assembly ULWV01 (sample SAMEA4835820, study PRJEB28245) | human gut metagenome | biome: gut microbiome; material: fecal sample | place: Denmark | collected 2008
ACAGGAGAAGATGGAGAAGGCGCTGAAGAGGATAGAGGCGGAGCTCAAGGACAGAGTTGCTTATTTCAAGTCAAAGGATAAGCTCATCGAGGCACAGCGTATCGAGGAGAGAACCAACTTTGATATGGAGATGATGCGTGAGACCGGATTCTGCTCTGGCATAGAGAATTATTCCGGCCCACTGGCTGGAAGGTCAACCGGAGAGACGCCAAGCACACTGCTGGATTTCTTTGATGATGACTTTCTTCTTATTATAGATGAGTCACATATGACGGTGCCTCAGGTCGGTGCGATGTACTCTGGGGATCGTTCCCGTAAGATGAATCTGGTGGATTACGGGTTCAGACTTCCGTCGGCACTTGATAACAGACCGCTCAATTTCACAGAATTTGAGCAGAAACTGGATCAGGTCATGTTCGTATCTGCTACCCCAGGCAAATACGAGGAAGAACACCAGATGCTTATGGCTGAACAGATCATCAGACCTACGGGACTTCTTGATCCTCCGGTTGAGGTCAGACCGGTTGCTGGACAGATAGATGATCTGCTGAAGGAGGTCCGCAAGGAGACTGAGCAGGGACACAAGGTGCTTGTAACAACACTTACCAAGCGTATGGCGGAGGATCTCACCAGCTATATGAGGGATAATGATATAAAGGTGAAATATCTGCATTCGGATATAGACACTATGGAGAGGGTTGAGATTGTGAGGGATCTTCGTCTCGGCGTATTTGATGTTCTTGTGGGAATCAACCTTCTGAGAGAGGGCCTTGATATACCGGAGATCACACTGGTGGCAATACTGGATGCTGACAAGGAAGGCTTCCTGAGATCGGAGACCTCGCTTATACAGACCATAGGAAGGGCTGCACGAAATGTGAATGGACATGTTATCATGTATGCGGATACCATAACAGGTTCCATGAAGTACGCTCTTGATGAGACGAGCAGGCGTCGTGAGATACAGCAGAAGTATAACGAGGAACACGGCATAACACCTAAGACCATAGAGAAGAGTATCAGAGATCTCATAACCATAGAGGTGAAGAAGGAAGCACTTCCTGAGGAGGATAAGGACGCTGAGTCCATGACGAAGAAGGAGCTTCAGAAGGTTATCGCCAAGCTGACCAAGAAGATGAATATGGCGGCAGCAGACCTCAACTTCGAGGTTGCGGCAGAAGTCAGGGATCAGCTCAAGGTATACAAGGCTGCACTCAGAGATTATGATAAGGATTAGTGTAACTCACAGATTTATACGATATATGAGAGTGAAGTAGAGTATTCTGTGGTTCTTGCAGGTCTTTGTATATATAGGACCTTTTGAGATATTATAGACATATTATAGTAGGTAAGTAATTTCAGAGATATTATAGATATGAACAGATAGAAGTAAGGCAGATAATAAGATATAACAAATAGAAATAATAGAGAGAAAAGGTTAGATCAAGATGGAAGACAGTAAGAATTATGAATGTGATAAGCATCTGGAAGACATAACAGATGCGAGTATGAAGGATGATGATTATTTCAATGCCAGCAGGAATATAGACAGAAGATATATCACGATCGAAGGAGCGCGTGCACACAACCTGAAGAATATAAATGTCAAGATTCCAAGAGACAAATTTGTTGTTGTGACTGGACTTTCAGGATCGGGAAAGTCATCTCTTGCATTTGACACGATATATGCAGAGGGACAGAGAAGATATATGGAATCTCTTTCATCATATGCGAGGCAGTTCCTTGGTCAGGCGGAGAAGCCGGATGTTGACAAGATAGAGGGCCTTTCACCGGCTATATCAATAGACCAGAAGTCGACCAACAGGAATCCTAGATCTACGGTTGGAACGGTTACAGAGATATATGATTATTTCAGATTGCTCTATGCCAGAGTTGGTATACCGCATTGTCCAAAGTGTGGCAAAGTCATAAGCAGACAGACCGTTGACCAGATGGTGGATGAGATTATGAAGCTTCCGGAGAGAACAAAGTTTATGGTGCTTGCCCCTGTAGTCAGAGGAAGAAAGGGTGAGCATGTAAAGCTTCTGGAGAAGGCAAAAAAGAGTGGATTTGTCAGAGTTGTTGTCGATGGCAGTATGTATGAGCTGTCGGAGGAGATAAAGCTTGATAAGAATAAAAAGCACAATATAGATATTGTTGTTGACCGTCTGGTTGTCAGACAGGATGTGGAACGACGACTCACAGATTCCATAGAGACTGCGCTTTCTCTTGCAGAAGGTCTCATGAAGATAGAAGTGATCGGAGAGAGGGACGAGAATGGTATTCAGAAGGAGAACACTGTAATCAATTTCTCAGACAGTTTTTCATGCCCAGACTGCGGTATCAGCATAGATGAGATAGAACCGAGAAGTTTTTCTTTCAACAATCCATTTGGCGCATGTCCTACATGTGCGGGACTTGGATTCAAGATGGAGTTTGATCCTGAACTTATGATACCGGATCCAAGCATGTCTATAAATGATGGTGCAATAGCTGTTCTTGGATGGCAGTCGTGCAATGATGGCAAGAGTTTTGCAAATGCGGTGTTAAGGGCTTTATGTACTGAATATAAATTTGATCTGGACACACCTTTCCAGGATTATCCGCAGGATATAAAGGATCTCTTATTATATGGAAAGAACGCACGTCCTGTAAAGGTGCACTATAAGGGACAGCGCGGAGAAGGCGTATATGATATTACATTCGAAGGCCTTTTAAAGAATGTTGCCAGAAGGTATAGAGAGACATCAGCGGAGTCTACCAGGGCAGAGTATGAGACATATATGACGATAACTCCTTGTGAGGATTGCGGTGGCAAGAGATTAAAGCCAACTGCTCTGGCTGTAACTGTGGGAGACAGGAATATTGCGGATCTGATGGAATTGCCGATTACTGAACTGGCTCAGTTTATGAAGGAGCTTGAGCTTACAGACAGACAGAAGATGATAGGTGCCGCTATATTGAAGGAGATCAGATCAAGATTGCATTTCCTTATTGACGTGGGACTTGATTATCTGTGCCTGAGCCGTGGAACAAGCACACTTTCCGGCGGTGAGGCGCAGAGAATCAGACTTGCAACACAGATAGGTTCAGGACTTGTGGGCGTGGCATATATTCTTGATGAGCCAAGTATAGGACTTCATCAGAGGGATAATGACAAATTGATCGCTGCACTCAAGAATCTCAGAGATCTTGGAAATACACTGATAGTTGTGGAGCATGATGAGGACACCATGAGAGCAGCAGATCACATAATAGATATAGGACCGGGAGCCGGTGCCGATGGTGGATATGTGGTGGCTGAGGGCACTGCAGAAGAGATCATGAAGTGCGAGAATTCAATTACCGGTGATTATTTGAGCGGCAGAAAGAAGATAGAGGTACCGGACGTCAGGAGAAAGCCGACCGGATGGATAACCATCAAGAATGCTTACGAGAACAATCTGAAACATATAGATGTTGACATTCCGCTTGGAATCATGACCTGCGTGACAGGTGTGTCGGGTTCGGGAAAAAGTTCGCTTGTGAATGAGATTCTGTATAAGAAGCTTGCAAGAAGACTGAACAGGAGCAGGGTGAAAGCTGGCAAGCACGATCACATCATAGGTTATGATGCACTTGATAAGATCATCAATATAGATCAGTCCCCGATAGGCAGAAGCCCAAGATCAAACCCTGCCACATATACAGGAACATTTGATCTGATCAGAGATCTGTTTGCGGGTACAAAGGATGCAAAAGCGCGTGGATACAGCAAGGGAAGATTTAGTTTTAATATATCTGGAGGCCGGTGTGAGGCGTGCCGTGGCGATGGAATTATTAAGATAGAGATGCATTTCCTTCCGGATATATATGTGCCATGTGAAGTATGTGGAGGAAAGAGATATAACAGGGAGACTCTGGAAGTTAAGTACAAAGGAAAGAGTATTCATGAGGTACTTGATATGACAGTGGATGAGGCCTGCGAATTCTTTGCAAATGTACCTCGTATATTAAAGAAGATAGAGACTCTCAGGGATGTGGGACTCGGATATATAAAACTTGGACAGCCCTCCACGACTCTGTCTGGAGGCGAGGCACAGAGAATCAAGCTTGCAACGGAACTGTCAAGACGAGGTACAGGCAAGACAATATATGTTCTCGATGAGCCTACCACTGGATTGCATTTCGCTGATGTGCACAGGCTTGTTGATATACTTAGAAGACTTAGCGATGGTGGCAACACAGTAGTGGTTATCGAACATAATCTTGACGTTATCAAGACCGCAGATTATATTATTGACATGGGACCTGAAGGTGGTGCCGGTGGTGGAACTGTTATTGCACAGGGGACTCCCGAGGAGATTGCACGGGTACCACAGTCATATACAGGACAGTATCTTAAGAAATATCTTGCGAAGTAACAGGATATGGGAGAGATACAACAGATAATCGGAGGTATGCTATGAAATGTTTGAGATGTGGACAGGAGATAGATAATAATATAGCTGTGTGTAAGTATTGTGGCATGGATATGACACAGTATATGAGACAGGGACAGAGTCCGCAGTATAGCCAGCCGGGGATGCAGCCTGGACAGAACCAGCAGTATGTCCAGCCAGGAATGCAGCAGGCGCAGGCAGTACAGGCACCGCAGTATAGCCAGCCGGGGATGCAGCCTGGACAGAACCAGCAGTATGTCCAGTCAGGAATGCAGCAGGCGCAGGCAGTACAGGCACCGCAGTATAGCCAGCCGGGAATGCAGCCTGGACAGAACCAGCAGTATGTCCAGCCGGGAATGCAGCAGCCACCGCAGTATAGTCAGTGGGCAGCGCAGCAGGTGTCCCCTCAGTATTCACAGCAGAATACTGCTGGATACTATGATATGGATAACGATGCTGACAGCAGTGAGAACGGCGTAAAGAAAGTCAGATATATTCCAAATATTATAAATATTGTCGGAATCGTTATGGCTCTTGCAACACTGTTTATTCCATATGCTCATGTGGGAAGCGATGTCAGAAGCATATACAGTGTTTTTGGAATAGTTGTTCTTCCAGTTATAATTGGCGCAGTTTTGGTCTGTGGAGATGTGGTCTGTGCGTGTATCAATAAGACGGTGTGTCATATAATATCAATGGTGATATCAGTTATTTTTGGTGGTTTGTATATATTTGAATTTATACTTTCAGTCATAGATCTCAAGAAAATTGATGCATCATTGAATGCTGGGTTCAACATAGGAGCATGGATCAGTCTGGTAACTGCAGTTATAATGATTGCATCAGTTCCAATGTGGTGGCTTCTCGTTGCCAGAAAGAGGAAATAAAAAAATCATACAGATGACTGACAGGATTTAGATGATGAATAATAGAAATGATCAGATATATTGATTGAAATATAATACAAAAGGCTGTGCCTCGGCGATCTTGACCGCTGAGACACAGCCTTTTCTTTACTTAGGCGATATGAAATCAGACACGAGAAATCATATCGTTACAAACTGTTAATTAGTCGTTAGCCTTACCAACTGATCCGAAGAGTTCCATCTTCTCCTTAACAGTAGCCTTGATAGCCTCGAAACCAGGAGCGAGAAGCTTTCTAGGATCAAATCCCTTGCCCTCGAGATCCTTACCAGCCTCGATGTACTTTCTTGTAGCATCTGCGAATGATAACTGACACTCTGTGTTTACGTTGATCTTTGAAACACCAAGTGAGATAGCCTTCTTGATCATGTCAGCTGGGATACCTGTACCACCATGAAGAACTAATGGCATAATACCTGTCTTCTGCTGGATAGCATCAAGTGTCTCAAAGCTAAGTCCCTTCCAGTTAGCTGGGTACTTACCATGGATGTTACCGATACCAGCTGCAAGCATATCTACACCAAGATCAGCGATAGTCTTGCACTCGTCTGGATCAGCGCACTCGCCCATACCAATAACTCCGTCTTCCTCACCACCGATAGAACCAACCTCACACTCGATTGAGAGGCCAAGCTGGTGAGCTACGTTTACGAGCTCTGTTGACTTAGCAAGGTTCTCCTCGAATGGATAGTGTGAACCATCAAACATGATTGAAGTAAATCCAGCCTTAACACACTTGTAGCATCCTTCGTATGTTCCGTGATCAAGGTGAAGAGCTACAGGAACTGTGATTCCAAGTGAATCATGCATAGCCTTAACCATTGCTGCAACTGTCTCAAATCCTGTCATATACTTTCCAGCGCCCTCTGAAACACCAAGGATAACAGGTGACTGAAGCTCCTGAGCTGTGAGGAGAACAGCCTTTGTCCACTCAAGGTTGTTGATGTTGAACTGTCCTACTGCGTAGTGACCAGCCTTAGCTTTCTTTAACATTTCTGTTGCTGAAACTAACATTTGTAAAATCCTCCGTAAAATTATATTTGGATACATATGTACCCACCTACGCTGATTATACCCCATGTGTTCAGAAAATAAAAGAATTTTTGTTAAAACTTCAACTTGCAAAAATAAAACATTTATAAAGAATGGCTGACTTAAATTGAAATAGAAAAAGATAAATGCTATGATTTTCCAGTAATAATGACAAATAGCAGAAAATGTAATATATTCAGGACATAATACATTATATGTAAACCTGCATTATGTCCTGGGCATAAGAGAAGTGTGACAGCACAATGCCGCATAAATAAATTGATAAGGGAGGAACCAATGCTTCAACTTAGGAATGTTGTTAAGAATTATCATACAGGCGATGAAGTTGTTCAGGCACTGAAGGGCGTATCTGTAAACTTCAGGAGAAATGAGTTCGTGTCAATTCTTGGACAGTCGGGTTGCGGAAAGACAACTCTTCTGAACATAGTTGGCGGACTAGACCAGTATACAAGTGGAGATCTGGTCATCAATGGCAAATCAACAAAAGATTTCAAGTCAAGAGACTGGGATTCATATAGAAACAATTCAGTGGGATTTGTTTTTCAGAGTTATAATCTGATACCGCACCAGTCAGTGCTTTCAAATGTAGAGCTTGCACTCACTCTGTCGGGTGTATCAAAGGCAGAGAGAAGGAAGAGAGCAAAGGAGGTACTGGAGAAGGTAGGTCTTGGCAATCAGATACACAAGAAACCGAACCAGATGTCCGGTGGACAGATGCAGAGAGTTGCAATAGCCAGAGCACTCATAAATGATCCGGACATATTGCTGGCGGATGAGCCGACGGGTGCGCTTGACACAGAGACGAGTGTTCAGATCATGGATCTGCTCAAGGAGATAGCCAAGGACAAGCTGGTCATCATGGTTACACACAACCCTGAACTTGCACAGCAGTATTCAACCAGAATAGTGAAGCTTCTCGATGGCAATGTAATAGATGATACCAACCCATTTTCGGATGAAGATGAGGCAAAGGAAGATGACGGAAGTTATACGCCAAGGAAGACATCCATGAGTTTGTTCACTGCATTTTCCCTGAGTTTGAACAATCTTATGACCAAGAAAGGAAGAACTTTCCTCACGGCATTTGCGGGAAGTATAGGAATCATAGGAATTGCGCTTATATTGTCGCTGTCGTCAGGTTTTCAGAAGTATATAAATGATGTGCAGGAGGAGACGCTGGCCACATACCCTATACAGATCACGAAGAAGGCTATGGATTACAGTGAACTTTTATCCAAGATGGTCGGCAACAATGAGGAGGATTCATCTCATAACCACAAGGGTGAAAACAAGGTGTATTCTGGCGATATCATGGGAGACATGCTTGTGTCGATGGTGTCTGATGTTAAAGAGAATGATCTTGAGACATTCAAGAGCTACATAGAAGACGATGCAAATGGATTTACAAAATACACAAGTGATATTACATATACCTATGACACTCCGCTCTATGTATTTAATGAAAACAGTGCAAATGGTGGAATTGCCCAGGTTAATCCAAGCACGACCATGACTGATATGGGATTTGGCGGAATGGCGGATGCGCAGGAATCCACAGCGGACTTTATGTCGGCTTTCAGTTACGGAAATTCGTCAATGGATATGTGGACTCAGATGCTTGATAATCAGGACCTTTTAAAGCAGCAGTATGACGTGCTTGCCGGACATTGGCCGGAGAACAAGAATGAGGTTGTTCTTGTCGTAGACAAGAATAATGAGATCAGTGATTTTACACTGTATACTCTTGGAATCAGGGATTCATCGGAGCTTAGTGATATGGTTTCCACGATACTTGGTGGCGGAGAAGTTCCTGAGATTGACAAGATGGAATTTAGCTATGATGATCTGTTGAATCTCAAGTTTAAGGTGGTGCTTCCGGGTAATCTGTACAAGAAGAATTCAGATGGCACATATACAGATATGAGTACAGATGCAGATTTTCTCAAAACTGCGGTTGCAAATGGACTTGAAGTTAAAGTTTCAGCAGTTATAAGAGCATCTGACTCAGCATACGCAACGACTATACAGCCTGGATATATAGGCTATACATCAGAGCTTGCAAACTATATTGTTGAGGAGAATGAAAAGACTGACGTATTAAGGGCACAGCTTGACAGTCCAGATACAGATATATTTACCGGAATGCCATTTTCTGATGGAAAGGAGCTCACTGCGGATGATGTAGATATGGATTCAGTTATGCAGCAGCTCATGGCATCAGGACAGGTTACAGAGGACATGCAGGCCCAGATGGCATCTATGAGCAAGGATCAGCTCTTTGAGATGCTCAAGGGATATGGATTTTTCCAGGAGTCAACAGCTACCTATGAGGACAATATGACAAAGCTTGGCTATTCAGAGCTTGCAAAGCCTGCGTCCATCAATCTGTACTGCGCAGAATTTGCGGACAAGGACGAAATCACGAAGCTGATAGACAAATATAATGCCGATTATCCTGATAACGAGATCACATATACTGATTATATAGGAATAATGCTTTCATCTGTCACAAAGATCATAAATGCGATAACATACGTTCTTATAGCATTTGTGGCGATATCTCTCATAGTTTCATCTATCATGATAGGTATCATCACATATATATCAGTCCTCGAGAGAACAAAGGAGATAGGTATTCTCAGAAGTATCGGTGCTTCCAAGAAGGATATATCAAGAGTGTTCAATGCAGAGACATTTATCATTGGTCTGTTCTCAGGACTTATAGGAATAGGAGTGACGGTACTGCTCAATATTCCTATAAGCAAAGTGATAGAAGGGTTTATAAATGTATCCGGAGTGTCAGCACTTCCTTGGAAGGGCGGCGTTGCGCTCGTTGTGATCAGCGTAATTCTGACTTTGATCGGTGGTCTTATCCCATCAAGGCTTGCGGCTAAGAAGGATCCGGTTATAGCGCTCAGAAGTGAGTAAGATGTATTTTGAACTAGAATTATTTGCAGTGTAAACAAAAGCCAGGTGGTTATGTGCGATGTAACATATAACCATCTGGCTTATTATATTTTGGAATGAAATATTATATTATTTTAACATATACCTGCTGCAGCAAGTTTAGCCTTTAAAATTTGTATTTCTTTATCTTTCTCAGCGATGGCATTATCTTTCTCAGCGATGGCGTCGTCCATCTTGGAGAGTTCTTTAGCAAGTTCCTCAGCGAGTTTTTCTTTTACTTTGATCTCAACGGCAGCATCAATTTCAGGTTTCATTAATTCACGTAAAGCTTCACACATTTTAGATTCCTCCTTTACTATGTCAAATATTTCCTTGTTTTTACTCATAGCGACCTGCAATACGGATTCTGCAAATTCTTTGTCATCTTTTCGATATAGATCGGCCGCAGTGTTAAGCAATTTTTCAGCCTTTGATTTAGATATGTCATATGTAAGTGAAGACAGCCATATGTGCTGATCCTCAGACAATTCTTTGGCTACAATTATCTGTATATCGAAGTAGAAGTTGGTGTGAATATAGTATATTCCATTTGAAAAAATTTCAATATCCATACCGTCATCAGACAATTGTTTGAAAAGCCGTAAAGGTTTGCTCTCTCTGATGAAAGAGATTGTAACATCATCTGCTTTTATGTGGTCAACAAACTGGCCATGAGATTTGTAAAGGCTGGCATATGCAATGACTTTAAAAAATGTGTCAATGTTTAGCTCGTCATCTGGAGATTTGTATTCAATAATATTGTGACCTTTGAATATCGAACCAATCTCATTGTGAATAACAACAGAAGATGTTTTGGTAATCACCAGGAGATCAATCTGGATTGGTTTGGTGTTAATACCATACTCAGGATGGTATACAAGATCGTCTTTATTCTCACTCAGCTCAAGCCTGAGTGCGGAACAAAAGGCGGGATGCCATTGTGTAAGTTTCTTGTTCAAAAAGTACCTCTCTTTCGTAAATTTTATCATTTGTAGTAGGGGTTTTCAATGATAAAAGAATAGTGGAATCACTAAGATGCAAGATCCATATCAATTAGATAATCATATAATAATTCATCGTCAGACAAAAAAGAACCTCATGGCATGACGACTTTTGAAAAAGACATAAGAAAAGGTTGCCATCTCTGGCAACCTCTTCTTTTTGTATTAAAAGGGAGTGACTGCAACTTGTTATGTTATGAGGGGAGGGTGTTGCAGTCGTTTATGAAAAAGGGGATGTAAACAACTCGCTTACGCTCTCGCTGTTTACAAGTAATAATATACTGATAAATTGTGTTCTAAATTTGGAAAAGTTGTGTAGAAAATGTGTCTTTCAGGGCAAAATATAAATTGTAAGTAAGAAGTTCAAAAAAATTGTAAAATGAAATATAATATATCACAAGGGGGACCCGCGTAAGCGGGGGGATTCCTTGTGATAATGCGGGTGCTGCACGAAGTGCCTAAAAATGCGCCCCGCTCCATATAAATCACAAGGGGGACCCGCGTAAGCGGGGGATTCCTTGTGATAATGCGGGCGCCGCACGAAAAAACTAAAAGGGAGGACAAAGATGGCAGGAAGTCATATAGCAATACCGACAATACTTAAGATAGGCAAGGGGACACTGGCCAATCTGGGAAAATATATAGTGGGATCAGGCATGAAGAATGCCGTTATATATTTTGGAAATGGACTTATAGACATGTTCGGGCAGCATGTCATGGATTCACTTAAACAGGAGAATGTGGCCGTTGTCGAGTATAGAGAACTGGATTCTACTAATATAGAAGATATAATACGTCTTGCATTTGACATAGATGCAAAGGCTCAGGTGATAGTGGGCATAGGTGGAGGAAAGGTTATAGACGTGGCAAAGTATGCTGCTTACCTGCGAAAGCTTCCGTTCATAAGCATCCCTACATCGGCGTCATCTGATGGATTTTCAAGCGCAAGCGCATCCCTGATGGTAAATGGACGTCGTACATCAGTTCCAGCTAGGATGGCATATGGAATAATCGCAGATACGGAGATCATCAAGTCCGCACCTGAGAGGTTCCTGTATTCTGGAATTGGAGACATGGTGTCCAAGATCACCTCACTGTATGACTGGCTGTTCGAGTCCGAGCGGGGATACTCGGAGATGAACGATTTTGCGGTTATGATAGCGAAGAAAGCCGTGAACAGCTTTGTCAGAACACCATTTGAGACTATAAAGGATGATCTGTTCCTGAAGGAGCTTCTGGATTCGCTGGCCATGAGCGGCGTAGCAAATGAGATTGCAGGAGGAAGCACACCGACATCCGGAAGTGAACATCTCATCTCACATGCACTTGACAAGATGCTTGAACAGCCTCAGCTCCATGGAATTCAGGTGGGGATAGCTACCTATATAATGGCGGTTGTTCAGGAT
>ULWV01065787.1_pt1 | contig 11624 bp, 7 predicted proteins | sample 1960651 | NCBI WGS metagenome assembly ULWV01 (sample SAMEA4835820, study PRJEB28245) | human gut metagenome | biome: gut microbiome; material: fecal sample | place: Denmark | collected 2008
TTGGTTGGAAGATTAAAGGCAAAACAAAAACAGGGTGCGCCCTTGATGAACAGCACCCCATTTGTCCGACCGTATTCGGTCTGACAAATGGGGTGTTTTTATATGTCGGAAAAACGAAAGGCGTATAGCGGAGAATGAGACCAATTTTTATAGTGCAAAATGCTTTGCACTATAGTCCCGTGGGCTGATGCCATATACGTTTTTGAACGCACGGGAAAAGTGAAGCTGATTGGGATAGCTGACCATGGTGCTGATGGTGCTGATGGGAAGGCGGCTTTCAGTCAGCAGCTGTGCCGCCCGTGCCATGCGGTAGTGCAGCAGGAACCCCTGTGGGCTTTCGCCCATGGTATCTCGGAACACCTTGCTGAAATAGCTGCGGTTCAGTCCGCAGACGGAGGAGATGTCCTCGATGGAAATATCTTCACTGTAATGCTGCTCTATGAAAGACAGAGCCTCCTTCATATAGAAGTCCCGCAGGCGGCGGGGACTTTGTGCCTGATGGGAGGCAGAGGACTGTACAAGCTGATCCAGAAACAGAAAGCCGTAGCCGATCTGACGCATGGGGCTGTCCTGACTGTGATTTACCAGGAAGAGCATCTGCTCTTGCAGCAGCTGTCCGGCTTTGGTGCTCGCAGGCGAGTACACCGGGTTCTGTCCGCTGATGCCTGCAAGGTTCAGGGCTTCGTGGGCACGCAGACCGTCAAACTCGATCCATGTGTATTCCCACGGTTCCTGTTCATCGGCACGGTAGGTGGTGACCTGACCGGGAGCGATCAGAAAACCATGCCCGCCCTCGATGGCGTATTCCTGCTCGTTTGCCAACAGAAGCCCTTTGCCGGAGATGACATAGTGGAACAGATAGTGGTTGCGGGCATAGGGACCATAGGAGTGTAGAGGCTCTGCCTGCTCCCAGCCATATTGGTATAAGTTGAGATCGACGAATCGCTCATCCTGAAACACATGGAACTTTAATTTTGTTTCCGTTGATACGTTTCTTTTTGTACATTCTTGCATACAAGATGCCTCCTGCCCGCTTTCTCCTATTATATACCAAAATGCGTTATGACTTCAACATAATTCGCAGTATTCCTTCAAATTGAGATATAACATGTCGCATTTTTGCATTTACGAAACCACTGGCAGATAGTATAATAATGACACAACAAGAGAAAAGAAACTGTGCGATGTGATGATGCACAAAATTTTCTCGCTGCTTTTGTAAGAGCTGACAAAAAGCAGAAAATCGACCCGGCCGGTGCGACACAATACGAAGATCCCCTAAATAAGCAATTCACATTTCTCCTTCATCATAGCCGTTCCGACACGACCGCCTGCCTGTCGGCATTTTTATTAAAAATAATCTCGTTGAGGTATAGGATCCATGAGTATTCGATTTGATTCCGAGGCCCGCATTTTTGTATTGGAGACTGCCCATACCAGCTACCACATGAAGGTGGATGCGCTGGGGCACCTGCTGCATCTGTACTACGGCAAAACCATCGGCACCGGGGACCTGATGCAGCTGTATCCCCGCACAGACCGGGGATTTTCGCCGGATTACTACGCTTACCGCACCCACCGGGGCATTTCCCCGGATCTGCTCCCGCAGGAGTATACCGGCTGCAACGTGGGCGATTTCCGTCTCTCCTGCCTGACGGTGGCCGACAGCCGTGGCGCCTTTGGCGCAGACTTTACCTATGTGAGCCACACGGTGGAGGCGGGCAAATATCAGCTGACCGGTCTGCCCTGTGCCCACGCAGAGGAAAACGATGCCGAGACCCTGATCGTCCGAATGCAGGACGAGGCCACCGGTCTGACGCTGGAACTGCTGTACGGCGTGTTTGCACAGCAGGATATCATCACCCGTGCGGCGCGGCTGACAAACCACGGAGATACCCCGCTGCGGCTGGACAAGGCGGCATCTGCCTGTCTGGATCTGCCCTTTGGCAGATGGGATCTGCTGCATTTCCACGGCAGACACGCTATGGAACGGCAGCTGGAGCGGGAAGCTGTGGGCACCAATATCCAGACCATTTCTTCGGTGCGGGGCAGCTCCAGCCACCACAACAATCCCTTCCTAATCCTCTGCCAGCAGGATGCAACGGAGACCAGCGGTGCCTGCTACGGGGTGATGATGGTCTATTCCGGCAGCTACCAGATGGACGTGGAGCGCTCTCAGACCGGGCTTGTCCGGGTAGTGAGCGGCATACAGGAGGAGCGTTTTGCATGGAACCTGAAGCCGGGCGAGACCTTTGACACCCCGGAGGTGATCCTCTCCTTTGCGGCAGAGGGTCTGACCCCGCTTTCCCAGCAGTACCACCGCTTTTTGCGGCGCAACATCTGCCGCGGCCCGTGGAAGGACAAACGCCGCCCGGTGCTGATCAACAACTGGGAGGCCACCTATTTTGATTTCAACACCGAAAAGATCGTAAAGATCGCTGAAAAAGCAGCCTCTCTCGGCGTGGAGATGATGGTGCTGGACGATGGCTGGTTCGGCACCCGGAACGACGACAATCAGGGTCTGGGCGACTGGACCGTGAACTGCGAAAAGCTGCCCGGCGGACTGGACCCATTGATCGAGCAGATCAATGCGCTGGGCATGAAATTCGGCCTGTGGATCGAGCCGGAAATGGTCAACGAGAACTCCCAGCTGTACCGCACCCATCCGGACTGGGCGCTGACCCTGCCCGGACGCAAGCCCGCCATGGGGCGCAACCAGCTGGTGCTGGATCTTTCCCGCCCGGAGGTGGTGGACTATCTGGCAGGGGTTATCGGCAAGCTGCTGCGGGAGCATCACATTGAGTATATCAAGTGGGATATGAACCGCAGCATGAGCGATGTGTACAGCCGTGCTTTCCCTGCCGAACAGCAGGGTGAGATCATGCACCGCTATATGCTGGGCGTTTATGCGCTGGCAGAGCGGCTGACGCAGGGCTTCCCGGAGGTGCTGTTCGAGGGCTGCGCAGGCGGCGGCGGACGCTTTGATGCCGGAATGCTGTGCTACTATCCCCAGATCTGGTGCAGTGATGATACCGATGCCATTGAACGGTTGACGATCCAGCACGGCACCTCCTTTGGCTATCCGGTCTGCACCATGGGTGCTCATGTTTCTGCCTGCCCTAACCACCAGACCGGCCGCACTACGCCCATCGACACCCGTGCTGTGGTGGCGATGAGCGGCACCTTTGGCTACGAGCTGGATCTGGGAAAATTGAAGCGCGCCGAGTGCACTGCAGTGAAAAACCAAATCAAGCGGTTCAAACGGCTGAACGACCTGATCCGTACCGGCGATTATTACCGGCTGACCGACCCGGCAGAAAACGCATATTTCACGGCATGGCAGTTTGCCGCAGAGGACGGCAGCGAGGCACTGCTGAATCTGGTGGTGACCCATCCGCAGGCGAATCCCTTGCCCATCCACCTGTGCTTCCGTGGGCTGGAAGAAGATGCTGTGTATGAGCTGGACGGCATCGACTATTTCGGCTCCCAGTATGCCCACGACGTAGAGGACGGCATTCACAAGGGGATGCGGTTCAGCGGCAGCACTCTGCTGTATGCGGGACTTGTTCTGCCGCAGCTGTTTGGTGATTACCCCAGCGTGCAGCTTCATCTTACACGAAAAGGATAAAGAAAGATGACAAGTCAAGATAATTTTGCAGTCCGATTTGCCAAGCACAAGGACGAGCTGGAATGGCTGTTCATGGAGCTGTAAAGGCCGAGATCTCAGGTGATGGCCTTGTTGTGCTCGTGCGGGACAGCGCATTGAGCAAACAGTTATTATGCGCGCAAGCATTGCGCAAACTTTTGACCGGATTCAAAACTCTTTGGGGTAACAGTGGCGCAAACTGTGGATTTCGTTCTGCATAAAAACGGTACATACGCAAAAATTCGCCAAATCCAATCCGTTCTTCCAGAACCCACATTGGACAATCAACGTCATAAATACGTGCTGATAGATACGCTTGCGGACTCTGTGCCGGGAAAACAGAACATACTGCAAAATACTGTTCAATCGTTCTTTTTCAGTTGCCCCATCAATTCCTGAAAACTTTCCAGAGCGCTCTGCAAATTTTCAATAATATCTGCGGCAAGTTCGTCCGGCGCAGGGAGATTATCTAAATCAGCAAGTGATTTGTCCTTCAGCCAGAAAATATCCAGGCTGGTTTTATCTCGTTCCAGAATTTCATCTGCCGTGAATCTGCGCCAGCGGCCTTCTGGATTTTCCGGTGACCATGTTGCTATACGTTCGTGGCGGTTTTCCGGATGATAGCATTGAATGAAATCCTGTAAATCAGCGTCCGTCATAGGATGCTGACGAAGCGTAAAGTGAACATTTGTGCGAAAATCGTAGATCCAGACTTCCTTTGTCTGACGCTCTGGGCTGGCGGGACGCTTATCAAAGAAAATCACATTTGCCTTTACACCCGGCTTGTAAAAAATACCAGTTGGCAGACGGAGAATGGTGTGCAGATCCGTGGTGTCCAACAGCTTTTTACGGATGATCTCGCCTGCACCACCCTCGAATAGAACGTTATCCGGTACAACAACGGCCGCCTTTCCGGTCGGCTTCAGAATCGTATTGATATGCTGGATAAAGTTGAGCTGCTTATTTGAGCTGGTCGTCCAGAAATCCTGCCGGTTGTAGACCAGATCCTCTTCTTCCTGCTCCTCTTCTTCATTGGTGAAGGTGATGGAAGATTTTTTACCGAACGGCGGGTTCGTCAGTACATAGTCTACACGATAACCCGGGTCAGACAGCAGCGCATCCCCGCGCATGACGGGGACTTTGCCGTACAGGTCACCGATATTGTGCAGATACAGATTCATCAGGCAGAGTTTGAAGGTTGCAACCACAAGTTCAGTTCCATAGAACGTTTCGTTTTTCAGGAATTCTTTCTCTGTGCGGTCGAGTGCATAGTTCTTTGGGTCCGCCAAGAACGCCTGTGCAGCAAGGAAAAAGCCGCCGCTTCCACAGCAGGGGTCAGCGATCGTTTTTTTCGGTTCCGGGCGAAGACAAGCCACCATTGCTTTGATGAGCGGGCGGGGTGTAAAATACTGCCCTGCACCACTTTTTACGTCCTCGGCGTTCTTTTGCAGCAAACCTTCGTAGATCTCGCCCTTCACATCGGAGGACATGGACACCCAGTTTTCCTTGTCGATTATCTGCACCACGCGGTACAGGATGGAAACATTGCTGATTTTGTTGACGGCCCCTTTGAAGATCTGCCCTAAAATGCCGCCCTCATCGCCCAGCCGCTCCAGTATAGCGCGGTACTGATTTTCCAGCTCTGCACCCTTGAGCGTGTTCATATCCGACCAAGTGTAACCTTTAGGGATACCGGTTTCTCGCTTGTACGGCGGACGGGAGTATTCATCGGACATTTTCAGGAAAATCAGGTAGGTAAGCTGTTCAAGATAATCGCCGTAGGATACGCCATCGTCCCGCAGCGGATTGCAAAGCCCCCAGACTTTGGAGACGATATTAGAAGATTGTTCGCTCATTCGGATTCCTCAGTTGTATTAAATTGTTTTGTATTTTGGGCAATTGCCCGGATACTTTCTTTCATTCGTTTTAGTTCAGCAGTTTGATTTTTCATTTCTTTTAGAAACTTTTCTTCGTCGCTTTCCAAAGAGAAAATCGTTGCATAGTGTTCCGTATCAATATCGAACTCACTTTGATAATTTACGCCATTATCCTCATAATAAACGGTTCCTGTTGCTGGCACTTTATTTGGAAGGTGAATATAGGTATCATTTGCAAAGAAGAGGTCATAGTGTTGGTCAACGCCGATAACACATTTTTTTCCCTTTTGCTTTTTTAATAACTCCGCAAAGTTTGTGCTTCCCAAACTATCAATAAAAGCGTCACTTAATTGAATTTCAACATTTTGCGCAGTCGATTTTCCGTGATTTATAAAGCGCAATCCGTAGAATGACCGTCGTTCAAATAAAAATTCAACCTCAATATGTGGCCTGTTTTCCTCTGCATATTGTTTTTGCATTTCTTCCAGCTGCTTTTTAGAAGCATTCGCAGATTGAATGTTTGCTATGCAAATAGCAATAGTAGCAACGACATAAACAACCGTAATAAGAAATGTCAAACCACCACTGTTAGAGTTTAGTAATTCAAAAAACTTGGAAAGACCAGTTAAAACATCCATTTTGACGCCTTCTTTCTAACGACATTTAATGTATGGTTATATGATAACTGTTTATATTTTTGCACCTAAACCTTGGTGCTCTAAAATATAATCCAGCAACTTATAATCTTTTTGATTTTCCCAGTCACAAATAAAAGCATTCGCTTCATGGATGGGCGGTTCATCGAAGTGTGCAAGAGGAATGACCCATTGCCAAAAGCCATATAAACATAGCACTCCGACAAACTGATTTTGAATCATTCCAAACTGACACCAGTGCGATTTCTCTGGTACGATTTTGTGGAGCACTTCTGCTTCTTCAACTGCACTCGGAAGGCGACAGAATTTCTCCGAATGATTTCCATGCAGAATCCATGCGCGGACTTCATCAAATTCTGGTCTCTCTGCAAATTCTTTTCCATAAAGATATGCAGTTGTATTCAGTAAAATCTTTGCACACATTCTGGATGTTTCAGGTGTTTCCTGAAGCTGGAATTCCATTTTTACATGTGTTTGTTCCTCTCTCATACTGTTAACATTTAGCACGGCATCTGAATAGGACAAAAAGACCTTTATTTCCTTTTCGATATGATAGCAATCTTTCTTGGAGGGATGAAACGCAATATAGTACTTTCCTTTGTGATATCCGACTAAAACTTCGTCTGGTGAAATATCCTTTGACGTGAGCGTCACATATTTCGTTTGTTCACCGAATTGGTTTAAGATCGAAATAAATTTGGAGGCCGCGTCCGGCATATCCTTGACTGCAAGACAAATCCGGTATTGTTTTGCACCGCGGCAAAAATGGCTGATATTATATGGAGTACCTAACGCCATATAACTAAGAACACGGTCTCCCTTTTCATCCACACCAACACACACATCGCTTTGAGCCGCTTTTTGTGGCGCAAGAGAGCCTCTTTTCCCTGGCCCGAAAAGAGCACGCTCTGTTGAAATCAGAGAGCGTCGCGTAAGAATTTCTTCCATAGGGGAAAACAGCTCGTTTGCCTGATCGGATACCCATCCTTTGGGAAGCATTGTTTTGCATCCCAGCGATGCCGGAAAAACATGTTCACGTTTATTATAGGTTAATCCCTCTTGGTTTCCGTAATAAATACAGGACACAAAACTCACTCCTTTTTACAATGTTCCTTCAAACGCCTGTTTCAAAATACTCTGCCGCATTGCATCCGCCTGTGCAAGCGCGGTATCAACTGTTTTTTCAATGCTATCGCAAACTGAAAGCCTGTCCGATATTTGTTTTACCAATTTTTCTTGCTCCTGCAAATCCGGTACACCAATAGGAAGATTTGCATAAGCAGATACATTTAGGTGACCTTGTGCGGCACCTCGTTCATTTTTCTTTACAATAGCTCTACCCATCGGAGAATTGGTATATTTTTCTAAGAATTCTGGAATAACTTTGGATATATCCGGAACGGCAATGACCACATCTATTGCATTGTATCCATTATACCGCGCAGGAACGACCGATGCCATTCCCAAATTTGCTCCGGAACGTGAGATAAGAACATCATTTGTGTGAACTTCACTTCTACAATTTTGCTGGTGGCCTTCTTTTGAAATCATCACCCAGTCAGTATCGTTAATATATCCTCTACGAACATTTGCATTGCGAAAAGCAGGAACGCCATTTTCGGAAACATAATATTGAGTTGGTTTTATAACAATGCCAACCTTTATATCTAAGCAAACGTCTTTTATATGAACCGATGTTGTTGAGACAGAATCAAAAATTTCCTTTAGCACAGCCTGCCGATATACCTCTAACTGCTCTTTTGTAGTTTTAAGAGTATCAACAGCCTTGTCAAGCTCCGAGAAAAGTTCTTCGATGCGGGCAACAATGCGGGATTGCTCATTGAGCGGAGGAATTGGAATCTCAAGATTTTTTATCAATTTTTGATTGATTGCCTTGAATGTTGTTCCGGTTCCTTTTGCCGATAGTTGTGTCTCAAAATAGCGAAAATAGTAGAGTAGATACTTCAAATCCAAAGAATCATCAGGCCGAATAGCTGCTAAACCACGACCGATACAAACAGTTCCGGGGGACAAATTTGTTGGGCCAACAGGTGCTCTTACAGAAAGCAAAATATCATTATATTGTGCAATTTTAGTTGGGCTAGAACAATACACACGGACTTTAGGATATAACTCCCCAAAATCAGCCTTTCCCTGAAAGAAAGGAATTCCCTCTCCAGTACTATTATAATATTTCGATTCTGGTGACTGCCCGGCTATAATAGTTGCGCAGTCCTGTAGTTTTTTTATTGGATACATTAAATGCGTTCTCCTTACGCTACCAATTCCTCATTCATTTCATCCAAAATCTCCTGATACTTTTCTCCGAACACCCGATAGAACCCACCCAAGCCGCCTTTGCTGTCAAACGGCGTATACTCCAAGTCCTCCGGCAGAATGCTCAGCGATGTGATGATATGCTCCTTGATCAGCCGCAGCCATTCCATCTGTTCAGCGGTAAAGTGAACCGCACCGGTGTTGCGGCGGAAGGTCCACTGTTTGAAGTTGTAGTTTACCCGGTCGGCAAAAGGCGAAAGGGTATCCGTATAGCCCATCTGAAAACGGATCATAGAAATCAGATCGGTCAGCTGAGCGAGAGTGCCTTTCTTTACCTTGTCAGTCTGCTTGATGGCATAACAATCCCACAGACGCTCAATCGTGATGCCCTTTGCTTTGAGTTTTTGATACAGTTCCGTCAGTTTTTTCAGTACCATCGGACGTTTTTTATACGTTTCATTGTAGATGATGCGCAGGGCAATGATCTCATCTTTATTTTCCTCGATGAAATCCTTGAATGTAGAAATCACCCGGTCTGCCGTTTCCTCCTGATTGGTGTCATAACCAGCAAAGAGTACTTTGTCCAGATTGACGCTGTCGATGATCTGGTCATGGCTGCGGCGGACATTTTCAATAAAATCGCGCACTTCCGGCTTCTGGAAAGGTGCAACGGCCTGTTTGATGAGCTCTTTCTGAGCCTGTGCAAGCTGTTCCGGTGCGGGCGTAAGCACGCCGCTTTCTGCTTGTGCTTTGGCCTGAATGATATCCTCATCAAAGGCATTCAGCAGATTCTCCGCAACCTGCTCTGCGGTCTGCCCTACGGTTTCTTTGAACTGCTTGTGTTCGCTGCGTTCCATCCTGCGGCTGAGACGAATGACGCGGTTTGCAAGAGAAGTCAAGGTGTCCTCATCCCGTGCACCGAGTGCAATGTTCATCATCAGTTCCTTCATGGAAACCGCTGGCTTGCGTTCCAGCGTGCGGGTTTCGGTCTTTTTGGATTTGGTTACACCCACTGCATCCACGATCACAAAGTGATCTTTGTTTTCCGTAGCAGAAGGTGTTACCTTTTGTAAATCATCCTTGCTCAGTGTGCGGGTGCCGCGGCCTTTCATCTGCTCGAAGTAATTGCTGCTGCGCACATCCCGCATGAACAGCAGGCACTCGATGGGCTTTACATCCGTACCGGTCGCGATCATATCCACGGTAACGGCTATACGTGGGTTGTAGTCATTCCGGAACGAGCTGAGAACAGCTTCCGGATTCTGTGCGCTGTAAGTGATCTTTCTGCAAAAATCGTTTCCTTCGCCGAATTCTTCCCGGACGATCTGAACAATATCGTCTGCATGACTGTCTGTTTTGGCAAAAATCAGCGTTTTGGGGACTTCTTTCCGGTAGGGGAACAACGTGGTATGGAGTGCTTCTTTGAAGGTGCGAATCACAGCACGGATCTGGCTTGGATTTACGACATCCTTATCCAACTTGGACTGTGTGTAGAACACATCCTCGTCCATCTGCTCCCAGCGTTTAGCGCGCGTCAGGCGGTTACGCCGCTCGATCAACTGCTTCAGGATGGTTGCACCATTTTTCGTCACATCGGTTTCAATCAGATAAATGTCCTCGCCAACGTTAACGCCGTCCAGAACGGCCTGCTCTCGCGTATATTCGCTGACAAAATTTTCATTGAAGTAGCCGATGGTTCGCTTATCCGGCGTAGCGGTCAGGCCGATGATAAACGCATCAAAATAGGAAAGCACTTGACTCCATACATTGTAAATCGAACGATGGCATTCATCTACAATGATACAGTCAAAGAACTCCGGCGGAATTTTGGCATTGTAGACGACCTCTTTTGGTGCTTTGCTTTCGGCGGTGACATATTCCGCAAAAGGAATCTCTTCTGCCTGTTCGTCCAGTTCTTCCCCTTTTAGAATGGAATACATCCGCTGGATCGTACTGATGCAGACCTGTACATCCCCGGAAATATAAGAATTTTTTAACCGGCGTACACCATACAATTCCGAAAAGCTGCGAGGATCGTCATTGGGTTTGTAGGCCATGAACTCGCGCTCGGCCTGTTCACCAAGGCTGCGGGTATCTACCAGAAACAGGATGCGATTCATTCTGCCGTATTTCAACAGCCGATAGGCGGCAGTAATGGCTGTAAAGGTCTTGCCTGCGCCGGTTGCCATCTGCACAAGAGCACGCGGCCGATTTTCTGAGAACGAAGTGTCCAGACCATGAATTGCGCTGATTTGACATTTGCGGAAGCCCGATTCATCCAGCTGCGGGATACGCTTCAGATTGTTGCGCACAGTATCCGGTTCAGCAAGCCAGCGTTTCAACGTCTCCGGGCGGTGGAACGAGAATACCTCGCGCGAACGGTATTTAAGATCTGCGTAATCGGTAAAACGCACCAATTCGCCAGTGGCTTCGTAGGCGAACCGAACCTTGTACTCCCGCTTTACCCATTTGAACTGGCTATTTGCATAGCGGCTGGACTGCGTTTCCACGTCTGTCAGCGCCTGACCTTCTTCGTCTTTCTTTGCCTCTACAACACCAACTGGCACTCCCTCAATGAAAAGTGCATAATCCACCGGACCGGTATTGGTAGGGAACTCGCGCACTGCAACACCGGAAGCAACCGTCAGATTTAGTTGTTTCAGATCCTGAATTGTCCAGCCACTTTGCCGCAATCTGTTATCGATTTGTTCCCGCGCTCTTGCTTCCGGAGTCATAACGATGCACCTGCCTTTGCTATCTTAGGGCAAACTGTTGATACCTCTATTTTATAAGATACAACACAATATTACAAGTGTTTCCCTTTTATAAATTTTAAAGCGATATACTTCATGAGAATTTTTCAAAGTACTTGAAAATACGTAAAATTCATGATATAAATTATACGAAACAATTGCTGCTTAGTATCTGTTGCTCAACAATATCTAAATGGGAGGTGCCTGCCATGACCGCCGTGATCTATGCCCGCTATTCATCGGATAACCAACGCGAAGAATCCATTGAAGGCCAGATTCGTGAATGCACTGCCTATGCGGAGAAGAACAGCATCACCATCGTCAAGCACTACATTGACCATGCCATCTCTGCCAAGACAGACAACCGCCCGGAGTTCCAGCAGATGATCAAGGACAGCGAGAAACGGTTGTTTGA